>Ga0184625_10000422_pt1 | contig 15736 bp, 13 predicted proteins | sample PLM3_30_b1_FD_133151 | JGI IMG/M metagenome (GOLD analysis project Ga0184625, IMG submission 133151) | Groundwater sediment microbial communities from an aquifer in East River, Colorado, USA - PLM3_30_b1 | ecosystem: Environmental > Terrestrial > Soil > Riparian zone | place: USA: East River... | reverse complement strand
GGAGTTGCTTCCACGCGCCCCACCGCGGCCCCGATTCGCATACGATGGAGGGCAGGCTGGTTGCCTGACACTTACCGATCGCAGCCAATGCAGGAGGGGCATGATGTTAGCGGCCTGCTTGTTCACGCTGACGGCCCTGGGCGGGGCGGCCCTGGCGAGCTTTCCGCTCCGCGGCCTGGGGCGTCCGCCGACCTGGTTAGCGCTGGGGCACGGCGGCCTGGCCCTCTGCAGCTTTGCCGCGCTGTTCTATGCGGCGATGAGCGGGCTGAGCGGCCTGGCAACCCTGGCCCTGGTCGCGCTCCTGCTGGCAGCGTCGGGCGGGGCGACCCTGTTTCTCGGATTCCACCTCAGGTCGCAGCCGCTGCCGCTGGTCCTGGTGGTCGGCCACGGATTGCTGGCGATCACGGGCGTGGCGCTGCTGTGGTTTAGCGTTTTGCGCTAAGTGATACGCGCCTCGTCCCAAGAGGACTCTCCCGATGAAACCGCTGCGCATCGCCCTGGCCCAATGCCGGCAAACGGCGGATTTCGACCAGAACGCCCAGACTATCTTCTGCTTTCTCGACCAGGCAGCCGGCCAAGGTGCGCAGATTCTCTGCTTCCCGGAAACGCAGACGGTCGGCTATCGGGTCGATATCGCCACGCCGGATTGGCCCGTCGAACCCGAGCGGCTGGCCGACTTGCACGGGCGAGTGGCCCGGCGGTGCGGCGAGTTGGGCCTGGCCTGCATCCTGGGGACCGAGACGCCGCTCGAAACGGACCCGCGGGGCGGCCGGCCGTACAATTCGGCCCTGGTCATCGATCCGGGCGGCCGCCTGCTCGGCGTGCACCACAAGACGCGGCTGACACCGCTCGACGCCATCGCCTACACGCCGGGCCGCACCTTCGAGACCTTTGATTTATGCGGCGTGAAGGTGGGCGTGGTGATCTGCTTCGAGGGCTTTCGCTTTGCCGACACGACCCGCGAGTGCGTCCGTCAGGGGGCGCAGCTCGTCTTTCACCCGCAAAACAACACCACGCGCCCCAACGACTGGAAGATCCCCGTCCACCACGCGATGCTCGTCACGCGGGCCGCGGAGAACACGATCTGGTTCGCCTCCTGCAACCTCTGCCACGACCAGCACCAGAACTGCCGCTCGCTGGTCGTCGCCCCCAACGGCCTCATCGTCGCCCAGTCCGAGCTAAAACAAGAACAACTCCTCGTCGCCAACATCGACATCGACCAGGCCACCCGCGCCATGTTCCAATTCGAAATCAACGGCTGCGCCGAAGTCCTGTTCAGCGACACGGTCCGCCCGCAAGAATACGCGACCGCGGGGAAAATGGTCGCTTCGCGGGACCAGTAGGGTGGGCTGTGCCCACCACCTCTCGAATAGATGGCGGGCATAGCCCACCGTACTCACTGCCTTTAGCCGGAACCAAACCTGGTTCCGGAGTCCCTGCCGCGCAGCGCGGGTGCCAAGCCGAGCGTCGAAACGGTAAGGGTCGTCCGCGCCCTGCCAACCGAGTTTGAGCCGACCTGACGTTGGCAGGCGCGGACGACCTAGCCGACAAGGCGAACGATGTATTCGGGGTCGTTCGCGCGGTTGTACGTAACTGCGTTCCTCGACTTCATGTCGTTCAAGCGATACGCAGCGGATATTGTATGGGAGTCTGAGGTTTGGGTCGCTGCCTTCCCTGACCACATGATCCATTTCAACGGCGATAAGTTCGTGGGGCCCTATCCGACGCGAAGGGATGAAGTGGCAGGGTAGTCGGCGTTGCGTTTTCTCCAAAATCCATGTCGCACATTTCGGCCCTGTCCTTGCCTTGCCGCGGTGACCGCGTCGTGTCCCTGGCTCTCAATTGATGACTACGAAACCACCGTCGGCGCGTCTTTGGGATGGCCAAGAGATTTCGTTTCGCGTGGTCGCAACCGGGCAAATATTCTCGGTGCGTCGAAAGTACGACCGCTATCAGTGCGTGCGGGGTTTTGCGGTATTTGAGTCTGATAGGCGTGTATCCCCTTACCGCATTCTCACGCGAGTCGACTTGGAGAACTGGCTCGATACCGGGGAACTGATCGAATTGGATTCAAACCAGACTGCGTCGTCGGTGTCCTTGGCTTCCCAATAGCCGCGGTGCAGGTTGTAGGCGTCGCGGACGGTGCCATTGGGCGCAATTGATTTGCCGCCGCGCTTGATCGGCAATTTCGGGACCAGCATCCAGCCGTGTGACTTGGCCGTGTCAGCCAGGCGTCGCCCAAACGCTGTCTCCGTCGCGCCTTCGTGCTCGATCTGCGCACCGGCGTAAGCCGCCAGCGTTTCGTGATAGAGCTTTATCGCCTTATGGGTCGGTTTGAGCGTGCCCGCCGTGGTCATGAGAAGCAATCCGTGCGCTGCGGATGGTCGAAGTCCGTTTCGTTGTAATAACCCCAAGGCAGTGTATCCGCAGTGTGTTCAGAAGCAACAACCACGAGGCACGCCGGAGAGGCGACCAGGAGACCATCCGGACTCCCAACTATTTCGATAATTCCGTTTTTCGCTTGACTCAAATGGACCAGACTAGTCCACGCACCTTCGTACGATCTTGGGCAACCGCAGGTTGAGCTGGTCGCGGGGATCGGCTGCTGCGGTGAGTTGCCATTGATTCGAGGAGATCTGCGATGAGTGCTGCGTTTCGGCTGCCGCCAAGTGAGCGGGATTTTGAGGTGTTTTTCAAGGTGATGTTCCATTCGGTTTCGACCTGGCGGGCTGCGGAATTGCACAACATTTCGCAGACCCGCGTGCGGCAGCTCGTGACGCTGGTCGGCGACTGGGTGGCCGAGAATCTGCCGGACTTGGGCGAGGCCGAATTGAAGAAGCAGGTCAGGCTCGCACAGCACGTCGCCGCCAACCGGCTGGAGGAGCATCAGTACGAATCGGCGATGAACTTCTGGAACGCCGAAGGCGATCCCAAGCACCTGCGGCAGGCGACGCGGATCGCGCTGGCCCAGGCCCGCCTGGGCGTGGTCGCTGGCCGCGTCCATGCGCTGGCGGCTGATGTTACCGAGGGGCCGCTGGAATTGGGCGATGAGATCCCAGCAAGTGGGGCAGACATTCCTGTCTGCCGCGACAATGACACGGCAGACAAGAATGTCTGCCCCACCTCTTCCCCGAATGGGGACTGCTCACCGGATTCGAATCAGGCTGCCGGCAGCGACGAACACTCGGCGGACGAAATCGCCGCAAGTGATTGCCCCGAAATGCTGATCGAGCGCGAGCGGCGGCAGCGGGTGAACGCGGTGCGCGGTGCGGCGCTGTTTGAGAGTCGGCTGCTCAGCCTGATAGAAGGCCAGGGCTCGGCTAACCCGGAAAAGGTAGCCCAGTTGAAAGAAACGCTGTCGCGCGTGCAGCGGTCCAAGGCCGAAGCCGAGCTGCGGCTGTCGCGGTTTGTCCACGGCGTGCAGATCGAGCCGCTCAACGTGCAGGCGTCGCCGGAGGAGGAGGTGGCTCTTGCATCGCGATAATCGATCCTCGGTCCAAAACTCTGCTTGTGACCGCACGTTTGGAAGCTCCGCTTCCTCTGCTTGGCCTCGAAGCAGAGCTTCTAGACTTGGGTTCCCAAGAAGAGCTTGGGAACCAGAAAGGCTGGTGGTAGGGACCGTGGGACATCGGTGGGCACAGCCCACCCTACGCCTACGGAATCGTCGTGACCGTCGTGATCCCGTTGAGCTGATAGTTGAAGAAGACGGGGAAGGCGGCGTAGGCGCCGCGGGTCAGATACAGCTCGATCAGGTCGTCGAGGCGGCGGATGGGGGCTTTGGGGACGACGACGATATCGCTGTCGCGGAGCCAGATCTCGTCGCTGGGGGCGGGCCGCTCGCCGTACAAGGCGCCGCGGATGTCCAGGCGCGTGGCCAGCAGCCGCCAGTCCTCGGCCCGGCGGAAGACGACGATCTCGCGCAGATTACCGCCGTTGACCCAGCCGCCGGAAAGGGCGATCGACTGAATAGCGGTCGTCGGCCCGACCAGCTCGAAGCGGCCCGGGTTTTTGACTTCGCCCACGACGTAGATGAACCGCGGGGCACGGAGCGACAGGATCGGCGTGACTTCCAGGCCGTCCACGACCTGCTTGTAGCGGGCATCGACTTCGAGTTTCACTTCGTCCAGCGTCAGCCCCTGGGCCGGGACGATGCCGATCGCCGGCAGCGAGATCGTGCCGTCGGGCGTGACGCGGACCCGTTTGCCCTGGCCGCCGGAGAAAAAGCGGTTATCGACCGCGGCCCGCAGATCGTCGAGCTTGGTCTGCGTCTTGAGCCGCGTGACGTTGAGGTCCGTCAGCTTGTAGTATTTTTTGTACCGCTCGTTGAGGTCGGCCCGGATTTCCTCCACGCTGCGGCGAAACACGCGAACCTCGCCGATCAAGAGCAGATCGATGGTGCCGTCGGGCTGCACGGTCACGTCGCGGTTGAGCGTGGGATCGATCAGCGATTCGATGCGGATCGTGTCGCCGACTTCGAGCTGGTAGCTGTGCGACAGCTCCTCGCGGGTCAGGCGATAGATGAAGTCGATTTCGTCGTCCGGACGCAGGCGATATTGCGGCACGTGCGGCAGCCGCGAGGGACCGACGTATTCGCCCTGGGCGAAGGCCTGCCAGGGGATCGGTCCCCAGTGGTTCCACTGGGCTTCGCCGCAGCCACCAGCCATCGCACAATCGACGCCAAAGATCGGCGGCTGACAGGCGCCCTGGCAGGGCTCGGCCACCAGACCCTGGCAGAGCACGACCGTTTGCTGCTCGCAGGGCGCCAGCTCATAGACGGCATGGGCGACGGGGCGATTTGGAGTGCTGCGACTCGTCGCAGCTTTGGGACTTTCGGAGGTGGCGGTCGGCCGCGGTTGCTCCAAAAATCCAAAAGCGGCGACGAGTCGCCGCACTCCAGGAGTCGCGACGACCACCAGCGCGACGGCCGCAATCAGAAGCACATATCTGAGCCAGCGAAACATGGTCTATCTCCGCTGTCCCGAAGTTGTGGCGGCGGCGGATTTGACGGCGGTCGCTTCGGGCCAGGGCGTATCACCGCCGCCCGACGAGGCGAACGCCCGCGTATCGACCCACCGCACGAGGTCGCCGGCACGATTGGCGCTGCCGCCGGACTTCTGGGCCAAGAGTTCGCGCTCGCGGTCGGCCTGGCGGGCCAGTTCGACTTCACCGAGGCGGCGATGGACGACCGACAGATTGTGCCAAGATTCGACCTGCGGATGGATCGAGACGCTTCGCGCGAGCAGGTCGCGAGCCGTGGCGAGCTGGCCATAGCGGGCCAGCAAGACGCCCAGCTCGTTGGCCGCCAGATAGTTGCCGCCGTCGGTCGCCAAGGCCGCCTGCTGGAAGACGATGGCCTGCGGCCCGTGCAGGGCCTGCGGGGCCGCGTCGTGGGCAGCCAGCGCGGTTTGCAGCCGGCCCAATCGATACAGTACTTGCGAGGCCACCGGCTGCCTGCCGGTGGCAGCAACGAGCTGCGACTGGGCAAAGCCATAGTATTGCTGCTGGGCGACGACGGGCGACAGGTTCGCCGCGGCCTGGCCCTTGAGCAGCGGGGTCTGGTGGGCGTGGGCTACCTTTGCGACATCGATTGCACCGAGGCCCTGGCCCTGTGCGGCGAAGTCGCCGGCCTCTTTCAGCGCGGTCAGGCCGCTGGCGAGCGCCGCGGCGTGTGTGTTGGCGCCCGTTTGGACATCGAGGGCCTGCGCGATGAGCTGCAGGGCCTTGGTCAACTCCGCGCGGCCAGCGAACAACATCCCCCGCTGGGCCATCGCCAGGCCGCGGTCGGAAATCTGTTGAGCTTGCTGGGCGACGGTGCTCATGCTGTCCGCCGGGCGAGCAGCCGCGGGCGGCGGACTGGGCGGCGCAGTCGCGACCGGCGGCGGAGAATTGGTCGGATATTGCGGCGGTGGTGGCGGCGATTGGGATTGTGTGATCGGATTGGTCCCCAATTGCACGCCCGGCGGCGACCACGCGGCAGAAGCTCGCGGCTGGCTGAAATCGGGAGTCTGCGCGAGTTGCGGCAACGCCGCGTGGGCCGGCGGCTCGGCTCGCGGCGGCATGTTGTGGGGGATAAAAGCGCTCCGCGGCGGTTCGGTAACGGACGCTGTGGGTTGGGGCGATTCACTGGCGATCGACGGATCGCGAATCGTCGGCGACTGGGTCGCGGGAGCTTTCACGGCGACAGCGCCGGGCTGCCGGATCGTGTTGGCAGCGGACGAATGGGCACTAGCGCCGAGCTCAACAATTCGCGGCGCGGACGCATTCAACGAAGCCTGCAACGCCTGCGTGGGCGGATTGCCGGTCTCAATCGCCGGCAACTCGGGCTTGAGAACGAGCAACGGCTTCGCACCCGTTGGTGTGATGAGCGGCCGCGGGACTTCTCTGGCCTGAACCTCGGGCGGGACTGGATGCTGCAGGCCGGCGTCGCGCCCGCAGCCGGCGCACACGAGGGCAGTGGCTGCCAGTGCCGCAAAACGAGCTGTCGAGGGCAGAGGCATAGGCCGTCCGTGGCGTTTCCCAGAGCGCGCTACCAGAGCGCACAAGCGGAGTCCTTCCCGCTCTACTCGCTACAGTCATCGTCTGCAGACTTCGGCATACCGCAAACAATTGGCTTGCTCGGAACGACCCGGCTACTCGGCAAGCTCGCCGACAGTCAATCCGCGGCACAATCGCTATCGCCCGCAAAATCCCAGCACTCTGCCGCTGGTACACTCGCTGAGCAAATAGGCGCGGTGGCCCTCGCGCCGCAAGGTTTTGACGAACTCCGCCGGGCCATGCGTGCAATAGATCACGCTCGGCTGGACTCGCCGGGCACACTCGACCAACTCGTCAAAGTCAGCGTGATCGGAAAGGGGAACCGCATAGTCGGCCCCCAGCCGCCGCCGCCAGGCGGGGTCAACCGCCCAGCCAGTGACAGCAATCGCCACCGGCCGCCGCAGCCCGGGCAAAGTAGCTGCCCGCTGGCTGCGCGGCGGACAAACGAGTACCGCGTCGGCGGGAGGATGGCCGTCGCACAGCTCCACCGGGCCCAGGTCGCAGCCGTGCTGCTGATAGACCCGGCTGATGGCAAAGACGAGCGGATGCTGCACGACGCGAAGGCCGGCCAGCGTCAGAATGCGAGAAACCTCCTGAGCCTTGCCGAGCACGTAGGCGTGGACGACCGGTGTGCGGTCAGCCGTCAGCACGCGCCGCACGATGCCCACCAGTTCGCCGATCGCCTCGTCGCGCGGCGGCAAGCGATACCGTTCCTCGCCGTAGGTGGACTCCATGATCAGCACATCCACCCGCGGCGGATTAGCAGGCTCCGCAGTCGCTGCCGGGCGGAGCTTGAAGTCGCCCGTGTAGAGCAGCGTGCCGAGTTCACCACGGACGTGGAGCATTGCCGAGCCGAGCACGTGGCCGGCCGGCAACGCCGTCAGGGTCAATTCGCCCAGCGCGAGCGGCTCGCCGAACGGCATGGGCCGCGTGGGCCGCGCCCCGTAGCGGTGCTGATACAGGGCGGCCGTCGCCGGCGTGCAATACGCCAGCTCGTGCCGCGCCATGTGGTCGGTGTGCGCGTGAGAAATGAAGCCCCGCGGCTGGCGTCGGCGAACATCGACGCCCAGGTCGATGCTCGTGATCCGCAGGCCGCCGTCGTAATGGAACATGCGTTATTGGCCGGCAGCTTCGACCGGCTTGGCGACTGCCGTCAAAAGAGCGTCGAGCGCAGCGGACGCTTTCTTGACCGTCTCTTCGCGCTTCTGGCCCTTGCTCGATCCGGGCCAAGGCGCCGTGGCGACCGGTCCATCAAAGCCGATCTCGTCCAGCACCGTCAAGAGAGCGGCGGAGTCGATCGTGCCGCCTTCGCCGGGATAGACGCGCTGTTCGTTGGTGATCCCGGCCAGATCGACGCCCGCGGGAATGTCGGCCAGGCGGACGCTGACGATCTGCTCGCCGCGCAGCGTGCGGAGCTTGTCGATTTCGCCGCCGCCGACCGTCCATGCCCAAGCATCGAAAATCAAGCCGACGTTGTCCTTGCCGACCGAGTTGATCAGCAAGAGGGCCGGGTCGGCCTGGTGGATGAACTCAAAACCGCCGTCGGCCCGGTCGCTGGGGGCGGCCAGAAAATTGAGGCCCAGCTTGACGTTGCCGGGCGAAAGCGCGTCAGCCAACTGGCTAATCCGCTCAACGTGGAACTTGAAGTTCTCGTGGAAGGGACGCTGGTCACAGGTCGGCTTAATGGTCGTCACACAGCGATCGGCGTTCAGCGCTCCGGCCACTTCGAGCAGCAGCGGAACCTGGGCCAGGTCGGCTTGAAAGTCCTTTTCATCGCCGGCCCAGCGAATTGGCAGCTCGAAGCCGGCAATTGTGAGGGGTGCGCTGCACAAATAGCGGCAGGCCTGGGCCGCGCTGGTCGTCTGGGCCCGCTTGGTGACCTCGGTGATGTCGATTTCCAATCCCTTAAACCGGTGGGTCAGAGCGATCTCGACGAGCTCGCTCTGGCGACCGAAAATGCCGATGGCGGAAGGATTTAGGTTCTTGTACATGCTACTCCCTTTCTGTTCCGTTCGCAGTTCCGTTACCGGGCAGCGGCCAGCCGGCGCAAGCCCGGCGGCATCCCCAGTGAGAAGACCTCTCATTATCCGGCTGCGGGCTGGTCGTTCAACCCGGCGACCCACTGCATGGGTGGGCCGGCAAAAGATTAAGACCCCTGTACCGCGCTCCCACGTTCCTGACAAGCCGGATTGATTTCAGTATGACCGATAGTTGTTGCCGAGCCTCGCCCTGCCCTCGACATTGCACTCGCGCCATGCAGTTCTCCCTTTGGCAAGTCCTGGTGTTGGCGGTGGTCCAGGGCATCACCGAATTCCTGCCCATCAGTTCCGATGGGCACCTGGCCCTCATTAAGCCGCTGCTGTTTCGAGGGACCGCGCCAGAGTCGATGGACCTGACGATCGTGTTGCACATGGGTACGCTCGGGTCGATCCTGGTCTTCTATCGTCGCCGCCTGCTGCGCCTGCTGGGAGACGATCGTCGCGTCATCCCGCTACTGGTCATTGGGACGATCCCCGTCGTCTTGCTCGTGCTCGTCTCAAAGAAATTTCTCGGTGATGACTTCGAAGCGATGCTGGAGAGTCCGCTTCTAGCGGGCTTGATGCTGCCGGTCAGCGGCGCGGCTCTGCTGTGGTCGCTGTACAAGACGCCGGGCCAGATTGAGTACCGCGACCTGCCGCTATGGAAGTCAATCTTGATCGGCATTGCTCAGGCAACGGCCATCTTGCCGGGTCTGTCGCGGAGCGGTTCGACGATCGCCGCCGGCCTGTGCGTGGGTATGACGCGTTCCGCTGCTGCCTCGTATTCGTTCCTGCTCGCCGTTCCAGCGCTCTGCGGCGCTGGCGTCTATAAGACCCTCTCGATGCTCAAAGACCGCGAGCCGCTCTCGACGTCGGTGAGCTACCTCGTCGTTGGCGCAGTCGTCTCATTCGCTGTCGGCCTGGTCGCTTTGAGATTTCTCGACGCACTGCTCCAGCGCGGGCAATTGCACTGGTTCGGCTGGTACTGCGTCGTGCTGGGCATTGCCGTTGTCGTCTGGCAGTTGTGCTTGAAGCCTGAAGCGCCAGCGAAGGAATCAGAAGCGACTCCTTCGCTGGCGCTTCAGGCTTCAATATCAGCCCGCGTCGATCGTCAGCCGCAAGCGCTCCGGCTCCAGACGCACGGAATGGCCGGTCAACGCTTCGCGGCTGAGCTGGCAGCCCCAGTCCTCGGCCTCCGGCGGCAACACGAGGACGGTGGCCTGTTTCAGCACGCATTTGCCCAACCGCAGCCGCTGGACCTCGATGCGGCGAGCCGTCGTTCGCTCGGTGGCAGAACGCGAGACCGGCTCCCGCGGAGCGTTGGCGGGAATCTTGAGGCCGGCGGCTTCGGCCGCGGTGCGCGTGAGCACAATGCCCGGTCCGCCGCTGTCCGACCACGTAAACGTCACGGGCGAATGGTCGTCGATGAGCGCGGTCACGCGAATCTGCGTGCCTTGGAAGAAGACGGGCACCCAGGACGTAAAGGTCAGGCGTTCGTACTCGGTGAGCTTGTCGCGCTCTGCGGCGTAGCTGCGCTGCGGGCCGAGGCGATGTTTGTCGCCGGCGCTTTTCAGGGCCTCGGCGACGCCGGGAGTCTGAGCCAATCGTTCGTAGAGCCCGGCCAAGCCCGCGATCGTATTGCGAATTTGCGTGATGGTTGTTGCCAGGCCGTTGCGTTCATCGATCCAAGTCAGCACGCGCGTGCGAACCTCACCCCGCGCGCCGAGTTTGGCAGGTTCGGCCGAGGCGGCCGTCAAGGCATCAAGCTGCTGCTGAACGAGCGCCCGCTGTGGATCGTCGCTGCCAAATCGCGAGAGCGACTTGCGGAGCGCGGCAATCGCCGGCTGCGCATCCTGCCACTGCTTGCGGTTCTGCTCGATCCGGTCGTCAAGCTCGCGCTCCAGGGCCAGAATCCGCTCGCGCCGCTTGGGCAATTCGGACAAATGCAGCCGCAGCCGCAATTCTTCGGGAGCGACCCACACGCGGTCGATTCGGGCCAGGCCCTGCTTGGTAAGGATCGTGGCGGCATCCTGCGCCGTAATTCCATCGCCAGCGTTGAGGGGCGCAGCGGCGCACGCAACGAGCGCTGCACAAAGGCAGGGCATATGCCGCCAGCGCCATTGGCTTCCCAGCCCCATCGATTGTTCCCCAGGAATAAAGGCGGCGACAAGCGTCCCGCCCAGTGCCTCGATCTTAGCTGGCGCGGGCTGCGGGGAGCAAGCATTGCTCTGGTTGACGCTGGCGGGTTGACGTAAAATCAAGTGTGGCCGGCAGTTTCTTTCACCGCCCGGGCGGCTGATGAGCGGATATCGTTCGTTAAAACGCGTTCTCGGCGAGAGCAATCTGGAGCGCAAGTGCCGCTGGCTGTTTGGCATTTGCGTCGGCGGCCTGATCATCCTGGCGTTCTTTTCGGTCGGCCGCATCGCAGAAAACCTGATCGACGACACGGCCCAGTACAAAGGCCGCGGCGTCGCCCGCGTCGAACTCTACCGCCGGCATTGGGAAATCCTCACGAGCCCGAATGATCCGCAATATGCAAAGCTGATTCAGCTACAGCAGGACCTGGTTAACGAGCTGGACCGCAGCGAGATCGACCGCCGTATCTTGCGGTGGGACAGTACGCCCGAGCCGCGGCTACACGATACGCCGCTGTTCGTGCCCGAGAACGACGCCGAGCGAAAAGTAATGGCCAGCATGCGGGCCGAAGCGGAGGAGCGGATTCGTCTCGCCGCCCCAGACGGGAAGGCCGCGACCGCAGCGAGCGTGCCAACGACGTCAGCGACGCTGGACCAGTCGTATCGGCCGGTGTCGCGCGGCATCGCCCGGCCGGGTGAAGGCAAATACGTCTATTATGAAGTCGTCGATTGGACGCGGTTCTGCCTCACTTGTCATGAAGCGATGCACGGCAACGCCGAGGCGACCTCTTCCTATGCCGGCACGGTCTTCGATCCGCGGACGACGCCTTTCCGCGTCATCCGCGTGACGATGCCCTACGACGAGATTCGGGCCGCCGTCAACCGCACGCGGGCGATCCTCTGGTCCGTGGGCATCCTCACGGTCTTCCTGGCGATGGTCGCTTTGTACTACGTCGTGAAGTACATCGTCATCAAGCCGCTGGCCCACCTCCGCGACGTGAGCGACCAGGTGGCCAAGGGCGACCTGGAGCAGCGGGCTGACATTCACACCAACGACGAATTCGAAGAGCTGGCCACGTCGTTCAACAAAATGCTCCGCCACCTCGTCGAATCCCAAGGCAACCTCCGCACCGCCAACGACGAACTGGACGGCAAGGTCGATGAGCTGGCCCGCCTCAACATGCAGCTCCACGAGATGAACCGCCTCAAGGGCGAATTCCTCGCGAACATGAGCCACGAGCTGCGGACGCCGCTGAACAGCATCATCGGCTTCTCCGAAGTGCTGCAGAGCATCGAGGCCCTCAGCGACAAGCAACGGCGATACGCCCAGACGATCCACAAGTCGGGCCGCGACCTGTTGGAGATGATCAACGACATTCTCGACTTGGCCAAGATGGAAGCCGGGAAGATGGACGTGCGGCTGTCGGAGTTCCGCATCGAGTCGGTGATCGCCCAGCAATGCGACCTCGTCGGCACGCTGGCCGAAGAGAAGAATATCGATCTGCGGACCGACGTGGCCGGCGACCTGCCACTGCTCTATCAGGACCAGTCGAAGGTGCAGCAGATTCTGACGAACTTGCTCAGCAACGCGATCAAGTTCACCCCCGAGGGCGGCCGGATCACCGTCGGTGCTCGCGGCGACTCGCGCGGCCGGATCGAGATCTGGGTCTCCGACACCGGCGTGGGGATTCCCGAAAGCGAGAAGGAGATCATCTTCGAGAAGTTCCGCCAGGGCAACGCCGTCAACGGCACCGATAACCTCACCCGCGAATACAGCGGCACCGGCCTGGGCCTGTCGATCGTCAAGGAGCTGTGCAAGCTGCTCGGCGGCGAAGTGACCGTCGATAGTGAGCTGGGCAAAGGCTCCACATTTCGCGTGATTCTTCCCTGGCTGCGAACCGACACGCCGACTGCCGCGGCCCGACTCAATACCAAGCTCGACGACCTCGCGCGGCCGCGCCGCCTGGAAACGGCCCGCGGCGAGCCGCCCGTCATAGCCGCCACGGGTTCCTCGTAGCCGTTTTGTAGGACAGCCCTTCTGGGCTGTCAGTGACGGCCCCGAAGGGCCGTCCTACGAATGACGCAAGCCATTCATCACCTGCCGCATGGCATGACGATTGCCTAGGGAGTAGAACCATCGTTTGCGCGGCCTGCTGGTGACTGCTTTGCACAAGCTGCGCTCGCAGCGTGCGCGGTTTTTGGGCACGTCGCCTCGTTGCGAGGTCGAATATGGATTTTAAGGCATATCAAACCGAGGGCTTCTACGACGAATTGCTCACGCCCGACGGTCAGCCGTGGCCTTGCGGCGAGCCGCTGGTCAAGCGCCTGGCAGCGCTGCCGACGACCGAGCTGATCCGCCGGCAAAAGGCGGCCGAACTGGCGATGCTGAACATGGGGATCACGTTCAACGTCTATGGGCACGAGGCAGGGACCGAAAAGATCTGGCCTTTCGACATCATTCCGCGGATTATCGATGGCCGCGAATGGGACAAGATCGAGAGCGGGCTCAAGCAGCGGATCACCGCGCTAAACCTGTTCATCGACGACATGTACCACGAGCGGAAGATCATCCGCGAAGGGGCCGTGCCCGAGTGGCTGATCGCCTCGGCGAAGAATTATCTCAAGCAGTGCCAGGGCATGGACCCGCCGCAGGGCGTGTGGTGCCACATCACGGGCACCGACCTCGTCCGCGACGGTGACGGGCAGATCTACGTGCTGGAGGACAACCTCCGATGCCCCTCCGGCGTGTCGTACGTGCTGGAAAACCGCGAGATCATGAAGCGGACGTTTCCGCAAAGCTTTGACGGCTTCTCGATCCTGCCGGTCGAGAATTATCCCGACAAGCTGCTGGAGATGCTGATTCACATCGCCCCCTCGGGGGTTCGCGACCCAAACGTCGTGGTGCTCACGCCCGGCATTTACAACTCGGCCTATTTCGAGCACTGCTTCCTGGCCCGGCAGATGGGCGTCGAGCTGGTGCAGGGCTCGGACCTCGTCGTGGCCGACAACACCGTCTATATGCGGACGACGCAGGGCCTGGAGCGGGTCGATGTGATCTACCGCCGCATCGACGACGACTTCCTCGATCCCGCCACCTTCCGGCCCGATTCGACGCTGGGCGTGAAAGGGCTGATGGACGCCTACCGCGCGGGCAAGGTCGCCCTGGCGAATGCTCCCGGCACCGGAGTGGCCGACGACAAGGCGATCTACGCCTTCGTGCCGCAGATGATCAAGTACTATCTGGGCGAGGAGATGATCCTGCCCAACGTGCCCTCGTTCGTCTGCGGTGACGACCAGCAGTGTCAGCATGTGCTGGCGAATATGGACAAGCTAGTGATCAAGCCCGCCAACGAATCGGGCGGCTACGGCATTTTGCTCGGACCGAAGGCGACGCATCAGGAGCGGGAGCGGTACAAAGAGCTGATCCGGGCCAACCCGCGGAACTACATCGCGCAGCCGATGCTGGCCTTGTCGCGAGTGCCGACGATCGTTGAGGATCATTTCGAGGGCCGGCACGTCGATCTGCGGCCGTACATCCTCTACGGCAAGGAGATTTTCGTGCTGCCCGGCGGCTTGACGCGGGTTGCCCTGCGGAAGGGTTCGCTCGTCGTGAACTCCTCGCAAGGCGGCGGCAGCAAGGACACCTGGGTGCTGCGGCCGAACAACGGGCACAAGTCGAACGGTCAGCCGCAGGTTGCGGCGGTGTAGTCCAGTCTGGGCGGTACTCGGTCCCAGACTCCAGCCTGGGACCGCACAATCGCGAGGCTCCAGCCTCGGCGGCGGACGGGAGGCAGGAGCCTCCAGGAAGGGCGTTCCCAGGGTGGACCCTGGGAACGAGGGCTGATGTTTCAGGCGGACCAACGATGCTCAGTCGCGTTGCGGAATCGATTTTCTGGCTCAGCCGCTACGTCGAGCGGGCCGAGAACGTTGCGCGGTTCATCAATGTCAATCTGAAGCTGTCGATCGACCTCGGCCCAGGCATCGGCGGGCAATGGGCCCCGCTGATCTATACGACCGGCGATCAGGAAGCCTTTGCCGAACGATTCGGCGACCCCAATCAGAAAAAGGTCATCGCGTTTCTGGCCTTCGATCCGGAAAACCCCAACTCGATCATCTCCTGCCTGCGGGCGGCCCGTGAGAACGCCCGCACGGTCCGCGAAATGATCTCGTCGCTGATGTGGGAGGAGCTGAACAAGTTCTTCCTCAACGTGCGGGCCGCCACCAGCGACCAGAACGTACTGGCCAACCCCTACGATTTTCTGCAGCAGGTGATTTTGAACAGCCACCTGATCGACGGCATCACCGACGCCACGATGTCGCATAACGAAGCCTGGCACTTCTTCGTGATGGGCCGCCTCTTGGAGCGGGCCGACAAGACCAGCCGCATTCTCGACGTGAAGTATTTCACGCTGCTGCCGAGCGTCGCCGACATTGGCACGGCGGTCGATACGATTCAGTGGTCGGCTCTGCTCGAATCGGCCAGCGCCCTGGAGATGTACCGCAAGCGGCACGGGCGGATCACGCCGGCGAACGTGGCCGACTTTCTGATCCTCGACCGCGACTTTCCACGGGCCATGCACCACTGCCTGATTCAAGCCGAAGAGTCGCTGACGGCGATCACCGGCAATCGCGGCGGCCGAGTCTATACGTCTGCGGAGCAAAAGCTCGGCCGCCTCCGCTCGGAGCTGAACTACGCCCGTATCGATGACGTCATCCAGAGCGGCCTGCACGAGTTCATCGACCAGTTCCAGAGTCGCCTGAACGAAGTCGGCGGCGCGGTCAGCGAGACCTTCTTCGCCCCCGAGCCGGTAACCCCGGCGGCGACTCAATCGCAGAGCCAATCGTCAGAAATGTCGAGCGTCCAAAGTCAAATGTCGAAGGAATGACGAACCGCGAAGGTGCATCGGGTTCGCTATTCGGGCTCTGACTTTCGGGCTCTGACTTTCGGGCTTCATTCGACATTGGCGTTTCGACATTCGACATTGCCTCCTCCAAAGCTGGTGGAGCTGTCACCGCGTCGAACGACCTCCAAGCGCTCGCTGCCGCGCT
>Ga0184625_10000421_pt1 | contig 15746 bp, 16 predicted proteins | sample PLM3_30_b1_FD_133151 | JGI IMG/M metagenome (GOLD analysis project Ga0184625, IMG submission 133151) | Groundwater sediment microbial communities from an aquifer in East River, Colorado, USA - PLM3_30_b1 | ecosystem: Environmental > Terrestrial > Soil > Riparian zone | place: USA: East River... | reverse complement strand
GTTCCTCACTGCCGCGTCGCTCGATCTGTCCGCAAAGGTCTGCGCCGTCGCCTTCTCGGTGGCGATCCCGCTCCTGGCTGCCCTTGTGATGGTCGATTGGGCAGACGACCGATGAGTGTCCGCTCATCCCAAAGTCCTAACTTCGGAAAAACCAGAAGCGGAGGGTTCAATGAGCACGAAGGAAGGCATGGTGCAAACAGCGACGTTGAAGGTTCCGGGTGCGACGCTGTACTACGAAGTCCGAGGCTCGGGGCCGGTGTTGCTCTGCATCTCGGGTGGGCCGACCGACGCCGGCATGTTCACCGATCTCGCCGGACGGCTCGCCGACCGCTATGCGGTCGTCACCTACGACCAGCGGGGCCACTCGCGCAGCGCGCTCGACGGTGTGCAGGAGGACATCCCGATCGCGGTCCATGCCGACGATGCCGCGGCGATCCTCGGGGCCGTCGGCACGGAGCCTGCGTACGTATACGGGAACAGCGGCGGCGGCACGATCGGCCTCGAGCTCGTCGCCCGCCATCCCGATCTCGTTCGGACGTTGGTCGCGCACGAGACCTTCCTCGTGGAGCTCCTTCCCGACGCGGAGCGTTGGCGATCCGAGTTCGACGACATCGCCGAGATTTACCGCGACGAGGGCGTGATGGCGGCGATGGGGAAGTTCGGGTCAATCGTCGAAGAAGGCGGGCCGCGCTATAGCGAGGAGATGCAACAGACGCCGCCGACTCCCGAGAGCCAGGAGATGATGGGCCGGATGGCGGCGAACTTCGACCTGTTCATTGCCCACGAGCTCCAGCTGAACGGCCGCTACGTGCCCGATTTCGACGCACTTCGGAGCGGTTCGACGCGGATCGTCAGCGCCGCCGGCGAGACCTCGGGCGAGCAAGCGGCACGTCGCTCGGCACTGGCGCTCGCCGAGCGCCTCGACATCCCGGCGACGGCGCTGCCCGGCGCTCACGGCGGTTGGGGGTCGGATCCCCAGGAATTCGCTGACAGGCTGCACGAGGTCCTTCAGGAGGCCTGAGGAAGGGCTGTTAGGCTCCGCCGTCGTGGCCGAAGTCCTGCTCTTCCATCACGCCCAGGGACAGACCCCGGGGTTCCACGCGTTTGCCGACGAGCTCCGGGCAGCCGGACATACTGTCCACACCCCGGATCTCTACGAGGGAAAGACGTTCGACTCGCTCGACGAGGGCGTCGGGCACGCGAAGGAGGTCGGGTTCGGGACGCTCGGCGAGCGCGGGGAAGCGGCCGCGGCCGACTTGCCTGCTGAGCTTGTCTACGCGGGCTTCTCGCTCGGCGTGATGCCGGCACAGAACCTCGCGCAGACGCGTCCGGGCGGCAAGGGTGCGCTCCTCTTCAGCGCTGCGTTCCCGGCTTCCGAGTTCGGCGGCTCCTGGCCGCAGGGCGTCCCGCTCCAGATCCACATGATGGAAGAGGACGAGTGGGCGATGGAAGACCTCCCCGCCGCACGCGAGCTCGTGGAGACGGTCGACGGGGCGGAGCTGTTCCTTTATCCCGGCGACCGGCACCTGTTTGCCGACAGCAGCCTGCCTGATTACGAGGAGCAGGCGGCCGCACAGCTCAGAGAGCGCGTCCTCGTGTTCTTGAAGAACGTCGACTAGACGGCGTTTCTAGACATGCTCGACGGCTGCCGCCAGGCGGTCGTGCACGCGCAGTCAACCGCTGTGCACATGAGGCCAAGACGTCGCGCCCGTCCGTTGCGACACTGGCACCGATCATGTCTCCGGTGAGCTTTCGAGACGACGGCGCCGCCGCGCTCGCGTGGATCGAGCGTTACCTCGAGACGCTGCGTGAGCGGCCGGTGATGGCGCAGGTCGAGCCGGGCGAGATCCGTTCTCGGCTGCCCGCCTCGGCGCCGGAGGAGCCGGAGCCGTTCGCAGCCGTGCTCCGCGACCTCGACGAAGTGCTGATGCCGGGCATCACGCACTGGCAGAGCCCGCGCTTCTTCGCCTACTTCGCGACCACCGGCTCGGAGCCGGCGATTCTGGCCGAGCTACTCGCCGGCGGCCTGAACCAGATCGGGATTCTCTGGCGCGCGTCGCCGGCGCTGCAGGAGCTCGAGGAGGTGACGCTCGCGTGGCTCGCCGAGCTCCTCGGGCTGCCGGCCGGCTGGCACGGTCACATCGAGGACACTGCGTCCACGAGCACCGTGACTGCGCTCGCGGCGGCGCGGGCGGCGAAGCCGGGGAGCCGCGTCGTGGTCTGCTCCGAGCATGCCCATTCGGCCGCGGCGAAGGCGGCGAGGCTGCTCGAGCTCGACCTGCGCACGGTGGCGAGCGACGAGAACTACGCCATGCGGGCCGACGCGCTCGACCTTGACGGCGCGTGCGCGGTCTTCGCCACGATCGGGACGACCTCCTCGACGGCGATCGACCCGATCCCGGCGATCGCGGATCGCTGTGAGGCGGAGGGCGTCTGGCTACACGTGGACGCCGCCTACGCGGGGTCGGCGGCGGTCTGCCCGGAACTGCGGCCGCTCTTCGCGGGTTGGGAGCGCGCCGACTCGATTGTCGTCAACCCGCATAAGTGGCTGCTCACACCGTTGGACTGCTCGACCTTCTGGACGCGCCGTCCCGAGGACCTCCGCCGTGCCTTCAGCCTCGTGCCCGAGTTCCTGCGCGTGCAGGAGGATGTCGTCAGCCTGAGCGAGTACGCGATCCCGCTCGGCCGCCGCTTCCGGGCGCTCAAGCTCTGGGCCGTGCTGCGCTGCTACGGCCGGAGCGGGTTGCAGGAGCGCATCCGCGAGGCGATCCGCCTTGCCGCGCTCTTCGAAGGCTGGGTGCGGGACGAACCCGGCTGGGAGCTCTGCGCGCCTCGGCCGTTCTCGCTCGTCTGCTTCAGGCTGGCCGCAAGCGACGAGACGAACGAGGCGCTGCTCGAGCGCGTCAACGCGAGCGGCGAGGTGTTCCTCTCGCACACGCGGCTCGACGGCCGGTATGTCCTCAGGCTCGCGGTCGGCAACGCGCGGACGACCGAGGACGATGTTCGGCTCGCGTGGGATGTCCTCCGCCGCGAGGCGGGTCAGCTAACCGGCACGTAGCTGCATCTCTGCCCGGTACTCCCTGGGTGGGAGGCCGTAGGCCGCACGGAACGCACGGCTGAAATGAGCGGGGCCGGTGAGGCCCCAACGAGCGGCGATCGCAGCTACCGACCAGTCCGCCAGCGTCGGGTCGATCAGGTCCTGGCGGCACCGCTCGAGCCGGCGCTGTCGGACCCAGCCCGCGACCGAGGTCTCCTGAGTCTCGAACAGCTTGTAGAGGTAGCGAAGCGAGATGTGGTGGGCGGCGGCGATCATGCTCGGCGACAGGTGGGGGTCGGCCAACCGCTGGTCGATGAATGCCCGCACGCTCGCGAGCAGCGCACGGCGGCGCGTGGCGGGCGCGATCGTCGGGACGCGGCTCAGCCGCTCGGCCAGCGCCACGATCAGCAGGTCCAGCAGCGCAGTGGCGAGCCGCGCGCCGTCGGTCGAGCCGTGGTCGTCGAGGTGCCGAGCCATGTGGCGCGCGAGCGAGGAGATCGAGGCGCCTAGGCCGTCGCGTCCCGAGACGGGAACCGCCGTCAGCCGGTCCAGCTCGTCGTGACGCAGGGGCAGGGCTGCATGCGGAAACTTCACCGCCACGTTCCCGTGTTCGTCGCCCCGGTCAACCAGCTGGCAGGGACGGGAGAGGTCGAGCAGGGTGAAGTCGCCGGGTTCCAAGACCGCCTCTCGGTCGCTCTGGGCGAACACCGTACGGCCGCGCACCGGGACTTCGAGCTTGAACACCTCAGGGTCCGAGACGCGGATGAGCTTGGCCGTGCGAGATGCCTTCAGGGGCGGGGCGCTGACCTTCGCGACGTCGACAGTCCCCACTGGCCCGGTCAAGATCTGCGCGCGAAGGTCGTGATCCGCGTCGATGCGCAGATCAAACGGCACGAACGTGTCGGCCACCACGTGCCGGAAATAGTCGAGCCTGTTCCGCGGCGGCTCGTCCTCGACACGGATCAGAACACTCACGAAAACGAGAGTAGCGGTGCCGGTCAGTCCGCTCGGCGGCCCGGTTGACCGATAGATAACGAGCATATATAGTCGTTATCTATGAGAGAGCTCTTCCTCGCGCTGCTCAGTGGTGAGCGCGCTCACGGGTATGAGTTGAAGCAGTCGTTGGAGCAGGAGTTCAGCGATCTGCTGCCGGCTGTAAATGCCGGCCAGATCTACGTGACGCTTGGGCGGCTCGAGCGCGACGGCCTTGTCGTCGGTCACGCGGTGCCGGGGGACAGCCGCGGCAAGCGTGTGTACGAACTGACCGACGTCGGGCGGGAAGCGCTCGCGGCCTGGATCGAGGCGCCTGTCTCGGGCAGGCGGCTCAAGGATGAGTTCTTCATGAAGTTCGTCGTTCTCGCGTCAGCTCATCTGGCGGAGCCGAGGCAGCTGCTCGAGCGGCAGCGGCGCGAGTACCTGCAGTCGCTGCGCGACTTGAACGCGCTGCTCGATGCGAATGGGAAGGGACCTGCGGCCGAGCTTCTGGTCGAGGGAGCGATCTTGCACCTCAAGGCCGATCTGGAGTGGCTTGAACTGATCGAGCAACGACTCGAGCTGAAGGAGTAAGGCTGATGACACCGGTACTGGAGGCGAGGCAGCTCGCCAAGACGTACGAAACTGGCGGCGCGAAGGTGCTGGGTCTTCGCGGCGTCGACATCTCGATCGAGCGCGGCGAGTTCGTCGCGATCATGGGCCCGAGCGGGTGCGGGAAGTCCACCCTGCTCAATCTGCTGGCCGGGCTCGATCGACCGACGGCGGGGGAGGTCTGGCTCGACGGCGAGCGGATCGACGGCTTGAGCGAGACGGAGCTCGCGCGGCTACGTCGTCGCAAGGTGGGCTTCGTGTTCCAGTTCTTCAACCTGGTGCCGACGCTTTCTGCGGTCGAGAACGTCGAGCTGCCCTTACTGCTGGTCGGTCGGCGGCGCAGAAAGGCCCGCCGGTCGGCGAACGAGCTGCTGAGCGAGCTGGGCATTCCCGAGAAGCACGGAGCCGCTCCGGCCCAGCTGTCCGGCGGGGAGCAGCAGCGTGTCGCGCTGGCGCGCGCGCTGGCGAACAGGCCGGATGTCATTCTCGCCGACGAGCCAACCGGGAATCTCGACTCGGCGGCGGCTCGCGACGTGCTCGGTCTCTTCCGCGATGCTCGGGATCGCGGGCAGACGCTCCTGCTTGTCACGCATGACGCGAGTGTCGCCTCGTCGGCGGATCGGGTGATCACGCTCCGCGACGGGCTGGTTGCCGACGAGACCGAGCTGGCCGCAGCCCGCCAGGTCGCTCCCCTGCTCGAGCTGGAGAGCGCGGAATGACGGTGCTGCTGGTCAGGCTGGCGTTCTCGGGCATCCGCTCGCGGCTGCTCGCGAGTGCACTCACGATCGCGATCGCGGCCGCCACGGTGGCGACGATCGTGCTCGCCTTGGAAGTGCGCTCCACCGGGGTCGATCCCTGGCAGCGGACGTTCGCTCGGGCCAATGGGGCACACGTGCTTGCGTTCGTCCCATCGCAGGCCGACGCGGCCGCGATCGGCAGGCTGCCCGGCGTGACCGAGCGCAGCGCGCCCGTCCCGCTCGTGTGGGCGACCGTGGGCCCGCGCGGGAGTACCGATCAGGTGCAGCTCGCCGGCCTGAGTGGCCGCACGGCGGTGAACATGCCCGTGCTGACGGCCGGCTCGCAGCTTCGCGAGGGCGGAATCATGCTCGAACGCAGCCTCGCCCGCGCCCTCGCCATCGAGGTCGGCGCCACGCTCGGATTGACGAGCAGACGCGGCTCGATCGAAATTCCGGTTCTCGGGACGGCGGTTGTACCCAGCCAGCCGCGCTACCCGCGCCGCAGGCCCGGCCTCGCGTGGGTCACGCGGGCCACGCTCGACCGGATCGAACCGGATCGCGCCCGCTGGAGCTGGTCAGAGGCGGTGCGGCTCGCGGATCCCTCCGCGGCTGCGGCGTTCACCGAGCGGGCCGCGGCAGGCCTTCCGGCAACGGCGTCGCGGTCCGGGCCTCTCTACTTCGAGACCTGGCAGAACCAGCGCGACAACGCGCTCGGCGATGCCCAAGGCACGCAGGTGATCGTCACCATCTTCACCGTCCTGCTCCTGATCGTCGCCTTCGTCGTCGTCGGAATCCTCGTCGGCGCACGCGCCAGCGAACAGCACCGTCAGATCGGGCTGCTGAAGGCGGCCGGCTTCACCCCGCGCCAGGTCGGAATCGTCTTCGCGCTCGAGTCCGCCGCTCTCGGTCTCGTCGCGGCCGCCCTGGGCTTCGTGCTCGGGGCGATGCTCGCACCACGCCTTGCCGCACCCAGCGCCGAAACGCTGCTCGGCTCGCCAACGATGGCGGCGATTTCCCTGGCACATCCTCGTGGCCGGCTGTGTCGTGGTTCCCGTGCTCGTGGCCGCAGCTTTGACCTCCACGCGCCGCAGCACTCGCTTCACCGTACTCGAGGCGATCCGTGCGGGCAGCCCGTCTCCCGCCAATTCACGGCTGGCGCGTGCCGTCGTCCGATCCGTCATGCCGTTCACGATCGGGCTCGGGCTCAAAGACCTCCTGGCTCGAGGGCGCCGGGCGCTTCTCCTCGCGGCCGCGATCGCGCTCACCGGCGCGATGGTTGTCGTCGTGCTATCGCTCGACGCGACGCTCGACGCGCAGCGTGTTTCCAAGACCAGTGACTTCCCGGACGAGCTGCTGCTCCTCATCTACACGCTCGAAACGGTGTTGCTGCTGATCACCACCACGACGCTTGTTGCCGTCGCATTGCTCTCGGTCCGCGAGCGCATCCGCGACTACGGCGTGCTCAAGGCGATCGGCCTTTCTCCTCGCCAGATCACCTCCACGGTCGTCAGCGCCCAAGCCGCCCTTGCGGTGCTCGCATCGCTCGTCGCCATCCCGCTGGGCATCGGGCTCTACCTCGCCCTCTTCCGGATCGCCGGCGACACGACCGAGGACGCCGTCCTCGCACCCTGGTGGTCGCTCGCGCTCATCCCGATCGGAGCCGTGCTCGTCGTCGTCGCCGCGACCAGTCTCCCAGCCCGGCTAGCCACCCGAATCCACACCGCCGACGCGCTCCGCTACGAATGAATCGTGGCGCGAGGTCGCCAACTACGACCAGGAATTATCTGCGGTCTGCGGCCTGGGCGCTTTGCCGGTGATTGCCGCCCATTGCAACCACGGGGCTCAAATAAGGACGCCGTCCTCCGAGCTCATTCGACGAGATAGGTCTCGTACACAACGCCTGCGGGCTGGCGACCGGCGACGCTGATGAAGACGCCTTTGTTCAGCCAGTCGAGATGGGGGGCGGCAGTTTCGATCTGGGTTGAGGTGCGGAAGGTGTACTCGCTGGGGTCGACGTCCTCGCCGCGCCCGAGACGTCCGAGGACCTCGGCGCTGCCGTGCCGCACACTTCGTGATTGGACGTAGAGGAGATCGCCGCCGTCGGTCTGTAGCGCGTAGCGGATGTCGCCGAGTGCGGTGCCGTCCGGCAGGACGATCTGCCAGTCGGCGCTAACACCCGGGAGCAGCTTTCCGTTGAGCTCGGGACCGGTGAAGGTTCCGCCGGTCAAGGGCACGATGCGCCGGCGGCCTTGGGCGATGTCGCCGAGCTCGAGCGGCTCGCCGAGGGTGGCCTCGAGACGGTAGACCTGGGTCAGGCGAGGGTCGGGAAGCTGATTGTCCATGGCCGCCGCCGGGTCGTTGGCATGGGACTCGAGCGGCGTGACCACGACCTCCATCCATTCGTAGAGGGGGAGAGCGCCCAGGAGACTCTCGAGCTGCGTTTCGCTGTCGGCGCGGTAGAGGCCGAGGACCTTCGCCTCGCCGCTTGTGACGGGCTGTCTCCACACTCGGACGAGATGCCCTTCGTTTGCTAAGCGGGCCGCGGCAGATGCCTCAGCGTCCTCGCGTTCCCTGACCTCTGTCGCAGAGGTTCCTTCCGGAACGTTGACCTCGAACTCGACGAGGAACTCCGCGCTGTTCTTGCGCACGACTACCCGGAGCATAAGCCGATTGGCGTCGTCCCAAGACCGGCCGGCCGTAACCTTGCTTGCGTGAGCTGGGAGATCAGGGCCAACCTCGGCCTGCACGAGCGCCCGGGGTTGGACGCGAGAGGTTGGCGGTGGATGATCACACGCGGTGACGAGGCCGTCGAAGTGGTGATCGAGATCAGCGGAGCAGCTTGGTCCAGCGACCCTCGCCGTCTCCCCGAAGACACCCGGCATTCGCTCGAGACCGACGGACGTACCGAGCTACTCAAGGTCCTCGACCAGGATCACCCGCCCAGCGTCATCCGATGTGGTACTACCGGCTGCGCGTATGAGCAGGCGCCTAGCCGAACGTGAACGCGTAGGCCTCGACGCCCGGAGCGAAGAACGTGATCTCAAAGGTGCGGTCGGTGATCGATCCCGGCTGGCGAATCAGCTGATAGAGCCGCTGTTGGGTCAGCGTTCCGTTGCCCTGCTCGTCGACGTCGAGGCCGTGACCGTCGCCGGGAGCTTCGCCGTCGATGAGCACGCGGAACGGCACGGACTTGTCTCGCGAGGGCGGGCCCATGACGAGATGGACGTCGCGGGCGTGGAAGCGGAACGCGATCCGCCCGTCAGCCTCGTTCAGCACGCTCGCCCCCGGTCCCAGCGTCCAGTTCCCCGAGAGAGCCCACTGGTTGCGGTCCAACCGGTCCGGTACGCCGAAGTTCTGTGGCTTGTCGAACTCGGCCCGATCCGCAGACACGAAGTTCTGCGCCTGCTCGTAGCCGAGGTAGGTCTCGGGAGAGCCCAGGGTCCCCCAGTCGGCCTGCGCCTCGAAGCCTTCGTCGGCGACTGAGAGCAGATCGTCGGCGACGTCGTCGCGACCGGCCTCGCGCAGCAGCATCTGGACCATCATTTCGCACTCCTCATAGCCGCCCTCACCGAACTGGTTGTGCCGGATTCGCCCTTCCGCATCGGCGATGTACACGGCCGGCCAGTAGTTGTTGTCGAAGGCGCGCCAGACCGCGTAGTCGGGGTCGAGCGCGATCGGGTACTCGACGCGCATGTCCTGCGCGGCCCAGCGGACGTTGTCGGCGATCCGCTCGAACGGGAACTCCGGGGTGTGGACGCCGACAACGACCAGCCCTTGATCCTTGTACTTCTCGTGCCACGCGCGGACATAGCCGAGCGTGCGCAGCCAGTTGATGCACGTGTACGTCCAGAAGTCGACGAGGACGACCTTCCCGCGCAGGCCCTCTGGGGTCACCGGCTCGGAGTTGAGCCAGCCGGTCGCTCCGTCGAAACCGGGCAGGTGAGTCTCGGCACGCAGCTTGGCGAACAGGCTCACTTCCCACCACCGCCGGCCGCGACGGTCGGCCGGTCGACCGCGGCTGCCGCAGTCAGGATCACGTCGGTCACGGCCTCGGGCTGGGAGACCATGATCACGTGCGAGCCCTCGAGCTCGGTGATCGTGGCTCCGGCGCGCTCCGCCATCGAGCGGACGACGTCCGCGCCGGCCGCCTTATCGCCGGTCGCGACCACGGCCCAGGACGGCTTCGACTTCCAGGCGGGCGGGCCCGACTGGTTTGAGAACCCGGCCTCAGCCGCCGGGCGCTGGGTCGCGGCCATGACCGCCGTCTGCTCCGTCGGCAGGTCGGCAGCGAAAGCGTCGTGGAACTTTGCGGGGTCGATCGCGAACTCGGTGGCCGTCCCGCCGTTCTCCGGATACTTGAGCGGAACGAGCGCCGTCATCAGGACGCTGTCCTTCGAACCGGCCTCGATCTCGCCCAGGGTCTCGCCTTCGTCGGGGGCGAAGGCGGCGACGAAGACGAGCCCGACGACGTTGTTTGCCTCGGTCGCGGCGTTCGAGATCACCGCGCCGCCATAGGAATGGCCGACTGCGAGCACGCGGCCGGGGATCTGCTGGAGGAAGCTGGCGAGGTATGCGGAGTCGTGGCTGATGCCGCGCAGCGGGGTCGGCGGCGCAGCCACGTCGATTCCCTTCTTCTGCAACTGCTCGACGACGGGGTTCCAGCTCGAGGCGTCCGCGAAGGCGCCGTGGACGAGGACGACGGTGAGCGTGTCGGTGCTGGGCGTTGCGTCTGACATGTGTGTGCTCCTTCGTTAGTCGGTGTCGACGTCGACGACAGCCTTGGCAAAGGCTTCGGGTGCTTCCTGTGGGAGGTTGTGGCCGACGCCGCCCTCGAGCGTCCGGTGCTCGTAGCGGCCCGAGAACTTGCCGGCGTAGACGCTCGGGTCGGGATGCGGGGCGCCGTTGGCGTCGCCCTCGAGGGTGATGGTCGGCACGTTGATCGCCGGCGCCGCTGCGAGCCGCTCCTCGAGCTCGTCGTACTCCGCCTCCCCCTCGGCGATCCCGAGCCGCCAGCGGTAGTTGTGGATCGCGATCGCCACGTGATCCGGGTTGTCGAAGGACTCCGCGCTGCGCTCGAAGGTGGCGTCGTCGAAGTTCCATTTGGGCGAAGCCGTGCGCCAGATCAGATTCGCGAACTCGCGTGTGTACTTCTCGTAGCCGGCGCGGCCCCGTTCGGTGCCGAAGTAGAACTGGTACCACCACTGATGCTCCGCCTCCGGCGGCAGCGGCTGCCTATTCGCCTGCTGGCTGCCGATCAGGTAGCCGCTGACGGAGACGTGCCCCCGGCAGCGCTCGGGCCAGAGCGCGGCGATGACGTTCGCCGTCCGGGCGCCCCAGTCGAAGCCGGCGACGATGGCCTGCTCGATCTCGAGCGCGTCCATGAACGCGATCGCGTCGACGGCAAGCGCCGCTTGCTGACCGTTCCTGACCGTCTCGTCTGAGCGGAAGCGCGTCGTGCCGTAGCCGCGCAGGTAGGGGATGACCGCGCGGTAGCCCTCTGACGCCAGCAAGGGTGCAACCTCGGCGTAGCTGTGGATGTCGTACGGCCAGCCATGCAGGAGCAGGACGACGGGGCCGTCGGCGGGACCGACTTCGGCGCAGCCGACGTTTAGGAGGCCGGCCTCGACCTGGTTCAGCGCGCCGAACGACGTGCCGGTCTAGGTCTTGCCCGTTTCCTTGGCACTGGTGCTGATCATCTCGTGCGTCATGTCGGCCGGGCTGACGGTCCCCGGGCCGGGCTTCGGCCAACTTCGAGCGCTCGTGCAATGTCGGTGATCGACAGCAGTCCGGCCAGGTGTCCGTTGTCCACCACGAGCCCACGATTCCCCGTCGGCGCGGACAGCTCCTCGAGAGCGTCCACAGCCGTCTCGTCCTCGGTGAGCAGCGGGACATCGTCGAGCGGGAACATCGTGTCCCGCACACGTCGCATATCCCACTCGGAGCGGGGAACCGCGGCGACCGAGGCGAAGGCCAGCAGGCCGACCGGACTGCCCCCATCGAGGACCGGGTAGGTGGTGAACCGGTGCGACCCGGCGACGTCGTCCATGAAGCGCCCGATGGTCGAGTCGGCGTCGACGGTAACGGGGTGGCGCACCATCAGATCGCGAACACGTAGTCCACCGAGTGCCTGCTCCGTCGCTACGTAGCGAGCCTCTGCCCTGGCGCCCTGGAGCAGGAACCAGCCGATGAAGGCAAGCCACGCGCCGCTGAACGACCCCTCGAAGACGAACATGGCGAGGCCGAGCGCGATGAACAGGTAGCCGAAGCCCTGGCCGATCTCCGATGCGACCCGCGTCGCCCAGGCGAAATCCCCCTTGGCCCGCCAGAGCACGGCATGCAGCACGCGCCCGCCGTCCAGCGGCGACGCCGGCAACAGGTTGAAGGCGGCCAGGATTAGGTTGATGTAACCGAGCCAGGCCGCGACCCCGTCGACGGCGCTCGGCAGGCCCGCAATCGCGATCAAGACGAACAGAACGCCCAGGCCGATCGAGACGAGAGGCCCGGAGACGGCAACCCGGAACTCGGCGCCGGGACTGGCGAACCGACCCTTGAGCTGCGAGACGCCGCCGAACAGCCAGAGCGTGATCGAGTCGACCTCGATTCCCTCTCGACGCGCGACCCACGAGTGCCCGAGCTCGTGGAGCGCGATCGACGCCAAGAACAGCAGGGACGCGACGACTGCCATCCCGAGGTACGTGTTGTGGGACAGGTCGGGGTTCGCAGACGGGAAGACGCCGTCCGTCAGCGACCAGACGATTAGCGCGACGACCGCGAGCAGGCTCCAGTTGAGCCGAACCTCGACGCCGCCATAGTGGCCGATCGAGAGGTTCCCGTTCATCCCTTGGTTCTTGCGCTTCGTTACGCCGGCGCCGTCGGTCGGGCGGGCGGATCGTTCACTAGCCATCGCGGTCTCCTCTTGTGGACCCTCCTTTCATAGCTGAGCGCCGACGTAGGCGCCCAGCGCGAAGAGGCCCGCGGTGACCGCTACGAGCCCCATCGTCTGGCCGCACAGCGCCCGCGCCTGTTCACTTGCGGCAATGGGCGGAAGAGCGGTGTCGTATGTGCTCACGAACCCGCCCCAGCGTCGCGTAGCGACCTGAACGCGGCTCGCAGCTCGGCGGAGAAGAGCTCCGGCTCTTCCCAGGCGGCGAAGTGGCCGCCCTTCTCAGCCTTGTGGAAGTAGGTGAGGTTGGGATACCCCTGCTCGACCCAGCTGCGCGGGGCGCGGAAGATCTCGTCCGGGAATTGGGTGAAGCCAGCCGGGAGCGAGGCCTCCGGAGGGGTCTGGCCGGCCGCGGCTGCCTGCGCCTGGGCCTGTCCGCTCTCCCAGTACGACCGGGCAGCCGACGCTCCGGTGCCCGTCAGCCAGTACAGCGTGACGTTGTCGAGGATGTGGTCGCGGGTGAGACCGCCCGAGGGCTCGTCGTCGACGAACGCGCGAGAGATCTTGTAGTAGCTGTCCGTGTCGTGGTCGAGCATCCACGCCGCGAGGGCGACGGGCGAGTCCAGCAGCGCGTAGCCGATCGTCTGCGGCCGCGTGGCCTGCTCGAGGAAGTAGCCGAAGCCCGTCTGCGTGAACGTGGCGAGCTCCTCGGCAGCAGCTTTCTCCTCCTCGGTTTCGGTCGGGTGGGAGCCGCCGCCCAGCCCGGTCACGAGCAGGTTGGTGTGGATCCCGATCAACCCCTCGGGTGCCTGGCGCGCCATCGCGTCGGTGATCGCGGCGCCCACGTCGCCGCCCTGCGCGACATAGCGGGTATAGCCGAGGCGGCTCATCAGCACTGGCCAGGCCTGCGCGGCGCGGCCGGCCCACCAGCCGAGCTCGGTCGGCTCGCCGGAGAAGCCGTATCCGGGCACCGACGGCAGGACGAGGTGGAACGCATCCTCGCCGCCGCCGCCGTGGGCGGTCGGGTCGGTGAGCGGGCCGATGGACTCGAGCAGCTCGATGACCGAGCCGGGCCAACCGTGGGTCATGATCAGCGGCAGCGCGTCCTCGTGAGGAGAGCGCACGTGGATGAAGTGGATCTCGACCCCGTCGATCTCGGTCGTGAACTGCGGGAGCGCGTTGAGCTTCGCCTCGGCCTTGCGCCAGTCGTAGTCGGTGGCCCAGTAGCGGGCGAGCTCCTGCAGCGTCGCCAGCTGGACGCCCTGCGAGCGATCGGCGACGAGCTCCTTGCTGGGCCAGCGCGTCGCGGCGATGCGTCGACGAAGGTCGGCCAGCTCGTCTTCGGGAATGTCGACGTGGAAGGGCCGGATCTCGGTGACGGTCTCGACGGTGCTACTCATGACGACCTCCTTTGCTAACGCAATGAGCGGAACGCCGCGCGGAGCTCCTCGGTGAAGAGCTGCGGCTGCTCCCAGGCGGCGAAGTGGCCGCCCCTGTCGACTTCGTTGAAGTAGATGAGCTTGGGGTACGCCTGCTCGGCCCAGCTGCGCGGCGCTTGATACTGCTCGCCGGGAAAGACGGTCACGGCGACGGGGATTGAGACGCCCTTCGCGTTGAAGAAGCCCCCCTTGTACTCCCAGTAGAGGCGGGACGCGGAGACCCCGGTGTTCGTCAGCCAGTAGAGCGTGATGTTGTCGAGGACCTCATCACGCGTCAGTTCGCCCGTGTCGCTCGTCGTCCGGGCCAGAGCAGCGACGACTGCCGCGGCGGGCTGGCCGTCAGCATCGTTGTGGTCGAGGAGCCATGCCGCCAGGCCGACCGGTGAATCCGCGATGCCGTACAGCGTTTGCGGACGAGACGCCATCATCCTTGCGTACTCGACCTGACCGTAGGTTCTGATCAGCTGCTCATACGCGCGTCGTTCGTCGGCTGAGAGAGCGGATGGTGGCGGCTCGCCGGCCAGGGAAGCCTTGTCGACGTCAGCCGGAACAGTGGCAGGCATGTTCGTGTGGATGCCGAGCAATCCCTCCGGTGCCTGCAAGCCCATCTGGTCGACGACGAACGCACCCCAGTCGCCGCCCTGGGCGACATAGCGGCTGTAGCCGAGGCGCTCCATCAGCTCCGCCCAGGCTCGGCCCATGCGTTCGGGGCCCCAGCCGGTGCTCGTTGGCTTCCCCGAGAACCCGTAGCCCGGCATCGACGGAATCACCATGTGGAACGCGTCCGCTGCGCTCGCGCCGTGCGCCGTGGGATCGGTCAGTCGATCGATGATCTTCAGCTGCTCGATGATCGAGCCAGGCCAGCCGTGATTGACGATGAGCGGCAGCGCGTCTTCATGCTGCGAACGAACGTGGATGAGGTGGATGTCCAGCCCGTCGATCTCGGTGATGAACTGCGGTAGGGCGTTCAGGTTCACTTCGCACTTGCGCCAGTCGTAGTCCGTCATCCAATAGCGCGCCAGCTTCTGGATCATCGCGAGCGGGACGCCTTGGGATTGATCCGCGACGGTCTCTTTCTCGGGCCAGTTCGTAGCGGCGATGCGTCGACGAAGGTCCTCCAGGGCCTCATGCGGAATGTCGACGTGGAATGGACGGATCTCGATCGCCGTCTCGACGGTGCTCATCCCGACCTGCTTTCGATCAACGCAGTGACCTGAAGGCGGCCCGAACCTCGGTGGTGAAGAGCTCCGGCTCCTGCCAGGCCGCGAAGTGGTTGCCCTGGTCGACTTCGTTGAAGTAGATGAGCTTGGGGTAGGCCTGCTCGGTCCAGCTCCGCGGCGCCTGATAGAGCTCGTTCGGGAAGACGCTCACGGCGGCGGGAACCGAAGCGCCCTTGATGTCGAAGAAGCCGAGCGTGTTCTCCCAGTAGAGACGACCTGAGGACACTCCCGTGTTTGTCACCCACGTGAGCGTGATGTTGTCGAGGACCTCGTCACGAGTGAGGTTGCCCACTGGGTCGTCTTCGAAGGCCCGTGCGATGTCCTCGTAGCTGCGCGCGTCGTGGTCGAGCATCCACGCCGCCAGTGCGGCGGGCGAGTCCGCAAGCCCGTACAACGTCTGCGGGCGCAGGTTCATCTCGGTCGCGTAGCCGATGCCCTTCGTGTAAAGGAAGCTCAGCTGCTCGAACGCGCGGCTTTCCTCGGCAGACAGGCCCCCAGGGGCCGCGGCGCCCGTCGCGAGCGCCTTCGAGACCTCGGCCGGAATGGTCCCGGGCATGTTGGAGTGGATGCCGAGCAGCTCTGGGGGTGCCTTGGCACCCATCACGTCCGTGATCTGCGCACCCCAGTCGCCGCCCTGAGCGACGAAGCGTGTATAGCCCAGACGCTGCATGAGCGCGATCCAAGCCTCTGCAATGTGGACGGGATCCCAGCCGGTGCCAGTTGGCTTGCCCGAGAACCCATAGCCGGGCATCGACGGGACCACCACGTCGAATGCGTCCTCAGCATCGCCGCCGTGTGCCGTCGGGTCGGCGAGCGGGCCGACCACGTTCAACATCTCGATGATCG
>Ga0184625_10000420_pt1 | contig 15746 bp, 14 predicted proteins | sample PLM3_30_b1_FD_133151 | JGI IMG/M metagenome (GOLD analysis project Ga0184625, IMG submission 133151) | Groundwater sediment microbial communities from an aquifer in East River, Colorado, USA - PLM3_30_b1 | ecosystem: Environmental > Terrestrial > Soil > Riparian zone | place: USA: East River... | reverse complement strand
GCGCTGATCATGACCTCCAGGTCATGATCGACGAGGGAATCCGCGTAACCGGGGGAGTGCAGCGTCGTTGACCACTGTCAGGAGGTTCGTACCCACCCCCGACGCCCTCTGCCGAAGGATCTGCTGGTCCGTGTTCGCCCCGCACGTCAGCGCCGCCGCCCACCCGCGCCCCGTTCGCATCGCGCGGGCCGCCGCCGTAGCAATCCCGATCCTTGCCGTGGCGATCCTCACCGCCGGCCTCTTGGACTGGCGGTCTGACCTCCCGGCTGCCGCGGTGGTGGTCACTGTCTGCAACGCCTACCTCGCGGTCTCCCTGATCCGCCTCGCATGGCGAACCCACGCCGCGAACGCGGATTCCTCATGCCGGAGCGCGGGCCTGCTGGGCCTGGGCCTGCTCGTCGTGGCGCTCACGGGTGCCCTGATTATCGTGATGTTTGCCCGAAAGGCGGCTGCTGGGGTGATGGTCAACGCCGTCGCGGGCGGCCTTGCTCTGGCGACGGCCGCCTTCCTGCCGGCCCTCCTGCTAATGCCCGGAGCCGCGGCCAACCTCGTCGCTCGGGCCCGACGGGCCCTCGACGGACTAAGCGTCGGCATCTGCCTGCTGTTCACGAGTTGGGTGCTCGTGATCGCTCCTAAGGGCCGCATCGAGAGCCTTGGCTTCTGGATCGCGATGCTAACGTGCAGTGCGCTGGCCCTCGCCGTGATCACCGGCCTTCGTGCGCGTTCGGCCCGCCGGGCCGCCGTCGCCTGCGCGGCCGGGGTCTGTGCAGCCGTCGTCGGCCTAGATGGCCTCGCCTTCTCGCTCGCCAACAACAACCTCGTCGGATGGCCGTCGTTCTTCGCCGCGTTCCTGATCGCCGCGCCCATGCTCGCGTGGTACGGCGCTCGGCGTACCGCAACGCCCGATGAATTCGCCACCACGGACGCGTCCGCCACGCTGGCTGGCTACCCCGTCCTTGCGGTGCCGGCCGCGGCGGCCATCGCGGTCGCGCTGCACCGACTCATCACCGGTGGCGAGTTCGACCGGCCGTCGGTGGTTCTCGGAATTATCGGCATCGCGGTCGTCGCCTTACGAGAGACGCTCGCCGCGATTGACGTATCCCGATACGCCCGACGAGTGGTCGCGCAGGAGGCGCAGTTCCGCAACCTGGTCGCTGGCTCCACCGACGTCATCATGGTGCTCGACGGCGAGCTCATGGTGCGCTGGCAGTCGAGCGCGGCGGCTCGGCAGTTCGGCCTCTCCGACCAGGAGGTGGTCGGACGCCACTTCCAGTCCATGGTGCATCCCGAGGACGCGGTCATCGTGGCAGATCGTCTCGCCGATGTGCGGGCCGGCTTCGGTGCCGGTGCCGAAGGCGACCGCCCGGCGCTGTTCGAGGCACGGCTACGGGATGGTTTCGGCCAGTGGCGCGAGACCGAGTCGTCCGTCAGCGATCAACGCGACGTGCCCGAGGTGGGCGGGCTCGTGGTGCACATAAGGGACATCAGCGAACGCAAGGAAATGGAGCGTACGCTGCACCGGCTCGCGTTCGCCGATCAGCTCACGGGTCTCGCCAACCGCCGCCAGATGCTCCTGTCCATCGTCGCCCAGCGCTGCGTGCCCCGCGCCCGCGGCGCTCTGTTGCTGGTCGAATTGGACGGTTTCAATGCGGTCAACGACGTGCGTGGGTACGACATCGGCGACGCCGTCCTCGTCGAGGTGGCTCGCCGGCTGAGGGCCGGAACCGCGGAGACCGATCTGCCCGCTCGGCTCTCCGGCGACGAGTTTGCCGTCGTGACCGAGGCGAGCCCGGTCCAGGCCTACGCCCTGGCCACCCGATTGCTCACCATGCTGGCCGAACCGATCATCCTCCCCGGAGTCACGGTCCATCTGACCGCCAGCATCGGGATGACCGATCTCGCCGGCGGCTGCAGCGGCGACGACGTGCTCCGCCGAGCCGACCTGGCGCTGCGCCGGGCGAAGCATCTCGGCCGCGGCCGGGTCGAGTTCTATGACGAGGTGGTGGAGGAGGCGCTCGTCCGCCGGATGACCCTGGAGCAGGAGCTGCCAGAAGCGTTGGTGCGCGGCGAGCTGGATCTCATCTACCAGCCGATCCTGGATCTCATCACGCCTCACCCGCTCGGGGTCGAGGCGTTGCTGCGCTGGCGGCACCCCAGGCTGGGTACCCTCCTGCCCGCCGATGTCATTCCCGTCGCCGAGGATCTCGGTCTCATCGGCGAGATCGGTTGCTCGGTTCTCAACAAGGCATGCCGTCAGCTGGCGCTCTGGCTGCGGGAGGGCCGCGATCTGTCGATGGCGGTCAACGTCTCTCCACGCCAGCTTGACGGCCCGGAGTTCGTCGGCCATATCGCCACCGCTCTCGACCTCCACGCGCTGCCGGCAGACCGGCTTGTCCTTGAGCTGGCCGAGGGCGGGCTTGGCGTGGATACGGCCAACGTCCACGAACGCCTCACCGAGATGCGAGCGCTCGGTGTACGCACCGCGCTGGACGAGTTCGGCACTGGACCGGAGTCGTTGACTCACCTCAGGCGCCTCCCGATGGACATGGTCAAGATCGGCCGTTCCTTCTTCGATGACACCTCGGAGCACCTGGGGCAATCCCTCCCTATCATTGAGGTCATGGTCGGGCTGGGTCGTCGCCTCGGCATTGACATCGTCGCCCAGGGGCTGGAGGCCCCCGCTCACCTCGACGTCGTCCGCAGCGCCGGGTGCCGCCTCGGTCAGGGCCACCTCTTCGCTCGTCCGCAGCCCGCGGAGCACACCGAGGCCTACCTTGACGGCTTCCCTGCCCGCTCGGGCTAGGGTGGTGATGCCGTGGAGGGAGGGCCATGCGGTTCGACGTCACCCAAGTCTTGGACGCGATCGAGCGTCATCTCACCACCGAGGCCGCGCTGGCCCAGGCCGTGGTGGATCTCGGCCAGGTCGCGTGGTTTGACGCGCTAGACGGTGGGCGGTCGGTGAACCTGTTACGGACTGGCCTGCTCGTCGACGCGCTGAGCCGGCACCTGGGCGAAGACGCCATCATGATCTACCCCGTGGCCGGCCGGGAGCTGCTCACCGACGCCGATCTGACCTCAAAGGAACGGATGGTGCTCGGCCGCTGGGCCGGCGATGGGGTTATCGAGGTCGTTGCCAACGTCGGCGACCGGGTGCCGGAGGTGGCCGAACTCACCGGCTTGCCCGTCGTGACCCGCGACGGCTATCCCGGCCTGGAGGGGCGCTATCCGTGGCTGCGGGGCCAACCCGACCGCGTCCTGCGGCTGGTTCCGAGCGATGGCGGGGCCCGACTGGTCGGAGGCTCACCGGGACCGGCGCAACCGGGCGGACCTGGGGCCGTTCTGCTCGGCCGGGTGTGGCGGTGCCCGCGGCGCGACTGCCCGACCTTCGGCGAGCGTCGCGGGAGCACTCAGGCCGTCCCGCACATGCGGGCTGGCGTTCCGGTGTGCCCCCGCCACGACGAACCGCTGATCAATACGGGACCCAAGCCACCCGCGGTCACCATGGCAGTGATCGTGGATGGCACTGTCCGCGAGAGGTTCGTGGTACGCGCGGGCCGGCCGGTTACCGTCGGCCGATCGCCGGACGACCCCGACGGCCTGATGATCGGCTCGCACCTGTCCGGTGAGGCGGCGCAGATGATCAGCCGCAACCACGCCCGGCTCGACCTGCGCGACGAAATTCTGCTGGTCAACGACGTGTCGACCAATGGGACCGTGGTCCATAGTCGCAACGGACCATTTTCGGCTGCAGATGAGGTCCACCTCGGCGGTGGGCCGCCGTACCCGCTCAAGCCCTGGGACACGGTGGAGCTGTACGACGGGGTGGTGCTGGCGCGAGCGGACCGGAGCCTGACCAGGTCAGTTGGAGGCCCGGGCTCAGTGATGGGCGACGCGCCGACCATCGCGATGCGGCCGCCGCTGTAGAGGCAGAAAAAAACGACTCCCACATGCACGGAGGGTCGCTCGACTTCTAGTACGCTGTCCACCGACCGCTGCCCCCAACGGCGCCTCCCCGAAGCGCCAACAGCGGTCACCGCCAAATCACCCTCGGGTGAACCGGGGACCCACCGGCAGAGCTAAGTTGTTCCGCTCCGCTAAGCAGAGCTATGTTGCTTGGCTCCGCCAACAATGGGGTGAATCCGCGAAAGCGGTAGGGCTATTCCGGGCCCGAACCCGTCAGCTAACCCGGTAGGCGGTGAACGGAAAGGGTTCGCCACCATATGGCTGTCAGTCCGACTGCCCGACGACGACGCTCTGTGCCATGGCGACGGACGGTGCGCCGAGGACGTATGCCGCTGCTCGTAGCCCTCTTGGCCACCCTCCTCGCCGTCTTCGGCCCGGCGGTGCCCTCCCATGCCGATCCCGGGACGGACGACGAGGGCGGCACCGCGACTCTGCGGGAGAAGCTGGAGGAGGCCGCTCAGGGCTACTACGACGCGAAGTCACTGCTGACCGCGTCGCAGAAGCGTCAAGCGGAGATCACCAAGAAGCTTCGCGAGGCCGAGCTCAGCCTGGTCCGGCTCAACGCGGAGATCACCACCATCGCCTCGGCCCGCTACAAGGGCAGCCAGCTCGGGGTTCTCTCCGGCCTGTTCACCGGCGAGGGCACCCCGGAGAAACTGTTGCAGGGCGCGGCCATCGCGGACTACCTCGTCTGGCGCGACGACGAACAACTGCGCCGTTACCGGGAGGCCCGGGACGAATCGCGGCACCAGAAAGAGCTGCTCGCCGCGGAGATCGCCATCCAGCAGAAGCAATTGGGTGAATTGGATAAGCAGAAGCGGGCCGCGGAGAAGGCCCTCGCTTCGGTCGGTGGCATGGTGACAGCGGGCTACAGCGGCCCGGTGCCGGCGGCTCAGCCTGCGCCGCGCAACGCCGACGGCAGCTGGCCGAAGCAATCCTGCTCGATCAACGATCCAACCACCGGCGGCTGCCTCACCCCGCGGATGTTCCATATTCTCAATGAGGCCCGGCTCGCCGGCTTCCTCAGACACGTTGGTTGTTGGCGGTCGCAGAGCTGGGGGGAGCACCCGAAGGGTCGGGCCTGCGACTTCATGGCCACCAGCGGCGGGGCCGCGACCGGATCGGATAAGACGTACGGCAACCGGCTCGCCGCCTGGGCCAAGTTGAACGCCGAGGCTCTAGGGGTGCTTTACGTTATCTGGTATAGACAGATCTGGATGCCTGGCATCGGCTGGCGATCGTATTCGGGCTGTTGCGACCCCTCCAGCGCGCATACGAACCACGTACACGTCTCCGTGCTTTAGCCTTCACCCCCCTCGTCGATCTAGGGCGAAGTCGCGTGAGTCGATCACCAACCACGCGACTACGCCCTAGATCGACTCGCTCGCAACGGTTGCGCGGCGCGACCTCGGCACCCAAGATCGGCGCATGAGGACGGTGCCACTGCGGGAGCGCAGGTTGGACCTGGCGTTCCTGGTGTTCTTCGTGATCAACGCTAGTTTCATTACCTATGTCGTGGATCTCGAGCAGCTCGTGATCGCGGATCCGACGAACTTCGAGTACCCGCTGTGGCCGCCGCCGCCACTCGTTGACCTCGTCCACTGGTACGGGAACACGTACGACCCGTTGTTGATGGCGCGTCCGGCGTTCTGGCGAATGACCATCTGGATCGATGTGATCTTCTTCGGGCCGTTCTACGTCTGTGCGTTCTACGCGTTCCTGCGCGGCCGCAACTGGATCAGGCTGCCCGCCCTCGTGTGGTCGGGGACGATGATGGCGAACGTTTTGATCATCCTCATGGAGGAGAAGTACGGCGTGACGCCCGCCCCGAACTTCGGATTCGTCCTGTTGCTGAATCTGCCGTGGCTGCTCATGCCATTCCTGATGATGTGGCGGATGCGCCACGACCATCCGTTCAGCCGGCCGGTGCCGATGTCGGAGGAGGGCGCGCCGTCGACCCAGCCCACGGTGGTGGCGTGAACCAGTCCCGCGATCGACGGGCCTCGGGCTTTCGTGGCCGGTACGGGCCGTGGGCCATGGTCGCCGGCGCGTCCGAAGGACTGGGGGCGGCCTTTGCCACGGAGTTGGCCGCGCGGGGGCTGAACCTGGTGCTGGTGGCTCGCCGGCCTGACCCCCTGGCGGCGCTCGTCGCTCGACTACCCGCCCTCACCCGCACCGTTGTCGCCGATCTCGGCACCGCCGAGGGAATCGAGGCAGCCGGCGACGCCGGGGCGGGCGTCGAGTTGGGCTTGGTGGTTGCTAACGCCGCCTACTCCCCGATCGGCCGGTTCGTGGACATGGGGGCCGACCAGTCGCGGCGGGCCCTGATGGTCAACTGCCACGCCCCGCTCGAGCTCGCCCACCGGTTCCTGCCTGGAATGGTGGCGCGGGGCAGGGGCGGTTTCGTGGTCATGTCCTCGCTCGCCGGCATGCAGGGTTCGCCGCCGATCAGCGTGTACGCCGCAACGAAGGCCTTCGGTGCCATCCTGGCGGAGGGGCTCTGGGCGGAGCTGCGCGGCTCGGGCGTCGACGTCGTCACCTGCGTCGCGGGAGCTGTGGAAACACCCGGACTCGCCGTGACCAAGACCCGCCGTGCACCGGGCACGCTCACGCCGGATCAGGTGGTCACCGCCACGCTGCGTGGCCTGGGCCGCGGTCCGCGGACCATTCCCGGTCTGACCATGCGCGTCTCTTCCGCCGTGATGTCGCGCCTCCTCCCGCGCCGCACGGCGATCGCCGTCATCGCTCGAGCCTCGCGCGATCTGGCCCCGCCCGCCTGAATCCGGCGGCCCGCATAGTCGTCAGTCCAGGCGGACCTGGGCCACGCCGGGCTCGGTGAGGCTGCCCATATACAGAAGGCCTCCGTCCTGGCGGACTCCCGTGATCATGGTGTACCGGCCGGATGGCCCATGCAGGGTCCGCTGCACCCGGCCGCGCTCGTCTACCAGCGCCACCAGCCCGTAGCGGTGCGGCTGCGGCTGAAGTCGATCCGGCAGAAACGCCGCGACCTGCCGCAGCCTGGGATGGGGCAGCAGCCGCTCGGCGATCGCCACTCGTGGACTTGGTAGCGCGATCCAGAACGTGCCGTCGCCGACCGCGCTCATGTTGTCCGGGTACGCGGGCAGGTCGGCGAGGACGACCGGCTCGCCGTCGGAGCGGCCGGTCAAATCCACGCGCAGGAGCCGGTGCGTGGTGGTCTCCACGAGGAGCACGGCACTCTCGTCCGGCGTCAACGCCACGCCATTGGGAAAGTAGAAACCATCTCGAACGACGTCGGCCCGACGGCTTCCCGGCCCCCAGGCGAGCAGTCGTCCATTGGGACGGTGCTCCAACAGATCCCGTTTCCACACTGAGATGGGGTAACGGTCAGAGGAGTCAGTGAAGAACACCGTCCCGTCCCGGGAGACCGAGGCGTTGTTGCAGAAGACAAAGCTCCGGCCGCCGGCCTCGGCCGCGAGATCTTCGATCCGGCCGTCATCGGTGACCCGCAACAGCCCCCGGTATGCGTCGCAGACAACGAGGGTCCCGTCCCGCGGGTCGAGCTCGATGCCCAGCGGTCGGCCACCCGTCTCGGCCAGAAGTGTGGGCACGGGAGGACGAGCGCCGACGTCTGTCAGAGCATCGCCATCCCAGCGCCAGATCCGGCCGTCGTCCCCGCCGGCCACGAGGCGGCCGGCGGCGTCGATGGCAACGTCCTCGGGTGCGGCCCCGGTCGGCAGCCGCAGTAGCCGCACATCGTCAAGTCGGGTGTCGGCGGCGGCCCAGTCACCGACCAGGGGCGGCGGAGTCGTCGCGGGCGCGCGCTCGGCTCGGATCAGTCGAGGCGCGTGGTGCCGAGCGGTCGAAGTCACGGCCATCAGTGTGGCGGGTGCCTCGCCGGTAGGCCAGGGTTGGTTTCAGCTTCGGCGGTGGTTGCGCCACCCGGAACGCCGGCCCTCGGCCGGGGCGGCAGACAGTGCCGCGTTGATCGCCTCCGGCGAAACCGGGTCCGGATTCGCGGCCGGTGGATACCGGCTCGGCGCACCCGAAGCCGGCGCACCGGATGCCGGCGCAGCGAAAGCGGGTGCAGGGAGAGCTGGCGCGGCGGCCAGGGCGGCCACCTCGCGGCGGGCGCCGTAGACGCGGCCCGCGTTGGCCCTCGCACGAGCGGACTTCGCGTAAGGCACGGCCTCCACCGGGCGGTCCGACGACCCCCAGACCGGCATGCTCAACCACACCGGCGTGATGCCTGGTGTGGGCCGTGGGCCCGGAGGGCGCCGGGTGGGCATCCCCTCTTCGGTCTCCACCGCGCCTCCGGCGGTCGGCTGCGCCGCGTCCGGCACACGTATGGCGATCCGCGCGGTGACCTCTTCGATCATCCATGGCTCGATCTCCAACGACTTCTCTGGCGTGGTGAAGATCGCACGAAGATCGTGGATGGTGGATGTGCCGACCGTGAAGAACCAGAGCATCGCGATCACCGCGGCGCCGACCAGGATGACCGGCGGCACGAGGAGCATCGCGCTCACTCCGACGATGGCGGTCTGCCCCCCGTCCGAAGCGAGGTCGCCGAGATGCACCTGCACTGCGGACATGCCGACGTAGTGCATGCCGACGACGGCCGCGCCCATGACCAGGGCGGCGAGCACCGCCGCGCGCAGGCCTTTGAGCGCCACGATGAACCATAGTGCCGCGCACGCCACCGTCATAGCGATCCCCACCGACACCACGAAGCGCACGGGCTCGTAGTCGATCGAGCCGCCTACCCGTACCGCCGCCATGCTCGTGTAGTGCGTCGCGGCGACCCCGATCCCCAGCAGGGCGCCGGCGACCAGCAGCCGCCACACACGTAGCGAGCCGAAACCCGCGACGAACAGCCCACCACCCACGACGACTATGGCTATGCCGAGGCTCGCCGCGATCGGTAGTGGGTCGTAGCGAACGGCGGAGTCCGGCATGGCGAAGCCGAGCAGGCTGATGACGTGTGCCTGCCAAACTCCGGTGCCGCCGATGGCGATCGACGCGTAGATCAGCAGGCGCACCCGGCGGCGACCCGTGCGCGCCTGCGCCTTCGTCGCGAGCATGATGCCGAGCAGACAACCCAGCACGGACATGACGTACGCGAGGACAGGGTTGACCCATCCGTACGCGAATTGCTGCACCTCGGCCACGGTGTGCTCCCCCCCGACCACGACGACCCCCCGCCGTGTGTCTGACTCTGATTGAGCCACGGTGTGGGAGAAGTGCGTCGCACAGCGTGTGTGTTCCTGCCCAAGGCGCCGCCGGGGAGCGGCACCACCAATACTGGCATGGGGCCGAGAAGCCGGCGCCAGACTCGTCCGGTCGTGATGCGGGTCGGGCAGGAAGGTGGGTACGTGATGTCTGTCCGTTCCAGCTATTCCGTGGTCGGGATGACCTGCGGCCATTGCGTGCAGGTGGTCACATCCGAGCTGAGCAAGGTGCCCGGTGTGCATGCGGTCGATGTCGACCTGGCCACGGGTGAGGTCGAGATCACCAGCGATGGGCTGCTCCCCCTCGACGCGGTTCGCACCGCCGTTGACGAGGCGGGCTATGCGCTCGCGGGCACGCATGCCTAACTCGAAAGCGCGTATGGCCGATCAGCCGCCTCTGCAGCGGTCGACGGCTTACGCGCGCTAGACCATCCTTTTTGGATCAAACAACCTGATGATCTCTGCCGCGGTGTCGGCGATCAGAGTGTCGGGTGTGAGGGCAACTCCTCCGATTGCGCTCAGAAGGCTTGGCAGCCCGGGCAGCGGGTAATCGTCCTCCTTCAACACTGCCGCGCAGATCCCGCCGCGCTTGGCGATCCCCACTCGGCTGCGCTGCCACGCCTCGTCGACCTGCTCCGGCGACGGCCCACCGAACCCGTGTCCCACCGGCGCGGAGTGGCGTAGCCGTACGATTGCACTCCCGCCGAATGCTTTAGCGGCCAGGCAGGCCTCGGTGAGGCGTTCCTGGTCGTCTGGCGGGCGAACGGTCATCACGGCGCACGGCGACTTGCACGTGGTGGCGCAGACCTCAAGGGCGTGTGACACCAACGTATGCTGCCGCTGCAGATACGCCTTCCAGCCGGAGGCGGGTTCGTCGTAGACACGCAACGCCCGGCTCGCCGCCGACTTCTGCGGGCGGGTGTGCGGACACGCTCGATCATCCATGTGTCCCCACCGGCTCTGCGGCCCGATGAAGGCTGGGTCGACCTGCATTTCGGCTGGATCGGCAGCGTGACCGAGGTAGGGCTGCCACGCCAGAATCGGCACAAACTCGCTGGTCAGGTGAACGGCGGAGACCAGCGCGTTGGTGTCCAGCCGATGCCAGTGTGCCGCGATGACCTCGAGCAGCAGCCGCGTCGCCGGATGCGACGTGGCGAGTGCGGTCCGCGGGGTCTCCCGTGGCGACTGCCGGGTTCGCGCGCGCATGCCGCGTTCGACCAGGTAGCTGGGCACCCGCATGTCGGGTTCCAGGTTGACGCGGTTCGTGTCGGTGGCGGCGCCGCTGGCCGCGTGCGGGTTCCCCAAGTCCTCGGTGTCGAGGTCGAGTATGCGTTGGCCGTACGCGCACAACTGCTGAACAAGCGCCGCGTCACGACTGGCAAGGCGTGTATCGAACGCGCCCACGATGTAGGCGAGCTCGCGGAAGGCATACCGTCGCGCGAGCGCGACGAGGACTTCACGAACCGTCTTCACGTTCGCAATTGAACCGCTAGCCGCGCACGTGCACCAACCTCGCTACGCTTCTGCACGTGCACAAAAAGGCGGAACCGGGCGATGTCATCGGACCGGATGGCGAGCGGTTCGTCGATTTCACCGACAACGAGCCGATCCTGCCCGAATCGACCCGCGACGACACCGATGCCGGCTGGGGCGAACGGTTCCGGGGCAACGAGGAGTGGCTGGTGGACGAGCGGCCACCCCACTGGGACTGACTGACCCTCGACCGCTCCCTTAACCGCCGATCATGACCTGGAGGTCATGATCGGCGCTATTTCGCGACGGTGAGCTCATGATCGTGGAGATCTTGGCGGTTAGGCGGCACTAGCGGCGGCTGAGGCCTTGGCCGCCGACGTACTGCCGCCGCCGGAGTTGGAGTCCGACGAAGCGGAGCTGGACGAGGACTCAGACGTCGTGCTGGTGGCTTCCTTGCCCGCGCTCTCCTTGGCCGGAGCATCCTTGCCCTGCGTCGATCCGTTCTCGCCGGAGGCCGAGCCGGACCGGGAGTCGGTGCGATAGAAGCCCGAACCCTTGAAGACGATGCCCACCGCCGAGAAGAGCTTGCGCAGCCTGCCCGCACAGGTGGGGCACTCGGTCAGCGCCTCGTCCGCGAACGACTGCACCGCGTCGAGCTGGTGGCCGCACGCGGTGCAGGCGTACTGGTAAGTGGGCACGTCTTGCCTCCGTGATCAAAGGGGAGCGCTAGCACTCCGACACTTCGAGTGCTAATGGTGGCGTATGTTGGCCTCGTTCGTCCACTATCGCGGGCGCAACGTGATCGACGTAACCACGCAACTCAGGACATTATGGTCAGGTAAAGCCCCGATGGCGTGAGTATGGCGGTCACCGGCCGATCATGGAGCTCGGCGGGCAGGGCATCGCACAGCTCACCCTCGTAGAGCAGCGCCACCACGGCGGTGCCGGCTGGCACGCGACTCAGGGCACGGTCGAACGACGCGCCGCCCCGGCCGAGCCGCACCCCGGTCTTGTCGACGCCGAGAGCAGGCACGATCACCGCGTCGACCCGCGCCACGGCGTCGCGCCCGAGCGCTGGCCCCTCCGGCTCGCGCAGAAGTGGTCCGCCGGGCACGCCGCCGCGCATGGGCGCACCACTGACGTACCGGGCCCAGTCGAGGTCGCGATCGGGTCGCAGCACGGGCAGGAGAAGATGCTCGACCGCCGCGGCTAGTCGATCCGGCAACTGCGCACCTCCCGGTTCGCCGGGCATGGGCGCGTAGGCGGCAACGCGCTTCACGCCTCGTACAAGATCGACAGCCGCCTGCGTAAGCGCCTCGTCTTGGGCGGCTCTGGCCGCCGTCGACATGGCACGCCGGGCCGCGAGCGCCGACGCTCGGGCGAGCTGCTTTTCCGACATTTGAGACATGATCTCGGTCGCCCACGTCCTTCTGCGGCGTCGTGCGGTTGGTCAGATCAGCATCGCAGCACACGCCAGTTATCGCAGTGGGCACGATGTTCTCGGCCGGCGGGGAGGAGGGGGTCGATGACGTTGCGCGCGCGGCTTGCGGTCGCGTTCTTCGTCGTACTGCTCGGCCCTGTCCTGTTGGGAGCCGTGTTGGTCGCCAGCGTCCTCGTCACCGCCGGCTCGCCCGAGGCTCGCCTGAACCAGGCCAACGTCGGTGTCCGGATGGCCGTCGCCGCCCGGTGCCAGCACCTGGCTGCTACCGCGCATGGGTTGGCCCTGGACACCGCGGTTCGCGGGGATCCATTTGCGGTAAAGCCGGCCGACGCGCCGAGCCCGTGGGTGCTGTGCGGGGTCGGGCCTTCGTCGGTCCCGCTTCCGCCGGGGACCCGCTACGGGGGCCTTGCGGCCCGGGCCGAGGTTCGCGGTCCGGGCGGCTCGCTCATCGGGTACGCATACGCCGTACAGCCACTGGATCCGGCGTTCCTTGACCAGCTCTCGGCCGCGGCCGGGACCAGGCTCACGCTGCTCGATGAGGGGGGAGAGGCGGGTGCGCGGCTGGAAGCCGGCGCGAGTCAGCCGCTACCTCTCGCGTTATCAAGCTCGCCCGCTCCGCCGCCCGGCGAAGGCTTCCCGGTCCTGATCGCGGTCGGGCTGGTGGCCGGCTTGATCGCCGCGGTGTTGGGCTGGTGGCTCGCGGGCCTTGCTACGAGGCCCCTCGGCGTGCTGCTCGGCGCGGTGGACCGGGTCGCCGCGGGTGATCTCACTGCGCGGCCCCGGGTCGGTGGTCGCGACGAGGCGGGTCTGTTGAGCCACGGCATCGATCGGCTGATCGGCGAGATGCAGGAGAGCCAACGATTGTCCGTGACCGACGCGCTCACGGGTCTGGGCAACGTCCGTCATCTGGCGGATTCGCTCCGTCGCGAGGTCGAACGGGCGAGCCGATTCGGCCGGGCACTCGGGGTGCTCGTACTGGACCTGGATCGTTTCAAGACGGTCAACGACACGTACGGGCACCGAGCCGGTGATTCCGTGCTGGTGGAGTTCGCGCTGCGTGTCCGTGGCGTCATCCGGGAGGTTGACCTCGCCTTTCGCCAGGGCGGCGAGGAGTTCGTGATCCTGCTGCCGGAGACCGACGTACCGGGCAGTCTCACCGCGGCGCGGCGCATCGGCGAGGCCGTGCGCGAGCGACCCTTCACCATCGGACACCGTCGTGGGGTCGTGGATCACGTGGCCCCCGAGGTGATCGCTCCGATCACGGTGTCCATCGGAGTCGCCGTCTTCCCACGCCACGCCCTCACCGGCACGGAAGTGTTGGATGCGGCGGACGAGGCGCTATACGCCGCGAAGGCCGCCGGCCGGGACACATTTGTGCTGGCCAGCGTGGTCGTGCCCGAGCAACGCAGCCGTGCGTCCGGCGGGACTACCTCACCCGCCACCATGGCCGCCGGATAGTCTCGTTCGCATGCCGGACAGTCAAGCCCGTTCGAGGGCCGTCAGGGCCGTCATTCCTGCTGCTGGGCTCGCCACGCGGTTCCTGCCAGCGACCAAGGCGGTACCGAAGGAACTGCTGCCGGTGGTCGACCGGCCGGTGCTGCAGTACATCGTCGAGGAGGCCGCGGCGGCCGGCATCGGCGACGTCCTGCTGATCACCGGGCGGGGCAAGACGGGCATGGTCGACCACTTCGATCGACAGCCGTACCTGGAGTCTCGGCTGGAGGCCAAGGGCGATCTGGAGCGGCTCGCGGCGGTCAAGCACACCAGTGAGCTGGCCGAGATATACACGTGCCGGCAGGGCGAGCCGCTCGGCCTGGGCCACGCGATCTCCTACGCCGAGTCACACGTCGGCCGGGAGCCGTTCGCGGTGCTGCTCGGCGACGAGTTCGTCGACACCGACGAACCGTTGCTGCCCGCGATGTTGGAGCTCCAGGCGCGTACTGGCGGCATCGTGCTGGCCTTTCTCGAGGTGGACTGGGCTGAGACGGCTCGCTACGGAATCGCGTCGGTGGCGACGGCGGAGGCTCACCTCGCCGCCGGACTTGCCGGGACGGCCGGGCTGGGGGACGTCTTCCGGGTCACGGGCCTAGTGGAGAAGCCGCCGGCCGAGAAGGCGCCGAGCAACCTGGCGGTGGTGGGCCGCTACGTCCTGCCCACGGCAATCTTCGATGCGATCCGCCGCATCAAGCCGGGCGCGGGCGATGAGATCCAGCTCACCGACGCGATGGCGCTGCTGCTCGCCGAGGGCGTACCGGTGCACGGCATCGTCTACCGAGGCATGCGGTATGACACCGGACAGCCGCTGGGCTATCTGCAGGCGGTCGTCCAACTCGCCTCGAAGCGGCCGGACCTGGGCCCGGCCTTCACCGATTGGTTGATCAACTACGTCAAGAACGACCTAGGAGGGACGCCGACGGCGGACTGAGGAGATGACCGCACCGACCGCAGTGGCCCGCACCCCTGAGCTGGCACCGCTCGCCGAGTATCTCGCAGGTGTCCTGAAGACCGTGCGCCCGCTGCCGGTGCTCGGCCGGCACCTCACCCAGTCATACGGGACGGTGATCGCCGACGAGGTTCGCGCGCCGACCGCGCTGCCCGCGTTCGATCATGCCTCGATCGACGGCTATGCGGCCCGGTTGGAGGACATCCTCGGCGCGGCGGCGCACCGGTCGGTCCGGCTCAACGTGGTCGGTGACCTCGGCCCGTCGAGTTGGCGTCCGGTGCGGTTGGCCCCCGGAACCTGCTTCTCGGTCGCCGCGGGTGCGCCACTCCCGGCCGCCGCCGACGTGGTCGTGCCGCCGGCCTGGACCGATCAGGGCATGGCGGCGGTGGAGATCCGCGAACAGCCCAGGCGCGGCCACGGTGTGCGACGGGCTGGCGACGAGATCAGGGCGGGTGCGGTCATCGCCGCCCCGGGCGCGTACGTGACGCCGGCGCTTGTCGCGGTCCTGGCAGCGACCGGGGTGGACCGGGTGGTGGTGCGGCCGAGCCCGCGGGTCGCGGTGATCGCGACGGGGGACGAGCTCGTCGAGGCCGGCGGGGCCAGCCGGCCCGGCGAGGTGGCGGATGCTACTTCCCTCGCGCTGGTCGCCGCGGCGGCGGAGGCGGGCGCGTTTGCGTACCGAGCCGGTATTTGCGCCGACGACTCGGAGGCGCTGAGGGGCCTGGTCGACGAACAGGTCGGCCAAGCCGACTTGATCGTGACGAGCGGGGGTACCGGCGTTGGCCCCGGTGACATCGTCCGGCGCGCGCTGGGTGGGGACCGGGTGGGTCGGGATGGCCCGGGTCGCGACGGCCTGGGCCGTGACGGGTCCGTGCGGTTCACCGAGGTGTCTTTGTTCCCGTGTTCGTCGTTGGGGTACGGCGCGCTGGGGCCGGCTGGGGTTTCGGTGATCTGCCTGCCCGGGGATCCGGGGGCTGCCCTCATCGGGTTCGAGGTGCTGGCCCGTCCAGTGATCCAGAAGCTTGCGGGGGCTGAGACCGTGTTCCGGCACAGCGTCCGGGCCCACCTGCTCGAGACGGTAGCCTCCCCGCTGGGACTCCGGGAGTTCCGGCCGGCCTACGTGTCGGAGCGCCGGGGTGGGGGTTACACGGCCAAGCCGCTCTCCGCGGGCCCGTATACGCTGTCCGGCCTAGCGCCGGCGAACGGCCTGATCGTG
>Ga0184625_10000419_pt1 | contig 15755 bp, 10 predicted proteins | sample PLM3_30_b1_FD_133151 | JGI IMG/M metagenome (GOLD analysis project Ga0184625, IMG submission 133151) | Groundwater sediment microbial communities from an aquifer in East River, Colorado, USA - PLM3_30_b1 | ecosystem: Environmental > Terrestrial > Soil > Riparian zone | place: USA: East River... | reverse complement strand
TCAGCTATGAAAATTCTAACCCGGATCCCCTCCTGGCTGAAGAATAAATACTTTTTGTCGGCTGCGGTCTTCCTCGCCTTCCTGGTTTTCTTTGACGACCGCGACCTCCTGACCAATTACCACCACCGCAGGCAGTTGAATGCATTAGAGCAAAGTGCCGAATATTACCGCCAGGAAATAGAGAAAACTAAGGCTGAATTGAACCAGCTTAAGAATGACGCCGCCACCTTGGAAAAATATGCAAGGGAAAAGTACCTTATGAAGAGGGATAATGAGGATCTTTTTATTGTTAGATAGCTGATTATCATGTGAATAGGAGTCTTGGATTGAGTTGCTCCATCTCGTAAGACTTTCCTGATTCCAAATTCCTCTGTACCCAATACCCTAATACCATAATACCCAGCTAGCTACCACCTAAATAACGTACTTTCACTCTACCCCTGTGCCCCATCTATGATTACCTTACCACTGATTCCAGAATTCAAATATTTTCAAGCCTTTACAATATCGGATCGATAAAGGCGTTTTTAGTTATGGACGGACATCCGAAGGACGGCTTCGGAACATTAAGGACAATAATGGTTTGCTTATGACACTCTTTACTCCGGAGGATTTGGTCATTTATTTATACCAAGAAACCTCTCCCGAAAAAACAGCCGCTATTGAATTAGCACTGCAACACGATTGGGCATTACGTGAAAAATTACAGCTTCTAAGGGAGTCTGTAAAAGACATGGATCAGATGCCGCTTTCTTCCCCCAGAACAGAAGTAGTCTTGCGCGTGTTGAATTACGCGAAACAAACTGAACCGGCTTCAGTCTGATAGGCTTTTGCATTCTGCCATTATCTATTTTCGTTGATTCAAAAAAATTGAATGACGAGAAAGGAAAGGTATCGGCTTGTGTACGATTATTTCGAAAAACACAATCCTGAAGCAGAGACCGAGCTGGTTTATGTTGACCCCTATCAGTTACTGGTAGCAGTCATACTTTCGGCCCAATGCACCGATAAGAGAGTTAACCTCACTACCCCTGCTTTCTTTCAGAAATATCCTGACCTCCCTTCTTTATCCAGGGCGAGTGCTGAGGAAGTATTCCCCCTCATCAAGAGTATTTCTTATCCTAATAATAAGTCTAAACACCTGGTAGGCATGGCCAAAAAGGTGATGGAGCAATTCAATGGAAAGATTCCTATGAAGGTGGAAGAATTGGTTCAATTGCCAGGTGTAGGACGCAAAACAGCCAATGTTATTACTTCAGTCATAGATCAGCAGCCTAATATGGCGGTTGATACACATGTATTCAGGGTTGCTGCCCGGATAGGCCTCACCGTGAAAGCCACTACTCCCTTTGCCGCCGAGAAACAATTGGTTGCCTTCACTCCAACCCACATGATTCATAAGGCCCATCACTGGTTGATACTTCACGGCAGATATGTATGCATTGCCCGAAATCCACACTGTGAGATCTGTGGATTAAAACCTTTTTGCAAGTATTTTCAACATCTCCAGGCAAAGGAATCGAGCTAAATTTATACCCCGGATTGGAAGAGTGAATTCAATTTTGGGTAGACAATCTCCTCACTACCGATCATTCGCCTCAGACTAAGCACCTCGCAAGTGGGCATTTCCATCTATCAACTGTTTTCATAATCTCCATCACTGCTCCTGGTCCGGAACAGTAAATGCCTATTTATGAAAAAGTGCTTACTCTGTTTCACGGGAGTGCTGCTGAATTATGCACCCCTTTTCAGTCAATTCTATTTTTATGATGCTAACCACCTGGAACCCGAATGGAGGATAGAGGCAGGGATTTCACTTGGAATCATGAATTGCCTCACTGATCTGGGCGGCCATAAAGGAACTGGCAAAAAATTCATCAAGGATATCAATTGGAACTCAACCAAACCATGCGGCGGTTTATTCCTGGTCGTAACACATCATGATCATCTCGGCTTAAGAGTAGAATCTACCTGGGGTGCGTTGAGTGGAGCTGACTCCCTTCTGAAAAACGATCCATCCGAAGCCAACCTTCGGTATAAACGAAATCTCCATTTCCGGTCGAGGATCAGGGAATTCGGCGCCTTGTTGGAATTTCATCCCCTATACTTAACCCGATCCGGTGGTTCCCCTCTTTCGCCTTATCTTCTTTTAGGCATTGGATATTTTCATTTTCAACCGGAAGCCTTGTTCAATGGTAGTTGGGTAAGTTTGCAGCCACTACATACTGAAGGTGAGGGCTTCAGAGAATTTCCCGACCGCCAGGAATACAAACTGCAACAAATTAATTTCCCCTTAGGCCTTGGTTTAAAATATGATGTTTCCCGGCGGTTAGTAATAAGATTAGAAATCCTTTATAGAATTCTAACAACAGATTACCTGGATGATGTATCCCAGGGATACATTGATCCTTCCCTATTTCACAAATACTTACCCCCTTCAACTGCAGAACTCGCCCTACGCATGGCGGATCGGGGAGGGGAGCTTGATCCACTGTATCAGACCATTCCCGGTTCTATTCGTGGGAACCCTAAAAACAAGGATGGCTATTTTTCGCTAAACGTTAAAATAAGTATGGTCCTGAACAGGAAACGGTTCTAAGGCCTTGGTGGTTCCTCTTCTGCCTAATCTAAATGCTTTAATTTTGCGTATATTTTCCTTGCTTGATCCTGCCCTTGGAACATTAAACTATCATGGATGGGCAGCAATTCAAATGGTACCACGTCAGGTTTCAATACCCGATTTTCGTTCCTCCCCCTTATCAGAACATGGGAGAAAATAATTCAAACAAACCGGGGAGGAAACCAGGAATACTACAAGCAATTATTAAATGAACTCGGGAAATATCCCGAATTATTGGAACCGGTGACCTCGGAAGAAACCCTCAAGCAACATGCGCCCATTATCGAGCGCTTACTGGCAACCCTGTTTCCGATTACCATGTCCGACGAACGGGATGTTTTTGCAGTACTTCAACCATTTAACCAGAGGGTGGTATATGCCTCTTCCCAATTTCGACGCATATTCCTTACAGAAGGTGGGAACTATGTAAATCCTAAAGATGCGGACGCGGAAGCAAGTTTTAACCAGGAAAAAATTTGCGGCGCATACCAATTGATCCTAAGTCAACTTTACGAGGTAAATGTTGAAGGCGAGATGAGTTCCGTCCATCACTTTGTTTGTCCGGATACTGCCCTAGACAAATACATGGAGCTTACCATGGATCCACAGTTCATTGACGTGTTCCCCGAAGTTGAATTGCCTGAGTTGACGCTGAACCAGCTCAATGGATTGGACGTTCATGAGCTCCTGAAGAATGAAGCTTTGTTGAAGCAAATGCCGATCCGTGCCTTTCGATTTGAGGGGTTCGTCATCCTCCGCATCACAGAAGTAACCGAAAGGGAAATAATCAATAAAATCAAGAACAGCTTATTGAATATCCATTCCTTCGCGGACGAAAAAATATTCGGGGAATTGGATTACCAGATGCAGAATCTAGCAGGCGTTCACAATTTACACACGGCTATCAAGCCTTTTTTCATGGTGAACAATCACCTTGTGTTGTCTGAAATCATCACCACCAATAAGACTGCAAAAAAATATCCACTGAGCCATGAGCAGCAATATGAATTATACAAATCGATAGATGCTTACTTCAAGAATAATCCCGAGACCATCGTAATCAGTGATATTAACCAATTGACAATTGAGCGGTTTCCTTTTCTCTATGTTCTCTATGAACACAATTTCAAGAGTGTGATTCTTGCTCCATTATTTAAGGGAAAACATGAATTATTAGGGATACTGATCATTGCTCACAAAACTGAAATACTCGGGAACCATCACCTCGCCCGCATAAGACCTGCCATACCCTTATTTGCCATTGCCCTTGAAAAGAGCCAGGAACACCTGGATCACCAGGTGGATAGGGTGATTAAAGAACAATTCACCGCTGTGCAAGAAGCAGTGGAATGGAGGTTTACAAAGGCAGCCCTGGATCAACTAACCAGGAAAGACAATCTGGAACAAGGGAAGTTGGAACCTATTGTTTTCAATCAAGTATATCCGTTGTATGGAGCCATCGACATCAGGAATTCCTCAACAGAGCGAAACAATGCCATTCAACTGGACCTGCTGGAGCAACTGCAATTGGCTGCAAACATCATAAGGAAAGCACAGCAACTTTCTGATTTTCCATTGCTGGAAGAACTTCAATTCAGAATTGAAAAATTTACTGATTCTGTTTCTAAAATACTTTTTGCAGAAGAAGAAACCAGCGTTCACGAATTTCTCACCGTTGAGGTGGCTGGCCTCATGACCCATTTGAAACCGATACTTCCGGATTTGGAAGAGGAGATTGCTGATTACCTTCAACTGGTTGACTCGCCTGTACGCATGTTGTATCATCACAGGCGTGAATACGAAGAAAGCATAACGCGTATCAATACTGAACTGGCAATGCTCATTGATAAAGAGCAAAAGATGGCCCAGTCCATTTATCCGCACTATTTTGAAAGATTTGTTACGGACGGACTTGATTATAACATTTACATTGGCCAATCCATCACACCTCGAATTCCATTTAATGAGTTCTACCTGAAAAACCTGAAGATCTGGCAACTCACTACCCTTGTAAAAGCAGCACGGTTGGCGCATGCCCTGGAATCAGACCTCGCCCTTCCACTTAAGACCACTCAGCTCATTCTTGCGCACAGTATTCCGATTTCCATCAGCTTCAAAACTGCAGAAAGGAAATTTGATGTTGATGGAGCCTATAATATGCGCTACGAAATCATTAAAAAGAGAATAGATAAGGTGAGGATCAGGGATACCAATGAGCGATTGACACAACCCGGAACCATCGCCATTGTATATTCGCAAAACAAAGAATCTCAGGAGTATTTAAGCTATATAGAATTCCTGCAAAGCAAAGGTCTGCTCCAGAATAAGGTTGAGAAACACGAATTGGAGGAGCTGCAGGGAATTAGTGGGCTAAGAGGATTAAGAGTGTCCGTTAATTTCGAAGGAACCGAGGAATTGCCAACAAAAATGAAGAAAGAGGCTCTAAATCCAATGCTGGTTCTCAGTCAGGCCTAAGTTGTAGAATTAATTCCACTATTTTCTTCAATTTTACTTTAGGGGATGAGCCTGCCCGTGATAGGACTGAGTTCTCTTACAGGCACAGTTTTATGTCTCCCAATACTAGCAATTATATTCAGCTGATCCATGATTGACAATTTTATCTGTAGCACTGTCCGCAGGCATAGGAACTTTTTCCTTGCCCTGGTTTGTTTAACCTGCTTATTGATCGCGGGTTGTAGCGGTAATGAGGACGTTGGTAGCTTTCCAAGTCCTCCAGGATACAATTTGAACAAACCCATCATTTCCAAGCTGCCGCCCATGCTTGATGAAATTTCAGGCATCATCTTCTATCCAAAAGACAAGAGCTTGTTTGCTATTCACGATGAGCGGGGATGGCTATATAAAATCTACACGGATAAAAATCACAAAATTGAGAAATGGAAATATGACCAGGGAGCCGATTTTGAAGACATAGCCCTGGCTGATAGTATGTTTTTTGCTATTAAGAGCAATGGAACAATTGTAGCATTCCGATTTATTAAACCTGATTCTCTAGTAGTGAAAACTTTTCATCATCCAAAGGTCGGTAAAAGAGAATTTGAAACAATTTTCCTCGACTCAGCCAGGCAGGAACTATTAATGATTTGTAAGGACTGCGAGGGGGATGAAAAAAATATGACAGGAGTTTATGCATTTGACTATAAGCAAATGAAATACCTGGATTCATCGGTTTTCAATATCGATGCTTCCAGGATCGAAAAAAAATTGGGAGACAAAATACCAAAGTTCAAACCCTCTGCTGGTGCTATTAACCCAAGAACAGGAGAACTTTTCATAATATCTTCTGTAAATAAAATTTTGGTTGTGGCAGAAAATGATGGCAAGGTGAAAGATGTTTTTCCTTTGGACCCAAAACTTTTCAAACAGCCGGAAGGCTTAACCTTTACCCCTGGGGGCGACCTATTGATCTCAAATGAATCCGCAGGCATCGGACCTGCAACTATTTTGTTGTTCAAATACAAAGAAATCCCCCAGTGATGAAACAGTTGCTGAATTTTTTTTTATTGACAGCCTGCATCTCTACTTCCTGTCTAGCTCAACGCAACGATAGCATCGCCTATCGTATTGTGCTTGTAGGTGACGCCGGTTCCCTCACAAAAGGACAACAACCGGTTTCACAAGCCATCAAAAAAAATGTTCCGATGGATGCCAGGACCGTGATCGTTTACCTTGGAGATAATCTTTACAAAGTGGGCCTGCCCGATGATGCATACATTGGCTACCAGCAGGCCAGGATCGTTTTGGATTCACAGGTGGCTATTGTAAAAAATACTCCGGCCAAAGTATATATGATTCCTGGAAACCACGACTGGAATAATGGTGGCACGGGAGGATACGGCTCCGTATTAAGAGAACAATTGTATGTGGACCTGCTGGATACAAAGAATGTGAAGTTTTACCCCGAAGGCGGTTGCCCGGGACCGGTAGAGGTACCCATCGGAGAAAATATTGTATTGGTGATCATAGACAGTCAATGGTGGATCCATCCATATGATAAACCTGGCATTGAATCAGATTGCCCCTATAAAACGAAAGACGAAGTACTTTCCCAGCTATCGGACATTCTCACCAGGAATTATAAGAAGCTGGTCATTTTTGCAACGCATCACACTTTTAGAAGCAATGGCCCGCACGGCGGCTATTACGGAGTGAAGCAGCATGTATTTCCTTTCACTGACCTCTCTCCTAATCTATACATCCCACTGCCTATTGTTGGATCAATCTATCCTATCAGTCGGGGAATTTTTGGTACCCCCCAGGACCTTAGACATCCTGAATATCAAAACATGATTGACGATATTGAGGCGGTAACAAAATCCCATCCTAACCTGATCTATGCTGGAGGACATGAACATTCTCTTCAATTAATCAAGGATACAGGTCACTATTATATCGTTAGCGGCACTGGCTACAATTCCAGCAGGGTTTCGAAGAGCAAGAAGACAATATACGCTTCGCCGGAGCATGGCTTTGCTGTACTGGACATTTCGAAAAACAAGAATGTTGATGTCACCTTTTATGTTACCGGCCCGGATAGCAGCAAGAAAGATTATACAGGTCACCTCCTGGATTTTAGTAAGCTGCCCGAATTACCAAAGGATACCACGAAACCGATTGCAGAATGGAAAGACAATGTATTGGTGGCGGCAAGCAACAAATACAAAAAGGCGACGGGAGTACAGCGATGGATGCTGGGAGAGAATTACAGGAAGGAATGGAGCCAACCTGTAGCAATGAAGATGTTTGATGTCATTAAGGAGAAGGGTGGTTTCAAGATTCTTAGCCTGGGTGGAGGCAAACAAACAAAATCATTGAAGTTGGAAGACAAGAATGGCAAGGAATGGTCCCTGCGAACCATTGATAAAGATCCTGAGAAAGCGATCCCGGAGAACTTTAGGAATTCAGTTGCGAAAGATATTGTGCAGGACCTCATTTCTGCCTCCAATCCATATGCTCCACTAACAGTACCCATTCTTGCAAATGCTGTGAATGTAGTGCAGGCAAGCCCCGAACTGTTTTTCGTTCCGGATGATCCCTCACTAGGATATTACCGGCCACTATTTGCAAACACGGTTTGCCTCCTGGAGAAAAAGGAGCCTACCCCCAATGGAACTGAAACAAAAAGCACTGACAAAGTGCTGCAAAAAATGACCGAGGATAATGATCATGTGGTAGATCAGCACAGTGTATTGAAGGCAAGATTGCTGGATATGCTGTTAGCTGATTTTGACAGGCACTGGGATCAATGGCGATGGGCAGAAGGAGATACGGGAAAAGGGAAAATCTATTATGCAATTCCAAAAGACCGCGACCAGGCCTATTTCTATTCTGATGGGGTTTTGATGAAATACGTCACCTGGAATCGTATGCCTTTCCTGAAAGGGTTGCGCTACAATATTCCACGCGTGAATTGGTTGAACTATGTTGCCCGCGATTTCGATCGCTATTTCCTAAACCAACTGGATGCGAAAGCCTGGAATGAGACCATTCAAGATTTCCAACAGGAACTTACCGATTCAGTGGTGTGGCAGGCCATCAGAAGATACCCACCCGAGATCTATCCAATCAGCGGAGAAATTATAGCCGGCAAGCTAATCAGCCGGCGTGATGTTATGCAGAAACAGGGAATGCGTTATTATCGCTTCCTTTCCAGAACGGTGAATGTTGTGGGCAGTAACAAGCCAGAGTATTTCAGGATAACGGGAACGGACAGTGGCCTTCACGTTAGTGTATATGCCCGGAATGATAAAGGGGACACCGCCTTTAAGTATTACGATAGAAGTTTTGTTTCCGGGACCACAAACGAATTACTACTGTATGGACTGAACGGAGACGACATCTTTGATATGGACGAATCGGCTCACTCCAGAATAAAAGTCAGGATCATTGGCGGAAAGGGAAATGATACCTTCAATATCAGGGGAAGCAATAAGAATTTCCTATATGATCTAAGTACAGAAAAGAATTATGTTCAGCATAGCTCCCACAGCCGGAAGTATTTTTCACCCCAGGTACAAGTGAATGAATACAGCCGGGTAGGATTTGAATACACGCAAAATCGGTGGCCAAGACTCGGTCTTGCCTATAACCCCGAAGATGGATTTTTCTTTGGAACCGGTTATTGGCGAAGAACGTTTGGATTCAGGAAAGAGCCCTATGCTACGGACCAGAGAATTTCAGGCATCTTTGCGCCTGCCAAAGGAGCCTATCAAATAAGATATAGTGGTGAATTCAATCACGTCTTCCGCGAATATGACCTGATTGTGAAGGCGGAGATCGTGGATCCGGTATTGAATAACTTTTTCGGAATTGGTAATGAAACGAAATTATTACCTGATGTTCCCATTAGCTTCTATTACGTCCGGTACCGGTATACTGCAACGGATCTGCTTATTCGAAAAAAATATTTTAGTAATTTGGGGATCTATTTTGGCCCCACTTTCTATCACTATTGGAACAAATTCGAGGACAACTCCGATAAAGTTCTTGGATACCTCGCACAAAATAATATCCTTGATTCCACCACCACCTTCAGCAACAAGTTTTATATGGGAGGGAAAATTATCCTTGACCTGAACAACCTGAATAGCGAACTTTTTCCTACGCGGGGTGTTCATTGGTTTAACGAATTGACCTACCAGGCGGGATTGACAGGCAATAGCAAATCCATTACGCGGTTCAATTCAGACATGTCGGTTTATGCAAGCCTTAGTTCGCCCGCAAAGACGGTTGCAGTGATAAGATTAGGAGGTGGACACATTTTCAATCGTGATTTTGAATTCTTCCAGGCTTTGAACCTGGGTGCAAATAATTTCCTGAGAGGATTTCGCAAGAATAGATTCACCGGGCGGTCCCTTGCTTATGGAAGCCTGGAGATCCGCCAGAAATTATTTCAATCGAAATGGTATGTGATCCCGGGAGATTTCGGTCTCGTACTTTTCAATGACCTTGGAAGAGTATGGTACCCAACCGATGCCCCCAATAATGCGTGGCACAATGCTTATGGCGGAGGAATTTATTACGTACCCTATAATATGGTGATTGTTTCGGCCACCTTTGGATATTCGAAGGAAGAAAGTTTATTCAACTTCTCATTAGGAACCAAATTCAATATAACATTCTAACGTAGAAAAATGGACTATCATCACATTTATAAAAAGGTTGAATCGTTTGTGAAGGAACTGTATGAAAAAAATCAAACAGACAACCTTCTCTTTCACACACTTGAACATACGGAGAATGTAGTGGATCATGCGAAAGAAATCTCCGCGCAGAATCAATTATCAGACAAGGAACAATTCATCTTGTACACAGCGGCCTGGTTTCATGATACCGGACATCTTTTTACTGAGCCTGCGCGCCACGAGTTGCGCAGTGTTGAATTGATGAAGAACTTCATCTCAAAATATGTTACCGAGGAGGAATTGATAAAGGAGATCGGAGATACTATCCTGGCCACAAAACTGCCAAGGAATCCCAAAGGAATTATCCAGGAGATCTTGTGCGATGCAGATACTTATCACCTGGGAACAAAAGAATTTAAATCCACCAACAAGCATCTGAAAAAGGAATATGAAAAACGCCATGTTCCTGAGGCAAAAGATGGATGGAGCCAGAATGCGCTTAACTTCCTGGAAACACACCAATACTATACTGACTATTGCAAAAAATTGCTCGACGAGGGCAAGAAAAAAAATATTTCCCGACTCAAAAAGAAACTGAAGATGTCAAAAGATGAAGCAAAGACCGACCTGGTCCCCAGTAGCGATAAATTCGCGCAGAATCCAAGCACAACGAAGGAAGAGAAGCAAAAGAATACACTGCTCACCAGGGGAATTCAAACAATGTTGCGGCTCACCTCCGATAACCATCTTGAGCTCAGTAATATGGCGGACGGGAAGGCCAACATTTTGATTTCTGTAAATTCAATAATCATCTCTGTAATCCTTTCCGTTTTGGTGAGGCGATTGGAAGTAGACACCTACCTCATCATACCAACAGTTCTCTTTCTTACTTCTTCAGTGTCCACGATAGTATTGGCCATCCTTGCCACCAGGCCTAAAATAAGCCAGGGTGTTTTTAGTCGCGAGGATATCATGAACCGAAAGACTAACCTCCTGTTCTTCGGAAATTTTCACAAGGCTTCGCTGGAAGAATATGAATGGGGAATGAGCCAGATGATGAAGGACCAGGATTACTTGTATGGCACGCTCATCAAGGACATTCACCAATTAGGCGTGGTTTTGGGAAGAAAATACAGACTGCTCCGGGTGGCCTATAATGTATTCATGATAGGAATTATTACTTCGGTCCTGGCATTTGCCATTGCCGTTATACTAAACAGTACAGGGGCCCTGCCTTCGGGCAATTCGGGCCAATTGCCTCTATAAAACAGATTATTTGAATGTCTCTGTCTACCACGATACGATCCGGCCGACCAGTAATTAAGAAATACAGGTATAGATTGTTATTTGCCATTGCGATAGCGTGGACGCTGATTGATTCCGTGTACATGGCCATTAAGTTTTACATTTTTGAAGGGGAGACTGATTATCATTTCTTCGAATACCAACAGGTAAATACCCTGATCCTCCGCGAGGTGTTGGTTTTCCTGACAAGCTGCATGATTGGATACCTGCTTGTATTCCGGCAGCAGCGAATGCATAGGCAAGTTCCTCTCTGGGTAAACTTCCTGGTGAATACGGTGATCCTACTGGCTGTTTCGTTTGTCTTTAACCTGCTCTTTCATTTATTATATTCTATCCTGATTTCAAAACTGTCTGCGTCCATTGCATTTTCGGAATTTATACACGATGCGTTCTATACGTATTGGTTGCTTCAGAAAATTCCGCATTGGCTGTTGATTTTTGGTGTTACCCTGCTGGTGCTGGAGTTGACGGAGAAATATTCGCCAGGAGTTTTCAATGATATTCTCCTTGGCAAATACCTGCACCCGAAAATTGAAAAAAGGATTATAATGTTCCTTGATCTTAAGGATTCAACACCTATCGCAGAGAAACTGGGTACAAAGGAATATTTCCGTTTCATTCGCGATTTTATTTATTTCATTTCCATAGCCATGATCGAATACAGTGGAAGGATCTATCAATATGTTGGCGACGAAGTGGTGGTCTCCTGGACCTTTAGCCAGAAGAATATGAGAAAATCCATTGATGCCTTGCTTGAAGCCAGGCGATTGCTTCAAAGGAACACTAACCGCTTTCGCCGGTTATACGGAGTTGTGCCCGACTTTAGAGTGGGTATTCATGTAGGTGATGTAACCGTTGGGGAGATTGGAGTGATTAAGAAAGATATCGCGATGAGTGGCGACACCATGAATACGACTGCCCGCATAAGAACTGCCTGCAGCGAACTAAATCAGAAATTCATCGTTTCAAAAACCTTCGCAGACTTGATGGATCTTAAAGATTGGCAAACAGAGGACCTGGGCGTCATTGAACTGAAAGGGAAAAAAGATGGAGTTGAATTGGTGGCGTTGAAGATGTGATACCCCCCGGCCCCCTAAAGGGGGAGTTTTCGAAGACTCGAAGTAAATTCTAGATCCTCATGGTCCAAAGACATAATATTCTTTTTTGAGATGGATGTTTTTCATTTTACTCAACGACTCTCTACCTTCTACTATCAAAGTTTTGTTTTCCCCCTTTAGGGGGCGAATTTGAACAGTTAACTAGTTTCAGGGACTAGGGGGTTTAATTGCTTCCTCCAAACATCTCCTTCACCTTCATTATCATCTCAGTCTTTGTAATAGGAACACCCATGATCTTGTGATATGGTTTTGCGTCAACCAGGTACTGATCCCGAATGATCTTTATCAATTGGCCATTATTGATCTCAGGAATCAATACGTGTTCATAGTTCCGGAGAATTTGTCCGAGGTTTCTCGGGAAAGGACGTAGATAGCGAAGGTGGGCATGCGCAACCGAGTAGCCCTCTGCCAATAACTCAATAACTGCACTCTTGATGGCCCCATATGTACTGCCCCATCCCAGGATCAGCAACTTCCCTTTTTCTGGGCCATTATCAATTTGCTGTTCAGGAACATGTTCAGCAATCTTGTCAACTTTCTCCTGGCGGATCTTCACCATCAGTTGATGATTGTCCGGATCATAACTCACATTCCCCGTAATGTTTTCCTTTTCCAATCCTCCTATACGATGTTCCAATCCTGCAGTGCCAGGTACGGCCCAGGGGCGAACCAATTTTTCATCCCGGTTATAAGGGAAGAATTGAGGCTCATCCATCTTCAATTCTTTTTTGAAGTTGACGGTTATCGAAGGCAGGTCGGCAGACTTTGGAAATCTCCAGGGCTCTGCTCCATTGGCAATGTAACCATCGCTCAAAAATATTACCGGCGTCATATGTTGAACCGAGATGCGCACTGCTTCGTAAACGGCATCAAAACAATCGCTGGGTGTTGATGCGGCTACAATGGGCATTGGACATTCCCCGTTTCTGCCATAATATGCCTGTAGCAGATCACTTTGCTCAGTCTTAGTAGGTAAGCCAGTAGAAGGACCTCCTCTTTGAATATCACAAATGAGCAGCGGAATTTCAAGCATCACGGCCAATCCCATGGCCTCGGCTTTCAAAGCCATACCCGGACCAGAAGTAGTTGTAACGCCCAGGCTTCCGCCATAACTGGCGCCAATTGCAGCACAGATACCTGCAATTTCATCCTCTGCCTGGAAAGTTTTGACTCCAAAGGATTTTAATTTGCTTAGTTCATGCAGGATGTCAGAAGCAGGCGTGATGGGGTACGACCCCAGGAATAATGGAAGGCCACTCTTTTGGGAAGCTGCGATGAGGCCATAAGCCAGGGCCTGGTTGCCCATAATGCTTCTGTAAGCACCTGGCTTCATCTTAGCCTTTTCTACTTTATAGGTTGTAGTGAAGGTCTCCGTTGTGTCTCCATAGTTATATCCAGCCTGCAATGCCTTGATGTTGCTTTCCAGGATTTCTGGTTTCTTTCCGAATTTGTCATGAAAAAACTTGATGGTATTCTCCATGGTCCGGTTATACATCCAATACAAAAAGCCCAGAACGAACATATTCTTCGCCCTGTCTTTTTCTTTTGTGCCCATCTGGATTTCCTTAAGGGCCTCCCTTGTCATCTTGGTTATATCCATCCTTATCACTTCGTAATTGTCAAGGCTTCCATCATCCAATGGATTTCTGCCATCGGGATAATTGGCCAATCGCAAATTCTTACTGTCAAATCCATCCACATTAGCGATGATCTTTCCCCCTTTCTTTAATGCAACCAGGTTGGTCTTTAAGGCTGCGGCATTCATGGCCACCAGCACATCACATTCGTCCCCGGGAGTAAAAATATGATTGGAAGAAAACCTGAGTTGGTATCCACTTACACCGGGCAAAGTGCCTTGGGGTGCCCTGATCTCAGCGGGGAAATCTGGAAATGTGGCCAGGTCAATCCCTAATAAAGCCGTGTTGTTGGTGAATTGGGAGCCGGTCAGCTGCATGCCGTCCCCACTATCCCCGGCAAATTTTATGACAACATCCTGGAGTACTTCTTGTTTGCGATTCATAGTTGCGAAATTACTACAAACCCTTTAACCTTTTTTTCCAATTCCTTTCCTTAATTTCTTACATCTTTGTTTCAACGAACCTTCCTCAATATGGTTAAGAAGATTTTCTCCTATGTATTGATCCTTTGCTCAACCGGTCTGCAGGCGCAGGTTGACACGGCATCCATTTCGGCCAAGCTTCAGCGTACCAAGGAATTGGGAAAGAATTTTGTTTGCCTCATTTATAAGAATGGAAAGCCGATTTACAAGAAGGAAAGCCCCGATCTTACTGCAAAAACACAACAACCCGTTGGTGCAGCCAGTCAATGGCTCACTGCGGCCGTGGTAATGACCTTTGTTCAGGAAGGCAAGCTTTCCCTGGATGATAAGGTGAGCGATTACATACCTCTCTTTAATAAATACAGCAAGAGTTATATAACCATCCGGAATTGCCTCACGCATAACACGGGAATTGAATCTGACTTTAACATCAATAAGCTTTTTCAGAAAAGCAAGTTCAAAACACTTGAAGAAGAAGTCATTGCCTTTGCCAGTAAACGGGAAATCAAAACAAATCCTGGTACTGAATTTAACTATAGCAACATCGGCTTTAACCTTGCGGGAAGGGTATTGGAGGTGATTGCCAAAAAAGGATTTGACCGCATAGCCCAGGACCGGATACTCCGGCCTTTGGGGATGAGAGGAACTACGTTTACCAACGAAGATTATAGTGCCGCCACCGATCCCAGCTTGGGCGCAAGATCAACTGCCAATGATCTCACCAATTTTATGACTATGCTGATGAACAAGGGTATGTTTAATAATAAACAGGTCTTAACAGAAAGTTCAGTCAAAGAATTACTCAGCTTACAGGCCAAACCTCCTATGAAAAATGTGCCGAAGCCTGCGGAAGGATTTGACTATGCCATTGGAAGCTGGGTATTGGATCAGGATGCAAATGGTAAAATTACCGCATCAACAGCTCCTTCCTTTAGCGGCACCTGGCCAATAGTTGACTTCTGCCGTGGTTATACCTTAGTCGTTTTCACGGAAAATCTTAAGAATCCCCCGGGTAGAGAATTCTATCTCGATCTTAAATCGATAGTAGATGGTGGAATCACTCCTAACTGCACACAATAAGCCTTTAGCCATTAGCTGTTAGCTGTTAGCTAGATTGCTGTAGATAGAGTTTTAAAAAACTTAAGTTCAGAAATCAAGCTAATGGCTAATGGCTAACAGCTAATAGCTTCTTCGATCATTTAAACCATTTTTAACTACCGCAAATTGCATTTCGCATAACCACAGACTTAAATTCATATTCAAATTACACCTCACGAATATGGAATCCTCGTCAGAGGAAGCTGAGCAAGCCACTTCAATTTTCACTCGAATTTTTTTATTGTTTCTCGCGCTGGTTGCTTGCACAAAACCGGCAACGGAAAAAATACCAGTGCGGCCGTTAAGCAAATCTTCAATGGTTGCACAGGTTGAAGAAAAAAAGCCAAAGCCTCCTTCAAAAAAGAAAAAGAAGAAGATCTACCTCACCTTTGACGATGGGCCTAACAAGG
>Ga0184625_10000418_pt1 | contig 15772 bp, 16 predicted proteins | sample PLM3_30_b1_FD_133151 | JGI IMG/M metagenome (GOLD analysis project Ga0184625, IMG submission 133151) | Groundwater sediment microbial communities from an aquifer in East River, Colorado, USA - PLM3_30_b1 | ecosystem: Environmental > Terrestrial > Soil > Riparian zone | place: USA: East River... | reverse complement strand
CTCACTCTGATAGCAGTCGGGTCCGGCAGGATCAACCGGAGTCGATCCTTAATCTATTATAAAATAGTACGGTCGGACAATCAAGTTATTGTGCATATTGTGTAACCATGTCAGATTCAATTTTGTAATTGAATCTCCATATTATGAGCGCAACTGGAGGTCGATGAATCATGAAATGGCCAACTGACCAAAAATCATCTACGACGCCGCCTATACGATTGCGTTCCTAGAAATTCTTGTCTGATTAAAATATAAACCTTCGCCCAACAAAAAATTCTAGATTCTTGGACTATGTCATAATAGTTTAGTTAGTCATAATCTTTAAAATCATACTTTGAAATAGGTACACTTAAAATATTCACACATCAGGAAATACTTGGTCTATGAAGAATAAGATTTGCATATCGCATAAGGAGGATGTAGACGGTATTTCTTCGGCAGTTCTTATCAAGACTGCATTCAAAGTTAATAGAGTAATTCTTGTTGATTACGCAAATATGATCAAAACATTACGTAATATGGTATCAAGTATTTTTAATAGCTTAACCAAAATAGATCATTTATTCATTTGTGACCTGGGATTAAGTAAAAAAAATGAAAATGAATTTGTTCAAATAGTGAAGGAAATGATTGAAGCAAAATGCAAGGTCACTTACATTGATCATCACGATTTGGATAAGAAAATCTTGTTGGAATTAAAAAAAATTGGAGTCAAACTCTTGCACAGCACGAATGAGTGTACAAGTATTCATATTTACAATAAGTATAAAAGAAAATTTAGCTCTTATTCAGCATTTATCGCTGCTGCTGCAGCGCTCACAGATTATTTGGAGACAAAACCTATTGCATCAAACTTAGTGTCCAGATTCGACAGACAATTTTTAATGCTTGAAGCTACTGCTTTGTCTTACATGATTTCTTCAAGCCAGCATGATAATGATTTTCTAATGACAATAGTAGATGATTTATCACAAAAGAAATACCCACATGATATCGAAGGTGGTTTCCTAAGAGCTGAAAAACATGCAAGGAAGGTCTTATCAGTAGTAAAGTCGATTGAAAACTCTATCGTTTTAAATAAGAATTTGGCCTATGTTCAGATTAATTCTGAATTGCCATCTAGCATGGTGGTTAATTTTGTACTTGGAACATCTGGGAAGCCAGTTGCCCTTGTGTACAAGACTAAAGAAGAAATTAATTCTTGTATTATCTCCATTAGAGGATCAAATGAATGCAAAGTTCATCTTGGTAGAATAGTTAACAGCTTATCCTCAGCGCTATCTGGGAGTGGAGGCGGTCATGAGAAAGCTTGTGGAGCAGTTATACCCAAAGATAAATTCTCGGAATTTATTAGGCAACTAGATAAAAAATCAAGATAATCCTTATTGTCACTTAACAGATTTTAGATTAAAATTAATAATTATTCTGGATAAGCGGTTAAGCCTATCCAGAATATGTTCCCCATCGGTTTGGTCGATGTAATTTAAGAAGCATGAATAAGGCAATTTAAATGTGATCCCTTCATAATTCATTATAGTCTCATGGTTCATGACTATAGTTGGCTATTTCCAATTATTACATGCTGTCGACTTTCCAACGCTAATTGATTTGAAGTTTGTCTAAAATTTTATCAATTTTTGCAATAGGCTTATTTTCACTGTCCGAAATTGCCTGATGAGAAGGTGGCCTAACAAAATAATCCTTAATATTTTCAGCGATTCTTTCATGGTATGAAGGAACTAATTCGTTCTGATAAAAGATACCAATCGGAATCTTATCTCCCCATTCGCTTGAAAATTCTAAAATCTTCGACATCTTTTCATTAACTTCAGATTCATCATGTATTGTACCATCATATCCAGCTTCTTCAATTTTATAAATTCTAGGCATCGGGTTGTCAGAACCTAGATTATTTTTTCCTTGAAACCATTCTCTGGTATGGATATCATCGTATGTTGGACATGGCTGAAGAACATCTACAAAGGCTAGGCCCTTGTGTGTAATGGCTCTTCTGATTGTATTTTTGAGATGTTTGACGTCATACGAATATGAACGTGCAATAAAAGTAAATCCTGATACCAAAGCTAACGCAATAGGATTTACAGAATTATTAGTATTAGGCACTACAAGTGATTTTGTTTTTTCTCCCAATCTCAAGGTAGGGGAAGCTTGTCCCTTAGTGAGACCATAAACTGCATTGTTAAATATAAGATATGGAATGTCAACGTTTTTCCTACCCGCTCCTACAAAATGTCCAGCTCCAATTCCAAGACCATCACCATCGCCTCCAACAGCTATTATTTCTAGATCTGGATTGGCGATTTTTGCGCCTTGTGCAAAGGGTAACACTCTACCATGCAAAGTGTGAATACCGTAGACATTTATGAAATGTGGTGTTTTCCCCGAGCAACCAATTCCCGAAAAAATAACTGCTTTATGTCTAGGTATCTGCATTTCCGTCAATGCCATTTGAATTGCATTTAATATTCCAAAATCTCCACAACCAGGACACCAATCATTGTGTACTGTTGTCTTATAATCAGCTAGTTTAAGTTCCGCCATCTAATACAATCCTCCTTTCATCATTACCAGATAATATAGTCTTTAGTGCAATATAAATCTCGGTTGAGGATATTGGTCTTCCATTGTATTTTACTATTTTATAATCAATTTCTCTACCAGTATTTTGTTGTACTAGTGATCCTAATTGTGATGAATAATTCATTTCTACGTCTATAACTAATTTAGTATCCATCAAAAATTTTTTGACAGTTTCAGTAGGAAAGGGGTGAAGTAATCGAATCTGAATAAATCTAAGATTCTTTCCTTCTTCAGACAATTTTTCTAAAGCTTCTAAAATTGCACCTTTTGTGGAGCCCCAGCTTATAACAACACCCTTACTATTTGAATCAAAATCATAACACGCCGCCTTATCGTCTTCAGCTATTTTTTCTAATGCAAGATCTAACTTTTTCATTCTTTTGTCCATCATTTTGATCCTATTCTCAGGATCTTCTGAGATGTGACCTTCCTCTGTGTGTTCATCGCCAGTATTCCAAAATATTGCATTTTCTGTTCCAATAGGCACTCTTGTAGAAATAGGTGAATCTTCAAATTTGAATCTTTGAAAATGACCCGCCGTACCCTCACTTTGATTCTTGCCTATAACATTCTTGAATTTTCCTCTTTCAATTTTGAGCTCATTGCTAAAATTCCTGCAAGTTTGTATACTACTACTAATTGCTTTGTCAAGTAGATGTATTACTGGTAATTGATAAATTTCTGCAAAATTAAAGGCCTTGATGGAATCGTAAAAAGCTTCTTCAATATCTCCAGAAGCCAGTACTATTCTTGGAAAATCACCATGTCCTGCATTTATAGCAAACAAGAGATCACTTTGTTCATGTCGAGTAGGCAATCCAGTGGAAGGTCCAGCCCTTTGATACATTGTAACTACTAAAGGAACCTCATTCATTCCAGCCCAACCCAATGCTTCAGCCATCAAAGAAAACCCAGGACCAGATGTTGCAGTGGCTGTCCTGACTCCAGTTAATGAAGCGCCTATTGCCATGGTTATTGCAGCAATTTCATCTTCAGTTTGTACTACAACTATAGACCCATTTTTACCATCAGCTTGCTCGATGATCTGATTTGATTCTAAAAATTCACTTTCATCACTTGCTGGAGTAATGGGGTAATATGTTTGAAATCTACAGCCGCCAAGTATCTTCCCAATTGCAGCAGCTTGACTGCCTGAAATTAAAAGATAATTTTTTAAGGCCTCCTTAGGTGTAATGTTGTATTTAATATTTCTTGTATCAAATTTAGTTTTTATATAGGAATAAGCATATTGTGCTGCTTCTATGTTACTAGCAAGTAGTTTGGGCTTTGATCCAAAAACCTCCTGAATAGCATCAATTATTTTATCTTTATTGATACCAAGTAATGAAATAGATGCCGATATCGCCATAACATTAACTACTCTAGAGAGTTTACTTAATTTAGGATCGTTCATATTTTTTGCTACTGCTTCTATCATCTCAAAATATGGCAATCCATATACAATACAACCATTTGACTTTGCGAGATCCAGCATTCCGCTTAAACTAAGAGAAAGTCCGGAGTCCTTCAATAATTTACATATTCTCTTATTTGCTTCGAGATCGATTGTGGGTACTTCCTCTAAAACTGTTTCAGCAAGAGATGAATCATATATTATCACGCCACCGGGAGATACTTTGTCTGCGTGTCTGAAAACGGTTTCAGCATCAAATGATACAAGCATGTTAATTTCTTCCAAGTGCGAACTTACAGGTTTTTCTGATAGTCTTATTGTAAAATAGCTATGTTCTCCTTTAATGTTAGAATAAAATTCCCTTTTTCCAAAAATATGAAAGCCTTGTTTTGCACATGTTTTTGCAAAAATATTAGCAGCTGAATCAACACCACTCCCTTGTGGTCCACCAATCAACCAGGATATTGAATTCACATTGGACAAAAAAGACAATGAATTACATTCTTCTCCAAATTATTAATTAAATTAATAGATATATAAAATATAAAATCATCCGCCGCCTGTAGCAGCATCATATAAACAGCATTCACACGAATCTCGTTCTCCACAATAAGGACAAGAACATGTGCATGCTTCAATTACATTGCCACAAATGTCACATGTAATACCCTCGTCAGGCGAATTGTCCTTCGATGACATCTTGCAATATAAAGGTAAGCTAGAACTTATACTTTGCATTAAAAAGAATTTGTATTAAGATAAGCCTATCGTAATTACCAAAATGAATCATATATTAATGTAAATTTGAAATTCTAAATAAAAGAAAATAAAAATGAAAAAGGATGTGGTTTTAATCCCACTTGCTCCATGCAGCCATCCATCTATATGTCCATGTATTGAGTTTCGCACCTAGCGCAGCTATTGGAACACTTAGTACAGCTCCAGCTCCCGATCCTAGCGCTACGGGACTATTATAGAACTTACCGACCTGAGGCTCAATTGGAGTCATGTATGGAGGCAACGTCGGTCGAGGATACTTGAATGCCATCTCCAAAGGATCTCTGACCAGCAGTAGATTGATCATATTGAATATTGGCAATGAAAGTCCAACCAATGTTCCGCCAATTATAATGGCAGCATGTTTATTCCTTCTTGTTGCCCAATATGTCAAATCTAACAACATAGCTGAAGGTATCCAAACAGGTACCGCGATGAAGTCATATGGATATCCCAATGCAAACCAAGCTCCTTTGGCTACCCATGTATAGATAGTCATGATGGTTGCATAATATGTTGCAGTCCCTGGTACACCAGTGAATAGCATATAATAGATTGCACCTACTACAAGCATAGTTGATTGGGATATTGAGAATACCACGAATGAAGTCCACGCCCAATCGGTATAGAATATGTAGTCTCCTGCGTTGATTGTCAATAATGTACTATTTACAGCAACTACAACTATGAATAGATAGTGTGTAGTGCGTCTAAGCCAGACCATTACCAGATGTCTCCTAAAGGTTCTATATAAAATTTTATTTTGAAATTCTTAATTAGTGCCGGCGATAAATTTGATACATTTTGAAAACTTTAAGAAAAATTTGTTTTATGAATTATTTGAAAGTTAGAATTAGATTATTCTAATGATCGCAAATACCTATCAGAAGTCGAAAATTAAAAAATAAGTTATAATAAAAAATTAAAGTTTAGGCGTAACCCAATTTTTCTCTTGAGATTTTCATTATGAAGAAGAATCCTAGTCCTTCAATGACTGTTAGTACTGATAGAGCATAAAGTCCACTTGGTAATGGATATGCCCATGGGTAAACAGTTACACCAACATAAACACCACCAGCTGTTGCAGCCCAACAAAGAATGAAGCCTATGACAAATACTGGCGTCATTTTTTCTACACGTCGACCGATCATGCGCTCGATTTCGTCACTACTACCGCCTGTACTGGTACGGCCACCGCCGCCACCGCCGCCGCCATATCCCTTTGGTAAAGTCATTGAGTTTACCATCAAGGGAATCCTTTTTAAATTTTGCGTCTAACACCTGCTAACTCTAAACATAGATCAAAATCCAATTCAGGAATTGTTAATTTTGTCATACCCTAAGTTGAAGCTGTGCCTCATTGATTAGAAATTCCTATTAATCCCATTCGTGCCTTAAGAATATTCATATGCTAACATGCAATGATAAAGTAAACTCATAGCAAAGCATATATCTTTGTTTTTTCTGGTAAGGCTAGGTGTAAATTATACGTCGACAATAAAGATAGCGCTAGTTGCACTATTTGCAATAGTAATGTCCGCTTCGACAATGATAGCAATTACTCAAACTGCAGAAGGACATGGTGTTCAGGCTCAGCTTCAAAGTAGATTCGTAAGAATTCAAGATGAAGCTTTCTCGGCACAAACATTGAACACAGGCGATCAGTTGATAGTGACTGGAACTCTACAAAGTCTTGTAAATAAACCTCTAAGAGCATGGTTGTCATTATTTAGCGAATCAGTCAACGCTGGTAACAGATGGGAATTTATTGCTAGAGATCCTCCAGGAAATATATTTGACATTCCTCCACAAGGAACAGTTCCATATTCAATTACTGCAAAAGCTCTTGAACCAGGTGTTTACCATGTTCATACACAGTTAAATGTAGAACACGTTGGTCCTGGTCTGGGTCCTGGTCAAACTATTCAGGTGTCTGGCCAAGCAATACTGAAAGCAGTTCCATGGGGCAATGTCACATATCAGGTAATACTGATTGGCGCTGGACTTGGAGTAACATTTGCAACAAGACCGTGGCAAGTAATTTAAAAAATCCTTTTTTATCTTTTTTTAATAGTTCTTTTACATAGTAACTATCTGATAATACAACTTGGATATTAGAAAATACAATACATAAAAAATAAAAAAATTATAATTTTAAATGTATCTTTAGACCTTTGTATCGATTTCTTATTGTTACTTCAGTTACTCCTGCAGCTTCTGCAACATCTTTTTGAGTTTTATTTTCACCATTCATTACACATGCTACATACAAGGCAGCAGCAGCTAAGCCCATAGGGTCTTTTCCTGCAGAAATTTTACCTTGTTCAGCTTTTTTCAATATCTCTAAAGCTTTTCTTTTAGTTTTTTCAGAAAGTCCAGATTTACTTGCTATTCGTGCTACACATTTAACAGGATCTACTACAGGCATTTTCAAGTCAAGCTCTCTAATCAATAACCTATAACATCTGGCCACATCCTTTTTCTTAATATTACTTGCATGAGCAATATCCTTCAATGTTCTTGGAGTTTCCGTGTCTCTACACGCAGCATAAAGTGCAGCTGCTACAAGTGCAGAGATGGATCTTCCTCTTACGAGTCCCTTTTCAAGTGCTTTCCTATAGACATAGGCAGCTTTTTCGATTACAGCATCTCCAACTGCCAGTTTATCTTTTAGTCTATCCAATTCACTAAAAGCTTGCCTAAAATTGCGATCAACGGGTTCATGCACTTGACTCCGACTATCCCAAGTTCTTAATCTTTCAATAGTACTTTTCATGGAAGCTGATAATGGCTTTCCAGATGCATCCTTATCAACTGGTCCAATTATTGTAGCAAGTCCCATATCATGCATTGCAAGTGATGTTGGAATACCTGCACGACTACGGTCCTCATGTTCTTCTTTTGAAAATGCCCTCCATTCAGGTCCAGTTTCTTCAATACGTTCTGTAACCACGAATCCACAATTTCCGCAAAACATTTCTCCACTTGAATTATCTGTGACCATTGGGCCTTTTCCACATCTTGGACAACGGTCGCTGAATAAAGAAATATCTTTAACCAATTTTAATCACCCATAAAAATTGAGACAAGGTTTCTTTCTTATATTTATGTTTTATTCTCATATATATGCCTTGTCGTAAATATTTCTAACCTACTAATATATATATGAAATTTTAGAACTTTTCCAAATTAAATTTTAATAATTCAGCAAGTTTTTTTCTGTTTATTATAAAACTTTTAAATTTTATCAAAATCTTGGAATATTTCTTTTTCTTCTTTTAGATTTTTCTATTTTCTTACTTTCGCTTCTCTGAGAACTATAAGCATGAGTTTTTCGGGATAATTTCACACCAGAAATAGAAATTGTTCAATATAAATACTATATAACATCAATTTGTTTCATAAATCATTTTAAACGATTACCACGATAGATCATCATGAGTATAACAGATAATCACACCGATGAGGAAATTCGAAAAATTTACAATTTTAGAAACATAGCAGTTGTAGGAATGTCAAAAAATCCCGGTAAGGCCGCCCACTATGTTCCTAAATACATGATAGAAAAAGGATATAACGTAATACCAGTAAATCCAATGGCTAGCGAAATACTCAGTAAAAGAACATATTCATGTGTATCAGATATACAATCTCAGGTAGACATAATTGACGTATTCAGACCTTCTGAGGATGTCTATCCAGTAATAGAAGATTCTATTAAAAAACCTGGAATTAGAGTTATCTGGTTGCAAGAAGGAATTCACAATACAGAAGCAGAAAAAATTGCCTTGGATAACAAGATTGATATTGTATTTAATAGGTGCATCATGGCAGAACATATGAGATTATTTAATGACAAATGATTAACGAGTAGAACTGCTTAATCAATAATATTATATTTTTGTCAAGGATATATTTGATGTCCGGTATATCTATCTATGATCTTTATTGCTTTTGTTGGACATGCTTGAGCTGCCATAATAATCCTATCTAAAGTATCAGCTGTTTCTGATTCGACTCTTGCCTTTGGATTAATGTGTTTACTTTTATCAACTACAAACACTTTTGGTGCTATCGATTCACATCCACCAAATGCCAAACACAAGCTAGGTTCAATAAGAATATGAAATCTACTTCTTATAGTATCTAGAAGTAAGTTATCATAACCAACATTATTTTTGGACTCCGTGTTTCCAAATTTATGTGAATTCGTTTGTTTTAGATTTGATAAATTTCCCTCTTTCTCTTCATTATTTGGATCCTTTTGATCAAATATATTAGATGATTCCAAATCGTATTGTTTTCTTTTTCTTTTGTCAGAAAGAATTTCGAATGCTTCATTTATTTTTTTGATGATCTCTTCTGCATGGGGTGATTTGTTTCTGTCAGGGTGATATTTTTTTGCAAGTTTTCGATAGGATTTTTTTATTTCTTGAAAATTAGCATCTTGTGAAATTTCAAGAATGGCATAATAACCCCGAATATCCATCTAAATAGACTGGCAGAACCTATTATTTATTCACTTTTCATAAAGTCAAAATATTTCAATAAAAATGTCATAACTTGTCAATTCTGAGGGAGAATAGATATTATTATGATTTCCTACTCTTTACAAAAGAGCTGATAACATCATAATAATTTTCTAAGGCCTTTTCATCATCATAGCATTTTTTACATATACATAACTGTGAAACAAGTGTTCTATCGCAATTTTTCTCAAATTCACATTCAGTACATCCAGCTAATGATCCACAGATCGCACACTTTAGCTGTTTAGAATTAATTGAAACATAGGATGGGTCTGATAAATCTTTTGTATGGCATTCAACATGTTTAATTGATTTATTTGATCTTGACCATAATGCTAACTCACCCTTTGATATTTTTTTTCCACAAGTCCTACAGTTACTACTAAATTTTACCGTAAGATTGATCCAATCATTTCCGTTTGTTTGCAACAGATTGAATAGAATAAATCAAAGATAATAATCTAACGAAGGATTGGATGAACTAGAATAATATTGTAATAACGAGAAAAAACGAATACAATGGGTTACCTACAAATTTTTCAATTTTTTTCATTACAGTTTTTTTTTCATTAAGAATAGTCATTGCCATATTAAATAGATCAGTTGCTTCTTGTTCAAATGCTTGTATAAGATAATGATCTTCGTTTATGGTTACTTCTAATGAGTAGTATTTTAGACCATTTAACATGCGGGACAAATGGTTTGAAGCTTGTGTAATTTTCCCTCCCAAATTCAATATTGTCATTAAGGCATCAAGACTATTTTTGTAATTCAATATCATTACTCACATTGTAGATCCAAAAATTCATCAGAGAACCAAACAAAGAAAAAAATGAGAGAATGAAAAAAATATTTTTCTGTGATTTTGTGGACATTAAAATTAAGTCGATGAAAATACGATATAGTTGTTGCATCATTTCTAAGAGAGGGGGAGGACGATTATTGAAAATACAACTAATATAGTCTTGCTACATCATATATCCCTTGAATAAATTAACGATGATAGTTTTTTTAAATTAATTAACTAAATGAATGCTATTCTTATTGCATCGTTTGCAAACACCAAACCAACCTGCTATTCTATTTTCCATTTTATTTTCAACAACATTTGTACCACATTCAAAACAAAAGTATCTTTTTTGCATTTGATATCATTATATTAATCAATGCTATCATAGTATATCTTTATGATACCGTCAGCACATGATCTGAATGGACAAAAATAGTTCTATTAGAAATCATCATTCTACTTGATACTGAATACATTTTCTAATTGATTTTGTCTAACGAAAATAAATTCACATATCCACTTTATGAGAATGCAATTCCATCTCATTTGAATGATTTTTAGACATTATAGTTTTGCATAGATTATTGTGGTTTTATAATAAATAATTTTGAATTATTCCCATCGTAGCCCAAAAGATAGGCCTGGTCTGTTGATGGATTGATGGCAATATCTTCAACCATGAATTCCGTTTCAAATTTATTGTTGATGTTGTTGGTAGTGTTTACTGCTATAGCCATGCTTTTGGTGCCGTTTGAATTTTTAGACAAAATGTTGGTCATATTTTGATCTATCATATAGAGTAATTTGTCATTTGGATTGTACAAGATATTTTTTACAAAATTTCCCTGTATACTTGAGATATTCTTCTTACTTGATAGATCAATAGCATTAACTTTTCCATCAGTGCCTACCTCATACAATATTTTCTTTTCCTTGTTGAGAGTTAATGCTATTGGACTTTCTGCTGTTATATTATCAACTATTTTTTTATTTGATTCATCTATTACTGAAATCATGTTGTCATATCTTGCACCAGCGTATAGTAAATGAGATTCTGGATCTAATTCAATATCTTTTATTCCATACTGCCATTTATCTATATGGATAGGTTGTAATGAATCTCCATCTATTACATACATACCTGGCTTTCCTCCCTCAGGATATAATGAACCAATGTATATCATATTGGTAACAGGATTAACAGAAATCCCTGCCAAACTGCCTTCTTTACCTTCTTCAGTTTCACCATACAATTGAATTCTCTTGTATTTTTTATCACTCGAGTTTATCACATATAATGAATCATATGCAACTGTAGTGTCATTTTCGTTAACCAAATGCTGACCTGTTGCATAGATAATTCCTTTGACAGGATTTAATGCAATATTGGATAGAAAATCGTTCTTTTGGGATCCAATCTCAATGGTATCATTGACTTTGTTTTGAATAGTATCAATAACATAAATTAGATTCTTTTGTCCAGTATTGGTTGCAAATACTCCATAAATTTTACTTGTATTTTGATCAAACGCCATAGAAAGAGGTTTATCCTTTCCAACAATAAAAGAAGAGACCGAAAACGCGTTAGGAATATCTTGTGAAAAGACTGAATGTAATAAACTAGCTCCCATCAATATTATACTAACAGAGAGCATGGAAAAAAGTACTATATGGGAACGTCCGAAGTTATACATATAAATGATTGTCAAATTTACTTATTAAAGATATAGAAACTTAATGATGGAAAAATGTTTGTTTTAATGATTTAATTATTGCAGATGCAATAATACTTTGAAGCTCAAAATTGAGGTCGTCGTACCCGATTCCGCTCAATTGTTCCTTGAGGTCCTTACTCTTTGCTATCCGCTATATGAAAATATGGGACTTAATCCGCCATGAGGTTTTTGAATTGCCTCCAACGAAATAAAAGAAATATATTTACAGGATCTGATATTGTAAGATTTATTAGATAATCATTTTTATCTTTAATAATGAGTGAAAAAACTAGTTTTATATATTTTCTAATCTGTTTCTCCTTTGCGATACTTGTTATTATTCCAATGGCTAAGGAACCAGGTTTTGGTTTCTTACAAGAAACCTCGAATACGTTAAATATTATTAACACTACAGCAACAAATAGCACATTAGTTTCTAATGCCGTGCAAATTACTTCTCCTGATACTAAAGCAGCTACAGACGGAAAAAGTGTCAATATTGATTTACAAATTCAACCCTTTCCGATAACAAAAAACGTCAATTCACAGTTTATGATTACTTTTTTGCAGCCATCTACACAAACAGTGCAAGTCCATGTAGACTATGATTTTGCAATAACCAAAATGAACAACGAAGTTTTTAGAGCCTCTTCTACAACTGGACAGCCTTTGCTTCATACTGCTGAAGGAATTGTCAAAATTCCCTATAAATTCGAGGAAGGAGGTCAGTATTCATTACAAATAAGTGTCATGGGAATTAATTTTATTCCAATAAAAACAGAACAAGCATTATTCGATCTGAATATAAGCTAAATGTAATACCCTTTGGTATTCAAAGTAGAACTCTTGTAAAATGAACCGTAATTATTTTGCGAATGAAAGAAATTATTGATTTTCAGTCTCATTTGCCGTTTCATTAGCAGATGATGTATCAATTTCTGAGCTAGTGCCAGGAGTGGACGCTTGATTAATCAATTTGAGATCACTATTGTTGATAAATGCATATGCGATAAATATCAATAGGAGCATACAAAATATGGTGCTTACTATTAGAAAGATATTCATTGTCAATTGAATATTTCTTTGAGTAATTTAAATTAGTATTAGAAATATGAGAGAATATTGTAAGTCTAAAATAGAAATGATAATCTAGATAAAAATAAGTTGTAGATATACTTGAGGATAATAATTTTAACAAAAGTTGTAAACATTAACTGAGCTCAATAAATATCAGCCTAAAATGTCATCACAATGTCTATAAATCAAATTGAATTTATCAAGATATATAGAAAGATTTGTGAGGAGATTTGACTGGACAACCCTCGATCTTGTGTACCTGAAAAAATGGACCGTCATAGGCATAATCATAGGAGTCATTTCGGGATTATTAGTAATTACTGCTTATGAATCAATTAGGATTTTTTCATCAATTTTTCTTAGTGATATGGTAAGGTATATTCAACCTTATCCAGAAGACGTCGCAAATTTGTCCTCCGACTATTCATTGTATGTCTTGAAGCCATGGCTTATTCCAGTTATTTTAGGACTTGTAGGTTTGATGATAGGAATAATTTCGACAAAATTATCGGCAGACATAGGTAAGAATGGGATAGATGAGATTAGTGATGAATTTCATAATAAGAAATCCAAATTTAGTCTAAAAATTTCATCATTAAGATCTTTTTCCAGTATTCTAGCTATAGGATGTGGGACGAGTGGTGGAGTTGAGGATTCTCTGGCACATACTGGATCCACATTTGGATCAATAACGGGTAGAATTTTCAAACTTGATCAGGAGGAAATTCGTATTGCAATTGCTGCGGGAATGGGTTCAACTATAGGAGGGATCTTAAGGTTACCCTTTGGAGGAGCAATTTTTAGTTTAGAATTACTATACCGTAGGGATTTCATTATTAAATCAGTATATCCAGCGCTTTTAGCATCAATAACAAGTTATATTATTTCAGGAATTGTTCTAGATTGGCCATCTTTTTTATATGTCCCACAGGAGATTATTACAAAAACTAGTCTTCAGTCTTTGGCAGCATACGGCATGATTGCGGCTATTATAGGATTAATAGGAATAGGATATGTAAGGACAGTTCAGATTTTTGAAAGACATTTTGAAAAAATGAAAATTCCACTTTACTTGAAGTCCGCACTCGGTGGAATAATTATTGGAATATTCGCAATTGGCTTTCCAGAAATATTAGGAACGGGTTATGGATGGTTACAACTAGCAACAGTTGGCAACCATCAAATTTTTCCACTGTGGATTATGTTTCCAGTGATTGTAATGAAAATATTTGCCACATCAGTTTCTAATGCCTCAAGGAATAGTACTGGTCTACTTGGTCCATCATTAGTTATAGGTGGTCTTATTGGTTCAGCCCTAATTACATTATTTCACTCTTTTGGAATTTTCATGTTTATTGACACTACGTCTGCTACTTTGATATCAATATTTGCCTTCTTTACTGCGAGTACTAGAACTCCAATCTCAGCAATTGTGATAGGAGTAGAAATTGTTGGAAGCTATACATTGCTTATTCCGACAGTCATATCCGTCATCATATCAAATATTATCTCTGGTAAAAATAATTGTATTTACAAAAATTACGTTTCCAATTTAAGGACGCAATTGTCGAATGCCAAGAAATATGATTCGAAGTTAAAAAATTACTTGGTAAGAGATGCGATGAATCCGGATTTCTATAACATAAATCGAAATACAACTATAAATGACGCTATTCACATAATGAAGGACCTTAATGTTAAATCACTAGTTGTTACTAATAATGAAGATAAATTTGAAGGGATGGTTTATTTTGAACATTTATCAAATATTTCAACAATTCAAGAGAATATGACTGTTGAAACTATGATATTTGATCCACCGCTCCTACGGCCTCTGGATCCAATTCTGAACTATTTCGAATTGATAAGTAAAACAGCTGTGTCTGAAATTCCGGTAATATCACCTGATGATAATAAATTAGTCTTGTCCATATTATCAATAAAAGATATAAACAAATTATTGAACAATATCAATGATCCAATTTTACCTGATATCGAAGAGAGTAAATTGCATAAAGATATCACTAGTAATGATTTTCATAATCTTTCCGTAGATCAAGAGATTTACAAGAATAATAAAATCTTTAACAAGTTAAGAGATTACTGGACATAATAATTATAGAAATTTTCAATATTAGTTTTGGATAGTTGTACTCTACAGTATTATTCTAATCGATGGTTGGATATAGAAAAGATAAATGTGATGAATAAATTTTGATTTCTGTTTTAATTATAAAAAAGAGAAAAAGGAGATTTAGTTTACCACTACTTGTCCCTTCATATAAGGATGAAGAGTACAATAGTAGTCAAATGTTCCTGCGTTACTAAATGTCCATTGGAATGTTTTTCCGGCCGCCATATAACTTGAGTCAAAAACAGTACCAGACTCACCTCCTTCAGCACTACCTGAAGTTACTGTATGCAGTGTGGAATCTGCATTTTTCCAAATTACCCCTGTGCCCTTTGCTATCGTTAAAGTTGCAGGCTCATAGAATTTGGTATTACTTGGAGAAGAGGAACCTGGAGAAATAATTACTTCAGATACCGAGGATGGTGATGCGGATTGGTTTCCTCCCATAGTAGTTGTATTGCCAGTCATATTGCCAGTCATATTTCCAGTCATATTTCCAGTCATATTTCCACCCATCATTGTTTCGTTACCAGTGGTCATGTTACTACTGCTAGTATTGAGCATTGTAGCGTTTTGGGTTACTTCAGTATCACCATTACCACCATTGCCACCATTACCTGTATTTGTGTCTGATTCATCTTGAGACCCAGACTCTGTTGCGTTATCTTGTGACTCGGTAGATTCTGTTTCAGCTGATGGTGAAGGTGTAGCGCAGGTAACAGTTTCACTGCCTTTTGG
>Ga0184625_10000417_pt1 | contig 15788 bp, 32 predicted proteins | sample PLM3_30_b1_FD_133151 | JGI IMG/M metagenome (GOLD analysis project Ga0184625, IMG submission 133151) | Groundwater sediment microbial communities from an aquifer in East River, Colorado, USA - PLM3_30_b1 | ecosystem: Environmental > Terrestrial > Soil > Riparian zone | place: USA: East River... | reverse complement strand
TTTTTGTAGGCGAAGAATACAAAGATAAACTATGCCCTTATCATGGTAGGATTCTAGTAGAATATCATACCAAATGTTTCAAGGTTGGATGCACACTGGACGCAACCCATGAAATACCATTTGGAGAGTGTGGTAGCGCTGGATTATGTGACAAGCATTATAAATCAGACGGGGAGTTTAGTGTGGTTAAGTAGAAAAATGATATGTCCATATTGCTTGGAGGAAAAAACCCCTTTTGTGAATAAACTTAAACATAGATTATATGGAATGTGTTTGGATTGTTTTAATAGGCGGGGTTTAGAAAAATGAATATTTGCACATATTGTAATGGTTATAAACGATGTATGATATATAATGGAGATTCTATTTGTAAACATTGTTATGAAGCAAATTGGGAGACGATAAAAATAGAAAAATGACTTGTATAATTTGCCATAATCAGATTGAAAGGGGAGACCATGATTTTTGTTTATGTAAATGCCATGAGTATAATAGAAAGGAAATAGAAAAATGAAATGTGATTTATTTAAACCTGATTCACATCTAGAATGTGATGGCGAAAATTGTGATTGCATTTGTCATTACACTTATAAAATGGAGGAAATGGAAGAATGAAATGTTATTTAGTATGTCTTAGATGTGGTAAGATGCTGTTATTTCATATAGTAGATAGATATAACCATAATGCATATTGCAAGGATTGTATAGAAAAATGAAATGTAATAAATGCGGATGCGATAAAGGTTGTAAAAAGTTTAATGGTTTATGTCCTTGGTGTTATGATAGTAAATGAAATGTCCTAATCCTGAGTGTGATGCTATAATGCTGATAGATTGGTTTAAGTGGATAGATAAAGGCACATATCAATTTCAAGAAACGTGTACAGTATGTAGAGTCATACACAGACGAACTGAATACAGACAAGTGCAAGAGGAGAATAAGTAAATGATAATACTAACTTATCAACCCACAATTAGTAAACCAAAGAAGAAAAGGAGAATAAGTAAATGAAATGTTTTTGTTGTGATAGAAATATTAAAGATACCTACAATAAACGTAGATTCAAGAAATATTGTATTAGTTGTAGTCGAGTATTAGAAAAAGAGGAGAATAAGAAATGAGTGAACATATTTATGATGCAATAGGACAAGAGAGACGAGATAGTAGACATGAAGATAATAGGCTTGAAGCAATGATTGGAGTTCTTGTGATAAAACTAGCAAAGAAAGGAATCATAACAATGTCTGAATTAGAAGATATAATGAGTGCTACGAACATATTTGAGGAAGTCAATAAGGAGAATAAGTAAATGACCAATTGTATAAAATGTGGATATGTGTTTAGAAGAGGACAAACATATACTATTATTGATGATAAAACATTCTGCGCTAGTTGTGTGAATGAAGAGGAGAATAAGAAATGACAGTATTCTGTCCTATATGTAAACGAGAAACTAAATACTTACATCATTTAGAAACTTGTTTAGAAAGTCATCCCAACACAATAACAGAATATGCTAAACTTTTATTCAAATTAGAAGAGGAAAATAAGAAATGAAAGATTGTATAATATGCTTACGCAATCAAATTGTCTACGGGCATAATTGTTGCGAACATATAGAGGAGATAGAAATATGATAAAAGGGGAATCAGGTTATCCATTAACTGTATATACTATCATGTGCAAAAAATGTAGACACATCTATTATATTCCTACTGGTAATAGCTACCCTTATGAGTACTGTCCATTTTGTAAAGTCAAACTAAATTTAAAATGGGAAACAGAAAAATGAATCCTAGATTTGTTTTATGGTTATTTGATACCGACCTAGTAATTGGTTGGATTTATGGTAATAGGCAAATGAAAAAGTACTTGAAAGAGAGATATAAGAGGGAAATAGAAAAATGAAAGACTATTACACAGACGAAATAATCCAAATACTACATAAATATAAAATAGATAATGATTTATTAGCAGTAGAACTCGCCGAATATATAGATAAAGAAACATTTCAGGCGATGTGTGATGCTAGAGAGGAAGATTAGGAGATGAGCAAAAATAAATGTTTATGGTGTGATAATGAGGCAGCCAATGCTAGCGCTATATGCTGGGAATGTTTTCAAAAATATGATAAAGGAGAATAAATAAATGAAAGCACATAAATGCTCTATCTGTGGTAAGAAGTGGTACGTGTTTCATCCAATACATTCAAAAGATGATAAAACTTGGGATAATGAAGAGGATTATAAGTAAATGAGTAATACCCAAGAAGTATATGAACATTTGACCGAAATATATGGAGTAAGCCGTAGCCTATGCAAACATTGTATGAATAGAGATGTTGAGGTATATCAGGATAGTTGGGAAGGCTGTCACTATTGTTGGTGTGTTAAATGTGAGCCTAAGATTACTCCTCCTCCAGAATAGATAAAACAGAGGGGGAAAACACTAAAACCCCCTCCGACAAGAACAGTTGATGATAGGACTCCTATGGGTAAGAAGCCTATTAGTATATTTAGTACGACATTTATAAACATAGTGTGCGATGATGAAATTAGGCGAGATAAGTCAGTGGTCAACCGTATAGTTGGGTACAAGTACTATCGTAGGTATCTGAGCATAAAAGGTTGTAAGCGATAGACTTCGTAACAACCAAACGGGGTAGGTATCAAGTTACCTGATAGGTGATGTCAGGGCTGTAAAGGGTAAGGATAAGTTTCACCACCTACCTACCCGTTAGTCTGATATACAAAAAAGTGGGATATTGATATATCACCCACGAGGGGAAGTGAGCCTCGACCAAACACACTAAACTACCCGTAATTAGTTCCTTATTTAATTGATAGTAATTGATAATTATCAATGACAAACAAGTCTAGAGAGCAAGTGCGGCGGGAATTAGAGCTTATTCGTAAATTAATGGAGGATAAGAATCTATCTGATAATGAGATTATACAACAATTAAAGATAACTGAGCCAACATTCTACAGATATAAAAGACGGTTAAGGAAGATATATACAAAGACGTGGGAGACAATGAACCGCGATAATACTAAGTATGCCTATGCTAAACTCAATAACACATTAGAATATTGCTATAGGGAAACTAAGAAGATAATAGATAGTCCTGACTCCAAGGCGACCGATAAGATAGAAGCCATTAAAGCCTTAGATGTTATAGCCTCGCAAATGGCTAAGCTCAGCAAGCACGGTCCAATATTTACTCCTAGCCTACCTAATAATAAGGTGATAGAGGTTGAGGGAAAGGAAATCAACATTTGATACATGCCTCGATTGGTTAGATGCGGATATAGATACCACAGAGGCTAAGAATACCGATGTATTAGACCAGTTCATAGGCAAGCCGTTCTATTGTTGGAATACTACTAAGTTCGGTCTAGATTCATGTTGCTTTAACCACATGATAGGATTGCCCGAAAAGAATAACCAAGAATATCCACTATTCAAATATCAACTTGAGATGTATGAAGCATTAGAAAACCATGAGCATTTATGGGTTAAAAAGGCTAAAGGTATCGGCGCGACTACATTTATCCTAAGATATCTAGCATGGAAGATACTAGTCAACAATGACTTAGCCGGGAAGAATGTATTCATTATATCAGGTACTAAACAAGAGTTCGCCAATAAGCTAAAGGAGAGGTTAGAACGCCTATTCCGCCGAGCCTATCCTACTCTCAGGTTCAAATCTAAGTATACCGAAGCGTGGATTAGAGATACATGGGTTAAGGTATTTCCTAGTCGCAACATACAGGACATGAGAGGCTACATAGACGTAGCATACATATTCGTAGATGAGTCTGACTTTTTCCAGCCCATAGAACAGGCTGAGATTGAGAGTGTTATCAAAGCTTATGAAGAGAAAAGCAAAGGGCAAAATATCATGGTATCCACGCCTAACAACCCCGATGGATTATTCTACAAAATAGAGTATGAGGGAGCATTTGGACCCGGGTATTTTCATAAGGTGTGGCTAGACTACCGTAAGGGCTTGGGCAAGATATATGATGATGAGTTCATAAAGCGGGAGATGGACCAAGATTATTTCAGCCGAGAATATGACTTACAGTATACCGGGATGAAAGGTAATGTATTCTCAACTAGCCTTATCAATCAATGTACGGAGCTATTTGACTCATTATATATCGGTATGACGCATAACCAAATGTCATTTCACCCCGTAGGTATAGACTTTGGTTATAACCTATCTAAGTGTGTTATATGCGTAGGTGAATGGGATAATGAAAAGAAGATACTCAGGATAATTAAGATGGATGATTTCGGAGCCGGGAGGGAGGATTATGAACCTCCAACACCTAGCGACGTAGCTGATAGAGCTCACGAATACTCTGTAGAATACGGAGCCAATACTCATTTCTTTATAGATGGCAGTAATAGAGGCTCAGTTAATCAGATAAAGCGTAAGTTCGGCGAACCACTAACCGGATGGGATAAGGATAAACAGTTCGTTAGGAGTGAGCGAATACATCCTATACACTTTGGTGTTAATAGAGAACATGTGGAGCTATTGCGCAATATGTATATCCTAGCCTCAAAGAATAAATTGGCGATAAATAAACACTACGATAAGTTGTTAGTAAGTATGCGTACAGCTGTAGCTGAGGACTTTGACCTAGATAAAGATGAAACAGTTAACGACGACCATATAGACGCAGCTAGACTCATGTGTAAGGGGATTCAATTACAATGAAATGCTATTCATGTAAGCGGGATACAATAGCATTATTTGACGACGGAGTATGTTTAGAATGTAGAAATGCAATTAGAGCCGCTAATAAGTATAGAAGTGAGGCTAATAGATAGATGATTAGCTCTAAACTACTAATAACCATGGTCATTACTGTGACGGTGACGCTATCTATGACACTCACTATAAACATAAACACTATTAACAATATCAATGTCACCAAAGAGCAATTAAATCAAACTCAAGAGGAGTTAAACAACACTAAACAAGATTTGAATGTATTGGAGAAATTTGTTGAGCTAAATGTATAGTCGTAGTAGTCGTAAGCCTTTCACTTACATAGGAGAGGAGAACCAAGAGGATGAACCCCTATATTGCCCGTACTGTTCTAAGGTTAAAGTATTCTCAAAGCTGCAACCAAGAGTATATGATACCGATGAATTACCTTATGACGCCGACCAATGGCTACAATGCTATAGATGCGGTCGAACAATACCTATCTATGACGCTAAAGAGGAGGGCGAATTTGGTCCTATTGTTGACGTATATGATAATCCATTTGATTCAACTACTCAGGTCCAAAGCGTACCAAAGCGTAAAAGGTCTAAGGATAGGCGGGATAAGAGATATGGGCGTAGTAAGCTAGTAGAAAAAGAAACTAAAGGAGAAACAGGAGAGGTACATGTAATCTCCGATTCTACAGTGTAATACTCTTAAGCCAATAGTTAGAATATTCTAATATGTTATTAGGTCTAATTGTGGTCTTTTTAGCCATTATTTTTCTCATACTCAATAGTATGCCCATGGTTTATGCTGATAAGAAGCAATGTTCGGACCTAATATCTAACAATAAATGGAATGATAAAGGACATGGCGATAATACAGCCTCCAATAAGGAGTTCAAATATATGATTAAACATGGGTCGTTATGTGAAATAAGCAAGGACGTTGACCACATGAAAGCCAAAGGTACAATCAAAGATTTCTCGGACTTTAAAGAAACAAATACCTACAACTCCTCTAATGATGAGCAAAAGAAATGTTTGAAAAAATCATTTGATTTAGGCGATTCATTAGCAGATTATGAGATACAATACTGTGGTACGGATAAAGATTAGTTCCCAATATACATAGTTCTCAATATTCTATGTGAAAAGAACGCCTGAGAGTGACGAAGTTAATGCAGTTATAGCACGTAATAGTAAAAGGAAAGCCGAGATAGAAGCCACATTTTATTCAGCTAGTCCTAAACGTAATTTCTACAAGTCTGAAGTAACTGGATATGGTTATAGCAGCTTAGCCGGAGCTAGTATTCAGAATTTAGTTAAGGTATTAAAGCCCGACCAAATGAAACAATGCGGTATTACATACATAAACAATGGAGTAGTTCGTACCGTTGTAGACCGTTCTATTTTCTTTATCAACCCCGAACGTACTGATTTCGTAGCCGAAGCTAATGAGGAGTTAGTTAGGGGAGCGACAGAAAAAGAGGTTAAAGAGATAGAAGATTCAATAACAGATAACACAATCACATTTGAGAATAAAACGGTAGACGTTAAAGGCTTAGAACAAAAGGCAGTTAGAGCTAACAAACGCTGTAAGCTACATGATAGAACTGATAAGATATTAGCGTCAGCTTTGATTTATGGTCTAGGAGCGCTAAAGATAGAACGTTTTAGTAAAACTGAGAGCCCAGATTGGGGAGGTACATTCGGCGAACCTAAAGCACTTAGACATTTATCAAGCCTTAGAATCAAGGACATATTCGCTAATAAGACCACAGGCGAATTTGAGGGATTTAATTACGACGAGGGCTCAGGCTCAACTAATGATATTAAGAAGTTCAAATCAACCGATTTAGTTCCAGCTTTCCATGACGATTATAATATAGTAGACAATTCTAACTTTTCTGGAATATCCGCTGTTTGGGGTATATTAGAAGCGGCTAATGTCATAGAAGCTTTATTATCCGAGGACCTACCCGAAGTTACACGACAGAGCCATAGTAAATTCGGCGTCATATATGCGGGCACAAACAAAAAGGCAGTACTTAACAGGATAAGGGAAGCGCTAGAGGCTGGTACGTGGTTAGTCCACGGCGAACAGGCATTAGAAGCCGATGTTCATGACTTATCAATACAACCGGTACAACTAATGGAGCTATGTGGATATCTATCTAAATACATAACAACTGGTATGAACCTTCCATTATTCATGCTTTTTGAAGATTCAGCCAATTTTGCGACCGCATCTCAGGTTATGCAAGTGTACCGCGCGGGTATTCTAACTCGTTATAGAACATGGTTACAGAATATACTTGAGGATTACTGGTACGCGCCAATCATAGCCGACCATTTAGGTATAGAGATAGATGAGGTAATAAGAGCGCCAATCAAGCTTAAACCAACATTCAAAGATATTAGCTTTGAGACAAGGTCTGAGAGGGTCACTACTAATAAGACGCTACAAGATATGCTCGTATACAAACCAAGTGATAGTGCTAGAGATATACATGAGGATAAAATAGCCAATAGACTCAAGTTCGAGGAGACAGAATTAGACGAAGCTATAGCAACTCAGAAACTACAATCAATACAGCTAGAGAAACAAATTGCAGATACCGCAGCGACGGCAGCTAAGAATAAAGGAGGAGGACAACCATTTGGAGGACCTAGAAAACAATCCAAAGTACCCAGCAAATCCAAGTAATCCAGCGGGTATAGCATATCATTATAGGATTGATGTAGCTAATATGAAAGCATGGCGGGAGGAGATAGATATGGTTAAACGTAAGCTATTAGAGCTAGAGCTAGCAGTAGAACATCTAAAGTTATTTGAATTTGCTATAAAACCGGAGCATATACATGAACGTCAAGAAGACTAGCCTAGCAGTAAGTAAGAAGATGAACGCCTTAGAGAATAGGCTTAGCAAACAATTCGTCGCATTTTATAAGAATAAGATAATACCATTTAAGATATACCCAATGGAGTTTTCACGTCAAAAATATGAAAACGATATTAAAACAATGATTAGATTAGCGGTCCAAGAGGCTTATATCTATGGTAATAGCGTAGTCGGTAGTGCCATGACCGATGTTACCGATACATTTCAAGTCTTTATCTCTATAACCGATGTGACCAATATATCCAACCTGACAAATAACCTCAATAACCGATTCTGGAAAACTGTAGGAAAGCTACTCACTAGGAACCAAGAGGTTGAGGCATTTGCTCCGGAGGAAATAGGTGATATTGCTAATATAGTTCGTAAAGAAGCATTTAACACTACAGCCGCCCTTATTACAGTAGCCGGGAGCGTAGCATGGAAAACATACAATAACGCTATAGTATCAAAGCTTACTCAGATAATAGACTTACCCGCTCTCCTTGGTAGAATACCATTGCTCAACATAGCTGGAGCGCCACAACCTACAATAGATGCTAATGTACCATTTGATTTCTTTAGGTTGGAGGAAACGCCTACAGAATTTGCAGCCAAGGTTATGTTCTTAACAGCCGAGGATGCTAGAGTAGACCCGGATATATGTGAACCCCTCAATAGATTAGTATTCGACCTTAACAGAGATACAGGCGCTCTTACCGAAGCTGGTATTGAAACTCTAGCTGAGCAAGGATTATCCTTTGTACCTGAGCCGCCATTACATGACCACTGTCGCTGTAGATTAATACCAATAATAGACGAAGCGGCAGCAATAGGCGAATTTCAGAATGACTTAATAGAGTCGCAGTTACAACAAGGCACACTAACATGAATTTAGAGACTTTTTTCGTTGGTATTGCTGTTGCTATTTCCACATTAGGATTATTTTGGTTCGCATTAATACGACAGGACAAGCTATGGGATAAGTATATGAACAGAGACGACGACGGTAATGGTGGTATAAGACGCTAACAGATTTTATAAATAGCTTTGCGGCTGTTGCTTTAATATTAACTGCTATGATAGGTTTAACTGTAGGCGCGATAGCCTTAGCGTGGGATAAATTTAAAAACGACCGTAAGGTAGCTTAATTGTATGAAATCAATATTATGGGTAGCATTTGCATTAGTAGCAATAGCTCTCCCAATGCAAGCACATGCAGCCAACAACCTAATAGGTAAAGTAACTAGCGTACTTGACGGCGACACTATAAAGATAGGCGATAAAAAGATACGATTTGTAGGCGTAGATGCTCCAGAGCTTGACTCAGGTAGGAGTACAGCAACCGACGCAAAGAACTATGTAAAAGCTCATTGTCTTAACAAACCTGTGGTAGTAAATGTGAATGACCCACGACCTAAAGACAGTAGCGGTAGGACATTAGGCTTAGTCTATTGCAACTACGAAACTAAATCAATAGAGCAACAAGAGTTAGAAAAGGACTACGCTGTAAGATGGATACAATACGCATGTGACCACGCAAACAACGAGTTTTGGAATAGTACATTCTATCATTGTCCATAACCTTACCTTACCTTTTTTTAATTTAGACTACTCAGTTTATGCCCACAAAAAGGGCAGAATTTAATATTTATAATCTCTTGATATTCTTTAATTGTAAAATCCTCTAAGGTTATGAAGTCTACTAACTCATCGCAGCAAAAAAACTCTGTCACTCCTCGTCCTCCTCTTCCTCATCTCTATAATCGTGTGGTCTATCATGTGGTACGGGCTCAAATGGATTGTACGGCTCTGGAGCGCTCAACTATTTATGCACGCTCTTATGTTGTTTAGTGTAAAGCGGGTCCATGCCATTATACATAGGAAATTCGGGCAATAACTCACAATTAACTCTATCTTTTAGCATTATATGAAAAGTAACTCCGTGTATAGCCTCATGACTAAGGAGATTGGTTACATTCTTTATCAGTTCGGCGCTAGGCTTTATACCGTAAATCTTCCTCCAGCTAGGTAAATAGAATGTTATATCACGATAATTTAAATCCCAGTCAATTATTATCGTGTTTATGGGATGATTAAGTTTCTTACGCGCTACTCTTACAAGCCGTATCTTAGAGTAATCTAACTTAGAACCGGACCATTTCACTATACTTATGTTTAATAGTGTGCTTAGTTATAAAATAACTGTGACCAAAAAACCTCAAGATTTTATAGATGAACAATTAAAAAGTACAAAAGAGCCTATACCGGAATATGACTACTCATTTAACCACACACATTTTCATAACGACAAGCTCACACATACAGCCGATAATTTATTCGGAGCTAAAATCATAGACAATGAGACGCCTCATAAAGACGTAATAGGAGTTAACAAAGATATATGTCGTAAGCTATATGGCTTAGGTCAAGTACTAGAAAAACAAGGCATTAAAGGCTTTAAGCTTGGACCATTAGATAACCATGTTTGGCTGTATCAAACTAACCTAAAAGACGGCGAACCAATGAAAGTATGCTTTAATTGTGGTTCATTGATTCTAAATAATAAATTCATACCATATACAGACTTAAAGAAATGACCAAGGTAGTAAGGTGTGATAAATGCGGAAAAGAATATAGAGGATATTTTAGTACAACAATAACCACACACACATATATCGGAATGCTTGGTCACATGCCTATGCCAAACATAGACCTTTGTGATGATTGTACTAAGTTATTATCAGAGTGGTTAAAACAATGAATAAAATAGTAATACGAACAGAATATTATAAAGATGATAAACTAATAGTAGAGCATAGTGGAGCCATTGCAGACCCAAATGATAAGAGTATTGGTCAATTACTTAGAATAGCAGAGGGTAATATTAAGAGGGATTTATTAAATGATGTGTAAATGTGGTCATGAATATCACTACCATTGGAAGCTATTAACGGGCGAACTTACCTGTTTATATGGCTTTGATAGTGTCAAGGAAATATCATGTGGCTGTATGAATTTTAGTTCACAATAAAACTAACTCGTATTATAATTTACGATAGACCGTAATACTAATTTTATCATAGAGGATAGGGATAGGACCCTATTTGTTTTAATGAAAGTCCTAGTAGACGCCGGATTCCCTCCATTAGACGATATTAGATGTATAGCAATGGGCAAGGAACTATACAAACGTAAGAGGAGATATGCCTATAAAGTCTTAAAGAATAATACAGTATACTTTTATTTTCCAAGAGTTAATATCTTTACATGGCTATATGTGGTCATAGTTAAATTCATAGCAAAAAGATTAAAAATGTGGGAGCCTGTAGAATGAACATGATTAAGATAGACGAAAGGACATTCTATAAGGACGATTATCAAATATACAATTCTAAGCGTAAAGGTTGGGTTTGTGATTGTAAAGGGTTTATGTTTAGGGGTCATTGTAGCCATATAGAGGAGGCTAAGAAGTTATAGATGAACTGTCCTAAGTGTCATTCGCATAAGTTTTTTAGGATGCAACAAAGAGATAAAGATAATTACTTTACAGGTTATGTTCATAGATGTTTTGATTGTGAGTTAAGATGGAACCCATAAAATGTATATTTTGTCTTGCAATTATAGATGATAACCAAAAACCAGTAGGTCGTATTTGTAAAAACTGTTTTAATAATATGATGTTTAATAAAAACGGTTGGAAAACAATAGAATGAACTGTCCTAATTGTCATTCTGAGAGGGTAATTTTTGATTCACCTAATTATAGACACTATTGTTTTAAGTGTGGTTTAAAATGGTAGAGGAGCAATGCCCACGTTGTTTAGGCTCAGTAGATGTTAAAACATGTAAGGACATTTGTCCTAATTGTGGTTATAAGATATTCGATTGTAGTGATATGTGAACTGTTGCTCGTGACGGTGCGAAACCGACAGAGGAGCGCCTCAACTAATTACTTAGTCCGGTCAATTCACAATTGATATTATTCACGCTTGTTTAAAAGGGTAAGTATTCGTCTACCTCGGGTCTATTAAGATACTTAATCCAAGCTGTTTTACAATCCATATAGATAGTCTCTATCAATTGGCAGTATAGATAAAACCATTGTAGTAAGTAATTCATGTGTGTTTAGTTCTTAACGCTTTATGTATTAAAGGATTAACTATGAATGATTGCCCTTTTGATAGTTTAGCCGGATTATTTACTAGAGATGCTAAGATTAACCCTAATACTGATAGTCCTAATCATATTCATGTATTGACTAAGCCTGAGGGTAAATTTGGTAGTTTCGGAGAGGTAGCAGTTGTTAGAAAAATAAGCGACAAGGATGTAGAGGTAGAGAGGTTTAATCCTGATAATCCATTTCAAGCTATTAAGACGGGTAGAACTGAGAAAGAGCCAACGGTAGAATTTAGTAGATATAATGACGGCAATCATTTTTTAGATTCTAATCAGACCATAAGTTTAGACGCTTTTAACTCGGCAGCTAAGGGCATGAATTATGAGTTCACAATTCACTCAAATAGGACTACTACTAATATAGCCGAGAATTTGGCTAGTATGGGTAGGGACCATGAGCATTGGTATACATCCGACCAATTACATACCGATGTAGAACATACCGATGCTGAGCATATTAGGAGTTTATATCCATTTTTAAGGGAATCGGAGCATATAGCCATAGCTCCTAAATCATATAGAGCTGAAATAACTCATGGAGGATTCGCTGGAGTAGGCGAATGTTGTATCTTTAATGAATTTGGAGGCGGAGGCTGTGGACCTTGCGGAGGTAAAGGAGCTAGTTTAACAGCTACTCCTCCAGCTCCTCCTCATGTTCACATGTTAACAAAAACTCCTAGTTCAGATAAGCCTAATGGTAGTGTTATAATAGCTCAAAGAGTAAGAGGCGAGGGAGGCAGCTTATTAGAACCTGATTTCTTTAAACAAGAGGGTAGAGAGGGCATAGTTAAAGATAGGATAGAATTTGTAGAGTTCGAGCCATCTAAATCTGTAGATACTGATAACGCTATAATTCGTAGTGGCGGAGGACAATTTTCACAGTTTAACTCAGCATCTTTCTTTAGTGAGGCAGATTTTCAAGAGCATGTATCTACAAATCATTTTACTTATGAATCAACATTGCATACATATAGAGACGTAGAAGATGTATCGCTTACAGTATTGGACCGTAATGGCGATGGATTACATAATGTAGAGCAAATTATAGGTCATACCCAAAGTAGTAAGTGGGGTGATATCGCAGAGCATGAATATGCGGTAAGGGCTCCTAATTCATACAAAGCTGACTTTGGTACAGGAGGCTTAGGCGAATGTTGTATATTTAATGAGTTTGGCGGGGGAGGATGCGGACCTTGCGGGGGTAAGGGAGGTAGTATAGATAGTTCCCAATATTGCCCAATTGAGTTTAATGTTATATGAAGCATGACCATTGTTTAATATGCTCTAAAGCCGGCTCACTCCAAATGATTAAAGCCGAAGATAGGAGCCCAAGTATTCACACTAACGGGGAAGTTAATATCATTAGAAGTTTTATTATAAGCTCTAAAGCCAATCAAGCTAACTGGAAAACAAGTATAGAATGTACTAGACAATTAGCCAGGGATGCTAAGACCCATGACTTTATGATTTCACCCGAATTAATTAACGCTCCTCTAAATGAGGGAGGCGGAGGACACTATTTCGGTACTGATACTTATGAAGATTTAATTCAAGGATATGCCAATCACTCACATGGTAAGATAGTAGACATATCTCCCGAATACAAATACAATGACGGTACAGGCGACATTTATTTTATGGGTAATATCAAGCTCAGGGATAGTAAGGCAGCCGCCGTATTAATGGAGCATGGACCTAAACTCTGGACCCCTTTCGCTGTAAGTCCGCATATTTATCCAGTAAAGTATAACAATAATGGCGAGGTAGCTCAAGCTAAGTTCGTAGGAGTAGCTCTTGTAATCAAGGGAGCATACGGCGACGATGCTGTTATTACAAAGCATTGTACGGGTAATGAGGCTAAATGTATGCAATCTCTATCTGCAAGTGTATGCTGTGATAAAGAAGATAGTCTAGCTGCAACGTTGATTAATGGTATAGTTAGGAATGACGGAGGACAAATAGATAGTTCACTTTTGTTAAAGAACCCAGATAAAGGTATAATGAGCGAACAGGTACAAGTTAATAAACCTAAAGAAGCTCCGGTAGAGGAAGAGAAACCGGCAAAGAATACAGTCAATATAGCAATCAAAGAATTAGAAGAGCTTAAGAAATTAGCGGACGAAGCTAAAGTAAAAGACGAAGAGCTTACAAAGCTAGTTACAAAAGATAAAACTAATACAATTAATTCAATTTTCAAAGTAGTAGCGGACCAAGATACAAAGACAGCATTGTTAGAAAAATATCTAAAACAAGATACTGACTCATTACATAGCTTTGTACAAGATTATGAAAAGCATGTATTGCCAATAAAGATTAAAGAAGCTTTAGAGTCAGCGAAAAAAGAAACTCCAAAAGAGGAAAAGAGTAAGGGAGCAAGTCTTAGACCAGAGCCAAAAGAAGATAAGGATAAAAAAGAATCAGAGGCAGCTAGTATAGTTCCTAAGAATGTTAATGCAGTTATAGATTTCGATAGCTTAATGAGAGGAGAAACATACTAAATGGCAACATTAGCAGCCGATTTATTTGGTGTTGTTGCATATACAACCATATTAGATTTAGATAGAGCATTAGAACCCGGTAAGAAAGCAACGGGAGCAGCTTCAACCCTAGTTACAGGTAGAGTAGTTTGTATAACAGGCTCAACTGGAATATGGGCAAGAGGTACATCAGGTAATACCGACCGAGCTGGAGTAATACCAAAATCATATCAAGGACTTAATATTAATACAGACGCAAGCGCAAACGTAGTCGTTCTTACAGGCGATGGCGCTGAAGTTTATGCAGAATTATATGATACAATTAAACCCGGACAAAGAGTTACATTCGGTGATAACGGAACCGTAAAGGCATGGGCATCGGGCAAAGTAGTCGGACACTATGTCGGACACTATGGCGAAGCATCAGGCACAGGCGAACCCCCGACCGATGGAACAGCTGGACAAGCCGGTAGAATCAGATTAGGAGGCACTTAATAGTCATGACCACATATACGATGGAATGGAAAAATCCGATAATCTATAACCCAATAGACCGTGTTGTTTATGCACACGATTTATCAGAGGTAAATGATGATTATATATACAGAAACCCAATAGTCAACGCTCGAATATATAATAGCGCAAATTCATTAGCAGGTTCAATACAAGAAAAGAATGAAGCGAAAATCCGAGCATTTTACAATAATGGTACAGAGGACACAAACTATAGAGACATGGCAGTATCGGCTTTTGATAAAGTCAACAAAGCTGTAGAAACAGGCGACAAATCACTTGCAGCCGCAATTATTACTTCAAAAGAATATACAGTATTACAGGATACAGTAGTTCTAGGCACAAACGAAGAACTCATAAGAACCGGAATATTAGTTGGATTGTTTGAGGAAATTGCTACTCCAAGTCTTACAGGAAAATTCCTTAATTTCGCAAATGATGTTCAATACTTTACTAACCTACCGGAATCTAAGAGCCCTGAACCAACATTCGGAGCCGCTAGCACGACCACAGTCGAAGTACCAAAGCACGGAGGCAGTGTCGCGATTACCGATAGAGCAAGACAAGTTATCAACCAAGGTACAGATGTATTCAGTAGATTAGTAGGACAATTACAACAAAAGAGATTAAAATCAGAAAATGAATTAACTGCCGAAGAGATTGAAACAATAGACGGAGTATCACCAATCACAGGAGTAGATTTCGGTCTACGAGCTGGAACCCCTCCATTGTCAAGCACGACTCCAAGCGCAGTATGGACCTCTATAATTAACTACTTTGAGGGCACAGTAAGCGGAGCGGATTTCAATACTATTGTAAGCAAAGGATTCATTTATAATGAATATGTCAGCAACGACCAAGTTCGAGGATTGTATCAACCAATCAATAACCAATCAGCGGTTAACGAACAATCAAGCTCAGTACCCGGAATAAGCGGTGTTACATGGGTAAGAGATGATACGATGGATAGTTCAACGATTATCTATGTATTGGATAGAACCAAATGCATA
>Ga0184625_10000416_pt1 | contig 15790 bp, 11 predicted proteins | sample PLM3_30_b1_FD_133151 | JGI IMG/M metagenome (GOLD analysis project Ga0184625, IMG submission 133151) | Groundwater sediment microbial communities from an aquifer in East River, Colorado, USA - PLM3_30_b1 | ecosystem: Environmental > Terrestrial > Soil > Riparian zone | place: USA: East River... | reverse complement strand
TGCGTACGTTCGGGCGGCAATATCTTCCGTAGCTCTTGTCAGTTCTACCTTCATTCCGGTTACGCTTCTTGAGCGTCAACGCACTTCATCCTTCGTTGTTCATTCCGTTAAACGTCCGTTGCCGCCCGGACGTAGCATTTTTCTGTACGCGCGATCTTTCTCTGGAGAGCACATCATGAAACTAGGCCGCAGGATTTCGGTCACGCTCCTGAACGCGAAGAATTGGCAATCGCCATTCGGCATCATGCTGCTGGTATGCTTCATCACACCCCGCCTGACCTCGGCGCAAGCTCTGACAACGGGTTCGATCAGCGGCAGCGTCGTCGATCCGCAAGGCGGGCTGTTGCCCGGTGTGTCGATCACGGCGACGCATCAGCCCACTGGAACCACATACGAGGCGGTTACCAACGGCGAAGGACGCTTCGAGATCTTCAGTGTGCGCGTCGGCGGACCGTACCGCGTCGTGGCGGCACTCAGCGGCTTCAGGGAGCAGACCGAAGCGGTTGAAACCGTCGGCCTTGGCGAGAACCGCACCATCGAGTTCAAGCTGACGCTGGCGTCGGTGACCGAGAACGTGACGGTCACGGCGGAGGTGCCGAACATCGATTCAACGCGGGCCGGAACGGCGGCGAACATCCGGTCGGAGACGATCGAGAACCTGCCGTCTATTTCGCGCAGCATGTTCGACTACGCGCGCACGTCGCCCTTCGTCAGCCTCAACCAGGACTCCGCAGGCGGCGAACAGGTCATTAACGTCGCCGGCCGGAACAACCGGTACAACAACATGCAGATCGACGGCGCCGTCAACAACGACGTCTTCGCCATCAGCTCCTCCAGCACGCCGGGGAGCGCCGCAGGCACGCAGCCGATCAGTCTCGATGTCATCCAGGAAGTCCAGATCGCGATCTCTCCCTACGACGTGCGGCAGGGCGGTTTTTCCGGCGGGTCGGTCAACGCCGTCACCAAGAGCGGCAGCAACAGGTTCGGCGGCACCGGTTATTGGTTCCAGCGCAGTCAAGCTCTGGTGGGCGATCTCCCCTCGCTGACGAGCGTAGCGAGCCCGACCCCCACGGACACGAAGGTCGGCACCTTCAGCGACAAGCAGGGTGGCTTCAGTTTCGCCGGGCCGATTGTGCAGAACAAGGCGTTCTTCTTCGGCAACTTTGATACAGGCCGGAAGACCACACCCACGGGCTATTCGCTGGACGGCGCCTCTGGCCAGCCCTGGCTTCACACGGCCGAGGTGCAGCAGATCTTAGATATCGCCAAGAATCAGTACGGCTACGATGCCGGTGGCCTCGGCGAGGTCTCGACTCCACAGAAGAACAACAAGTACTTCCTCCGGAACGACTTCAACCTCAGCACCAAACACCAGCTGACGGCGCGGATGAACTACATCGAGGCGTCGCGGCAACTGACGACCAGCGGCATTCCCTCCAACCTGAACTACGCGCTGCCGAACGACTACTACTTCCAGAAAAACAGGAACCTGGGTGTGGTCGGCCAACTCAATAGCTCCCTCGGGATGGGATACAACGAGTTTCGCATTGCCTACAACCGGATTCGGGACGCCCGCGAGCTCCCGACGCCACTGTTCCCCTACGTTCAGGTGGACCTCACCGACGGCAACAGCGTAAGGCTCGGCAGCGAGAACAGCTCGCACGCCAACGCCCTCGACCAGGACATCGTCGAGGTTACCGACGATCTGACACTGGTGAGGGGGGCCCACACATTGACGATCGGCACGCACAACGAGTTCTTCACGTTCCGGAATGTCTTCCTCCAGAACCTGTACGGCAACTACCGCTTCAACAGCGCCGCGCTCTTCCAGCAGGGGCTGGCGCAGGCCTACTCGGTAGGCTTCTCGAACGTCGCCAATACGACGTTTGCGGCGCAGTTCTCGGTCCGCCAGTTCGGCGGCTACATCGGCGACCAGTGGCGCGTGCGGTCGAACCTGACGTTGACCTACGGCGTCCGGGTGGACAAGCCGAACTTTCCCGACACACCAACCAACAACCCCGCGACCGTCCCAGCGTTCGGATACGCCACCGACGTCGTGCCGTCTCCGACGATGTGGTCGCCGCGCATCGGGTTCAACTGGGACCTGAGCGGCGGCGGCGAGAAGCGGTCGCAGCTGCGAGGCGGCGTCGGCTACTTCACAGGCCGAACGCCGTACGTCTGGTTGTCGAACCAATACGGCGGCACGGGAGTGGACACCACCAGCCTCTCGACGAGCAACGCGTCGGCGAACAGGATTCCGTTCTCGCCGGACCCGAACAACCAGGCCCGCACGGGCGTGGCGGCGACGCCGTCGGTCTCGTTGATCGATCCGGACTACAAATACCCCGCAGTCGTCCGCACGAACCTCGGCTACGACCGGGACCTCGGCATCTATGGCTTGATCGGCACCGCCGAGCTCATCTACTCGAAGAACATGGAGGAAGTCGCGTACTCCAACATCAACTACATCCCGTCCGGCACGCTCCTGCCCGATGGGCGCATCGTCTACAAGAAGAAGGACGCGGCGTTCCAGGATGTCATCCTGCTGAGCAACACGAGCCTCGGAAAGTCGTGGAGCACGGCGTTCAAGATCGAGCGGCCTTTCATGAACGGCTGGAATTTCAGCGGGTCGTACCTGTATGGAGAGGCGGACTCGATCAACGACGGCACGGCCAGCACCGCGGGATCGAACTGGGCGAACAACCCCGCCGGCTACACGCTGGACCCGACGCTGAGCCGCTCCAACTACGATCCGGGCAGCCGGGTGAACTTCACAGCCGTCATGCCGATTCCGCTCGGCCACGGCATCCGTAGCACCGTGTCGATGTTCTACAACGGGCAATCTGGGCGGCCGTACTCGGTTCAGTTCAACGGCAACCCCAACGATGACAACCGAACGAACAACGACATCATCTACGTGCCGCAGTCGGATTGCTCCGACGTCATCCTGATTAACGGCACGTGCGCTCAACTGAACGCATTCATAGACGGCGACAGCGCCAGCAAGAATTACCGCGGGCAGATCGCGCCGCGGAATGGCGGTCGCGCCCCGTGGTACAACCAACTCGACCTCCGCTGGGCCGTCGGCCTGCCGGCCGTCGGCAAGGCTCGCGTGGACTTCACGATGGACGTGTTCAACTTCCTGAACCTCCTGAACAGCGACTGGGGATGGCAGTACTATCCGTTGTTCCCAAGCTCGTCGGCTAACGGCCTTCTCGGGTACTCGACGGCCACTGGCGGTTCGGCGATCGGCGTGGGCGGCGTCGACCCGGCGACGAACAAGATGCGGATCAACCTGGCCACGATTACCGGCCCGAACTTCCTCGGGACCTTCGCGCGCGACGACACGCGGTCGCGATGGCAGGCGCAGTGGGGACTGCGGGTGAGATTCTAGAGAGCGTTTTGACCGGCTAGTCCCGTTCCTGCAGGACCTCCTGCTTTTCGATTCGCACAGGCCGGAACCGGGCAACTGGTTTCGGCCTGAACGGTTCGATCTGAATCTCCCCACTGGCAATCCGCTGTTTCCACTCCGCAAAGAAATCCGGCCACCGCGGCTCCTTGCCCGTGCGGTGGAAAATGGTCATCGCCTCGATGTCGGCCCTGAAGAAGACGGTATACGGCTCGATGGCCTCGGCGTGTCCGATCGCCGAAAGCACCCACACCGCGTGCCTTGACGACGTCTGTTCGAACCCGCGCCAGGCCTCCAGCGCGGTCTCGAAATCACTCCGGGAGCCCTTCTTGGCGTCCCTCAACGCTTCGAAGACCTTCCGGGCGTGTTCGAAGTCTGTACTCCATTGATAGATACTTCCGAACGAATGCGCCAGGTAATAACAGCAGGCTTGCCGGTCGTGGACTGGGTTAATCGTGATGCTCGGGCCGTCGAACTCTCCCGGCGTCTCCAAATCCATCTGCCGGAGACGCACCTCGACGCCGTGCGAGCTGACGAAGCGCTCGAGATCGTGGAACAGGTTGTCGCGGGCTGGGTCCATGCCGACGCCATTGCAAGCGCTGATCCCGTAATAGAATGGAAATTTGGGAGGGTGATGTGAGACGACTGCATAGCTCGTTGGCCGCACTCGTTGGCGTGATCGCGATGACCGCCGCCTGCGGCGGAGGATCGACCCCGCCGCCGGCCGGCAGCACGGGCACAACCGCTCCCTCCACTTCCGCTCCCACCAACGTTTCCACCGACAAAAACTCGTATCCGGTCTTTCCCGACGCGGATGCCGGCGCGGACCCTTCGGTGTCAGCCGAGCAGGGCGGCAAGGGGTTTAAGGGTGAAGGGTGGCAGACGAATACCACCTTCGACTTGATTGGGGACCCCAGAGCGGTGAAGGGCGGCGTGTTCCGGCAGGCGTTCTACGAATTCCCAGGCACGATACGGCTCTATGGGCCGGAACATAATTCCGGGTTCAATTACGGGATTGTCGGACCGTACGTCTACGAGACCCTGCTCGCGCTCCATCCGACGACGCTCGAATATTTTCCGGCGCTCGCCACACACTGGCAGATCTCCCCTGACAAGCTGACCTACCGGTTTCGGATCAATCCCAACGCGCGCTGGGCCGACGGACAGCCTGTTGTGGCGGATGACGTGGTCGCAACCTGGAATCTGGTGATGGACAAGGGTCTGCAGGATCCGAGCGCCCAGCTTGTATACGGCAAATTCGAGCGGCCGGTCGCCGAGAGCAAGTACATCGTCAGCGTGAAGAGCAAGCAGCTCAACTGGCGCAACTTCCTGTACTTCTCCCAGTCTCTGTGGATCTTTCCAGCCCACGTGCTGAAGAACGTCGACGGCGCGACCTACATCCGCGACTACAACTTCAAGATGATTCCCGGCTCGGGCCCGTACGTCATCAACGAAAGCGATGTCGTCAAGGGGAAGAGTGTGTCCGTGCGCCGCCGCAAGGACTATTGGGCCGAGAAGGAGCGCAGGAATGCCGGGCTGAACAACTTCGACGAAATTCGCGCCATCCTGGTGCGCGATCAGACGCTCGCGTTCGAGATGTTCAAGAAGGGGGATCTCGACTACTACTACGTGAACGTCTCGCGAGAGTGGATCGAGGAAATGAACTTCGACAAAGTCCAGCGCGGGATGATTCAGAAAGTGAAAATATTCAACGACAATCCCATCGGGATTTCGGGGATCGCGCTGAACACGCGCAAGGCACCGTTCGACGACATCCGGGTCCGACAGGCCCTCGGCGCGTTCCTCAACAGGGACCTGCTGATCGATAAGCTGTTCTACAAGGAGTATGTTCCTCAGCACTCCTATTACGGCGGCGGCATCTACGAGAACCCCAACAACCCGAAGAATCCCTACGATCCGAGCGCCGGCCTGAAGCTGCTCGCAGACGCCGGGTGGAACGCACGAGACGGTCAGGGACGCCTCGTCAAGGCCGGCAGGCCGCTGATTATCGAGCTGCTCTATGCCGACAAAGGGTCGGAGCGCTGGATGACCATCTATCAGGAGGACCTGCGCAAGGTCGGCATCACGCTCAATCTCCGCCTCGTCACGGGTGAGACATTCTTCAAGCTGCTGATGCAGCGCAAGTTCGACGCCGCCGACATGGCGTGGGGCGGGCTCACCTTCCCGAACCCCGAGACGTCCTTCTCGTCTTCGCTGGCCGACGTCGACAACAACAACAACATCACCGGATTCAAGAACAAGCGTGTCGATGAGCTGCTGCCCATCTACGATCTCGAGTTCGATCAGCAGAAGCGCACCGGCATCATCCGGGAGATCGACGGCATTCTCGCCAACGACCGCCATTACGTGCTGAAATGGCAGGCGCCGTTTTTCCGTATCGCGTACTGGAACAAGTTCGGGCACCCGGAGAGTTACCTCAGTCGAACCAACGATACGGGCGACATGGTCGGCATGTGGTGGATCGACCCCGCGAAGTCTGCCGAACTCGAGCGCGCGATGCGCGACCCATCGGTGAAATTCCCAGCGGTGCCGCTCGAGAACCGATACTGGCCGGAGTACTCGAAAAAACAGGGCGCGGCCGCCTCGCCGTCCAATTGAGGACCGCAGGGATGCGCGCCGGACTTCGATCGCTCGCGATTGTCGTACTCGCGCCGATTCTGGTCACCGCCTGCGGCGGCTCCACGCCGCCGCCGGCTCCACCTTCGAGCAGCACGGTAGTACCCGCGCCGGCAGGGGCAGTGTCGCTCGACCGGAACAGCTATCCGGTCTTTCCAGACGCCGACGCGGGAGCGGATCCGTCGGTGCCGGCAGAGCAGGGCGGCAAAGGCTTCACCGGCGATGGATGGCAGACCAATACGAACTACGAGCTGATCGGCGATCCGCGCGCGCGCAAAGGCGGCGTGTTCCGGCAGCAGATTCCCAATTTTCCAGGCACGCTTCGTTTCTACGGTCCCGAAGCCAATACCACCCTGAATTTCTACATCATCCAGAGGCTGGTCTACGAACCGCTTCTGTGGCTGCACCCGAGCACCCTCGAGTACATCCCGGCTCTTGCGACGCACTGGCAGATCTCGCCGGATCGGATGACGTACAAATTCCGCATCAATCCGAACGCGCGCTGGTCTGACGGCCAGCCCGTCGTCGCCGAAGATGTCGTCGCCTCGTGGGATCTGCTCATGGACTCCGGCATTCAATCGCCGATGGACCGGCTGACGTTCGAAAAGTTCGAGCGGCCGGTCGCGGAGAGTAAATACATCGTCCGCGTGAAGAGCAAAGAGCTTACCTGGCGCAATTTCCTGAATTTCGCGACCCAGGAAGGCTGGGTGATTTTCCCTGCACACGTGCTGAAGAAGATCGACGGCGCCAGGTACAGGACCGAGTACAACTTCAAGCTCATGCCGGGTAGCGGTCCTTATACGATCGCCGAGTCGGACGTCGTCAAGGGCAAAAGTCTTTCACTGCGACGCCGGAACGACTATTGGGCTGCGAAGGAACGCCGCAATATCGGGCGCGGCAACTTCGACGAGCTCCGCTTCATCGTCGTCCGTGACGAGAACCTGTCGTTCGAGATGTTCAAGCGCGGCGACTACGATTTCCATTTCGAAAACATCTCTCGACGGTGGATCGAGGAGATGAACATCGACCGGGTGCAGCGGGGACTCATCCAGAAGCGGAAGGTCTACAACGACAACCCCAGCGGCATTCAGGGGCTCGCGTTCAACACGCGAAAGGCGCCGTTCGACGACATCCGCTTCCGGCAGGCGATGGCCCACCTGCTCAACCGTCCGCGGCTCATCGAAACACTGTTCTTCAACGAGTACCCGCCTCTGAATTCGTACTTCGCCGGCGGTATCTATGAAAACCCCGACAACCCGAAGATGGTCTACGACCCGCAACGGGCACTGAAGCTTCTCAGCGATGCCGGATGGAACACGCGCGACGCTCAGGGACGTCTGACGAAGGACGGGAGACCACTCATCGTCGAGTTTCTGTATTCCGACCAGGGCTCAGAGCGATGGCTCACCATCTATCAGGACGATCTGCGCAAGGCAGGCATTACCCTGAATCTGCGGCTGGTGACGCCTGAAGCGCGTTTCCAGTTGCAGCAACAGCGCAAGTTCGACATGGTCTCCGCCGCGTGGGCAGCGACAACCTTTCCGAATCCCGAAACCGAATTCCACTCGAAGCTTGCGGACGTTTCCGACACGAACAACATCACGGGCGTCAAAGATCGGCGCATCGACGAGCTGATTGCTCGCTACGACCTGGAATACGATCAGGAGAAGCGAGCCGGCCTCATCCGCGAGATTGACGGCATTCTGGCGAACCTTCACCACTACATGCTCGAGTGGGATGCACCGTTTCAGCGGATCGCGTACTGGAACAAATTCGGCCAGCCCGAGAGTTATCTCACCCGCATCGACGACTACTACTCGGCGTCGTGGCTCTGGTGGATCGACCCCGAGCGAGAGCAGCAGCTGAATCGGGCGATGGCAGATCCATCCGTCAAGCTTCAAATCGGACCGCTCGACGTCCGCTACTGGCAGGAGTACGCCAAGCGAGTCCGTGACAAGAACGCCACGGGACAGACGGTCGGTTCGGTGTCGAAGTGACCACGTACTTCATCCGGCGCCTGCTCCTGATCGTTCCCACCTTCCTAGGCATTACGCTCGCGGTGTTCGTGATCATGCACTTCGTTCCCGGAGGCCCGGTGGAGCGCGAGATCATGCGGCTCCGGATGGGCACTGCGTCCGAGGGCGGGGCATCCGGCGGAGGGCGGGCCGGGATGGATCTGCCCGAGGAGGCCATCGAGCAAATCCGCCAGTACTACGGGTTCGACAAGCCTGTCCACGTCCGGTACGGCCTCTGGCTGTGGAACCTTGCGCACCTGAACCTCGGCAATTCGTACGTGTATCAGGATCCGGTGTGGGACGTCATCAAATCGCGCTTTCCCGTGTCACTCACTCTGGGTCTGACGGGATTCCTCCTCAGCTACCTGGTGTGCGTTCCCCTGGGTGTGCTCAAAGCAGTGAAGCACGGGACCAAGTTCGATCTGATCTCGAGCGGCCTCGTCTTCATGGGGTACTCCGTACCCGGCTGGGCGCTGGGAACCGCCCTTCTCGTGCTGTTCGGCGGCGGCAGCTTCTGGAGCGTGTTTCCGCTTGGAGGGTTCCGGTCCGACAACTGGGAGTACCTGTCTTTCTGGGGAAAGGTCGCCGACCAGGCCAACCACATGTTTCTGCCGGTCGCGTGCTACATGATCGGGGGATTCGCGACGCTCACCATCCTGACGAAGAACTCCCTCATGGAGAACATGTCGCAGGATTACGTGCGTACCGCCTTCGCGAAAGGGCTGCACAAGCGACGTGTGATCTTCGTGCACGCGCTTCGCAATTCGCTCATTCCTATCACCACCGGGCTCGGGCACGTATTCAGCCTCGTGCTCGCCGGCTCGTTCCTGATCGAGAAGGTGTTCAACATCGACGGCATGGGGTATCTCGGCTACACGTCGATCCTGCAGCGCGACTACCCTGTCGCGCTCGGCATCCTCGTGATCAGCAGCGTGCTGATGCTCATCGGCAACATCATCTCTGACATCATTTACGCGATCGTCGACCCGCGAATCCGCTTCAAATGAGCGCCCGGCGTTCCGAGTCACCACTCCGCAGGCGCATACGCAAATTCCGCCGCTTGAAGCGCGGATACTACTCGTTCGTGGTCATCATGGCCTTGTACGCGTTCTCGTTCCTGCTTCCGCTGGTCATGAGCGGCACGCCGCTCGCAGTCAAATACCACGGCGGCTACTACTTCCCCATGTTCCAGTTCCACAGCGTCACGGAATTCGGGATGGAGGGATTTGGCGAGCCCGACTACCGGACGCTGAAGAAGCGGTTCCAGGAGGCCGGCGGTGGCGACTGGGTGTTGATGGCGCCCTATCCATACGGGCCGAATGAGGCGCTTCTCGACACGACATCCTCGCCCCCGAATCCGCCGTCGTGGAGCCACCCATTCGGGACCGACGATCGCGGACGGGATGTGCTCGTGCGGCTCGCCTACGGCTTCAACATCTCGCTCACGTTCGCGATTGTCGTCATGCTGATCGGCGAGTCGATTGGAGTGGCCGTCGGCGCACTGCTGGGCTATTTCGGCGGAAAACTGGACATTCTCGGCCAGCGGATGATCGAGATCTGGTCGTCGCTCCCGTTCCTGTACACCATCATCATCATCAGCTCTATCGTCGTCCCTTCGTACGCGCCGGGAAGAACCGCCATATTTCAGCCGTCGTTCTGGCTGCTCGTGTTCATCCTCGCCATTTTCGAGTGGGTATCAATCACGTACTACATCAGGGGTGAGTTCTATCGCGAGAAAGCGCGCGATTACGTCGGCGCCGCGATTGCGACAGGTGTCTCGGAATCACAGATCATCTTTCGCCACATTCTCCCGAACGCGCTCACTCCGGTCATATCGTTCGCTCCGTTCGTGATCGTCGCGGACATCGGTTCGCTGGTAGCCCTCGACTTTCTCGGCTTTGGACTTCCGGCGCCGACGCCAAGCTGGGGCGAGCTCATCAGCCAGGGAACGCAGAATCTCACAAAGTGGTGGCTGGTGTTCTTTCCCCTGGGCGCGTTGTTCGTCACGCTGCTGCTCGTCGTGTTCATCGGTGAGGCGGTTCGCGAAGCGTTCGACCCGAAGGAGTTCTCGCAACTCCAGTGACGACTCCACTCCTCGACATTCGCGGGCTGCGCACCTACTTCAACACCGAAGCCGGTGTCGCGAAAGCGGTCGACGGCCTCGATCTCAGCGTCTATCCAGGTGAGGTCGTCGGCCTGGTCGGCGAGTCCGGCTCGGGGAAGAGCGTGACGGCGTTGAGCGTCCTGCGCCTCATCCCCAATCCGCCGGGACGAATTGTCGCCGGCGAAATCATGTTCAAGGGACGCGATCTGCTGAAGCTGGACGATGAAGGGATTCGCGACGTGCGGGGCGACGAGATCAGCATGATCTTTCAGGAGCCGATGACGTCGCTGAACCCGGTCTTCACGATCGGCTTCCAGCTGATGGAGGTGTACCTGCAGCACGAGAAGATCTCGAAGCAGGAGGCCTTCAACCGCAGCGCCGAGATGCTCGAGCTGGTCGGGATTTCCGACGCGCCTGCGCGGATGAAGCAGTATCCGCATCAGTTCTCAGGAGGCCAGCGCCAGCGGATCATGATCGCGATGGCGCTCGCGCTGACACCAGACCTGCTGATCGCCGACGAGCCGACGACGGCGCTCGACGTGACCATCCAGGCGCAGATTCTGGATCTGATGCTGGAGATGAAGGCGCGCCAGAAGGACTCCGCGATTCTGCTGATTACCCACAACCTCGCCGTCGTCGCCGAGATGTGCGATCGCGTCGCGGTGATGTACGGAGGCAAGATTCAGGAGCTCGCGCCGGTCAAGGAGATATTCAGCAACCCGATGCACCCGTATACCCGAGGCTTGCTGGGATCGCTGCCGCGGGTGGATGGCCCGCGCGCCGAGCGGCTCACCACGATTCCAGGATCGGTGCCGGACATTCTCGATCTGCCCAAGGGTTGCAAGTTCACGACGCGCTGCCCCGATCGGTTCGAGCCGTGCCCGGACATCGAGCCGGCGATCGTCGAGCGCGCTCCGGGTCACTTGGTTCGCTGTCACTTGTACGGAATCACCGACGAACCCGCCTTCGCGCCCCCGGCGCTTCGGGGAGACAAGCATGCCGCCCATCCTCGAAGTTAAGGACCTGCACGTCAGGTTCCCGGTGTTCGGCGGCCTGCTGCTCCGCAAGACGGGCGAGGTGCACGCCGTCAACGGCGTGTCGTTCGTGCTGAATCAGGGAGAGACGCTCGGTCTCGTAGGCGAGTCTGGAAGCGGCAAGACCACAGTCGGGCGCGCGATCATCAACATCCTCCGGGCGATGAGCTACAGCGTCGAGATCTCTGGCGAAATTCTCTACCATCATCCCTCGGGCGTCGTGAACCTTGCGTCGCTCAGCAAGAAGGAGATGCGCCCGTACCGCACGGACATTCAGATGATTTTCCAGGATCCCTACTCGTCGCTGAACCCGCGAATGAGCGTCGGTCAGATCGTCGACGAGCCGCTGCGGATTCATACGAAGCAATCACCAGCCGAGCGGAAGGACCGCGTGAAGTGGCTGATGGAAAAGGTGGGCCTCTCGCCCGAGTACATCCACCGGTATCCGCACGAGTTCTCCGGTGGGCAGCGGCAGCGCATCGGCATCGCGAGAGCGCTCGCGACCAATCCGAAGATCGTCATCGCCGACGAGCCGGTGAGCGCCCTCGACGTCTCGATTCAGGCGCAGGTCGTCAACCTGATGCAGGACATTCAGGAAGAATTCGGCCTGTCCTACATCTTCATCGCCCACGATCTTTCCGTCGTCCGCCACATTTCCGATCGCATCGCCGTGATGTTCAAGGGAGAGATTGTGGAGATCGGCGAGGCGGAGAGCATCTACCAACACCCGCAGCACGCGTATTCGCGGACTCTGCTCGCGGCCGTCCCACGGCCAGACCCTGAGCGCAGCCGTCGCAAACGCATCGAGAACCGCGCCTAAGACCTCACGCGGGCCGCGGTAGGGCGACAGGCCGCAATCTTTGTATCTCCGCGGCCACCCCGAGCACGTTTTCTTCGCCGAGATGTCCACCGGCAACCTGCAGTCCCACAGGCATTCCTGACGCGTCCAACCCGGCGGGCACGCATGCCACCGGCAACCCGGTCAGGCTCAACACGAATGTGGGCGCAATCCAGTCGATATAGGTCTTCATCGGCTTTCCCGCGATCGTGTCTGGAAAGTTCTGCTCGACTGGGAAGGGCGGAACGGCAACGCACGGGGTCAGCAGATGATCATATTCGTTGAACAGCTGACGACACTGGCGACCGAGATCGGCGCGGTACGCCTCAGCTGCCGCGATCTCCTTCGACGTCACCTCGAGGCCTGAGCGAACGTTGTTGCCGACGTTCGGGCCGAACTGATCCTGCCTGTCGAGCCGCGAGTACATGTGCGTGACGAACCACAACCCGCGCAGCGACAGGAACGCCGGCCTGGCGCCTGAAAGGTCGAGCTGAATCTCTTCGACGCCACAGCCATTTCGTGAGAGCGCAAAGGCTGCACTCCGGCATACCCGCTCGACGCCCGGGTCGACGCCGATGCCGGCGATGTCCGCGCAGTAGGCGATGCGGAGGTTCTTGCGGGGCGCCTGTGCTCCGCGAACGAAATCGCGGCCGTCGACCGGCTGCGCGAACGGCGAATACTCGGAGGGCCCGGCAATCGCCTGGAGCATCAACGCCACGTCCTCGGCCGTACGGGCCATGGGACCGGTCACCGACAAGGTATCCCACGGCCAATCCGTCGGATACGTCGGCACGAGGCCGACCGAAGGCCGTAATCCGGTAATACCGCAGAATGCAGCAGGGATTCGGAGCGATCCGCCAAGGTCGGTGCCTTCCGCGAACGCGATCATGCCGGTCGCAAGCGCGGCAGCCCCTCCACCGGTCGAGCCGCCGGCCGACTTGGTGGGGTCCCATGGATTTCGAGTGCGGCCGAATACGTCGTTGAACGTGTTGGCGCCGGCCGCGAATTCGGGACAGTTGGTCTTGCCGAGTATCACCGCACCGGCCGCGCGGAGGCGCCGGACGACGAGCGCGTCTTCCTTCGGAACGTAGTCGGCATACATCGGCGACCCGAAGGTCGTCCGCAACCCGGCGACGGGTGTCACATCCTTGATGCCGACGGTCAATCCGCAGAGAGGCCCTGGGTCCTCTCCTTTCTGCATTCTCCGGTCGAGCTGTGCCGCATCGTCCAAGGCCCGGGGGTTCAACGTGACGATGGCGTTGAGCGCAGGGTTGAGCTGGGCGACGCGCTCGAGACAGGCCTCCACAGATTCGACGGCGGTGACGTCGCGGGCCGCGATACGGCGCCGCAATTCAATGGCGGGCAGGTCGGCGAGGCTGACCGCCGCCTTCACAGGCGGGCCTTCAGTTCGGTGTTCAAGGCTTCGAGCGCCTGCCTCGCCATCATCTTTCCGACCGACTCGAGCAATCGCCCTCCGACGGCCGCGATCCTGCCGCCGATCTGTACGTCCGAGTTGTAGGTCATCACAGTCAGCGGGCCCGGTTGCTCCTCGAGAACAACCGTGGCAGTGCCTTTCGTGAAACCCACATTGCCTTTGCCGTCAATCTGCATCGAGAAGGACTGAGGCGGGACTTTGTCCTTCAGCTCGACGTCGATGGCAAACTCCGCGGCGTTGACCGGCCCGATACTGACTTTCATCACCCCTTGATAGCGATCCTCTCCGACCAGCGTCAGCGTCTTGGTGCCGGGCAGCGCCTTGGCGAGCACCTCTGGGTCTTGAAGGATTTCCCAGACCCGCGTGCGTGGACCTTCGAAGGTGAATGTGCCGGTCAGAATCATCGGGTGAATTCTACACGCTGCTACTCGTAGCGCAGCGCTTCGATCGGATCCAGCCTCGACGCGCGGACGGCCGGCCAGAGCCCGCTCAGAATCCCCGAGAGCGCAAGGATCCCGGACGATGTGAGCAGTATCCCGCTCGACAGCACCAGCTGAATATCCGTTTGCCTCGTCGGATCGTCGAGCAGCGTCGCCAGGAACGGCCTCGTTCCGATCACCCACACGAGCACGTACGAGAGCAGGACGCCCATGACGCCGCCAAGGAACGTGATGGTAAGCGCCTCGAGCAGAAATTGCGTGAGGATGTGCCGCCGCCTGGCGCCGAGCGCCTTCCGGACGCCGATCTCCCGTGTGCGTTCGGTGACCGATACGAGCATGATGTTCATCACGCCCACGCCGCCGATCATCAGAGTGAGGGTGCCGATGAAATACAACACGAACTGCAAGCCGTCCGTGATGCCGCTGATCATCGCGGCAGAGTCGCCGGTGTCGCGTACGTTGACCGCGCGCATGTCACGAGGATTGAAGCGGTGCCGGCTCGCCAGCAGCTCTCGCACCTGGCGAATCGCCTGCTGATGCATCTCGGGCGTGATCGCCTGGAACAGAATGTTGTCGACGAATTCGCGCTGGTTCGCCGTGTACGGCACGAACACCGACAGCTTGTCCGGGTAAAAGTAGTTGGAGATTTGCGCCTTGTTCGGCATCACCCCGATCACTTCGAACGACACGCCGTTGATGCGGATGGTCTCGCCGACCGGCCGGATGTTGCTGAACAGCCGCCGCGCCACCTCGTACCCGAGAAACGCGACCCGGCGGTGATTCTCGACGTCTTCCTGGTTCAGAAATCGGCCGAACTCGGCGGTCTCCGTCCGCATGATTCCGTACTCGGGCGAGACGCCGCGCACGCCCGCCGTCGTCTGGCGGATGCCGTACGAGATCGGCACGGATTGCATGTATTCCGGGCTGACGAACTTGATCGATCCGAGCTCACTCAGTGCGTCCACATCGTCCTGCTTCAACATGATGCGGCGCCCCGATCGCTCGCCTCCGGCCTGCAGGCTCGTCTGACCGCTGCCGACGAGCACCGTTCCCTGCGAAAAGGCATTGCGAAAGCCGTACATGATGGCGCGCTGAAACCCTGTGCCGTACGCCATCAGCAGCACGACCGTCACAATGCCCCACGAGATGCCGAGCATCGTCAGCGCCGCGCGGAATCGATGCGCAAGCAGGGAACCGATAGCCTGGCCGATGACTTCGCGATAGAGCCGCATATCAGGCCTCGTAGCGCAGCGATTCCACCGGCGGCAGCGCCGCGGCGCGTGATGCCGGATAAAGCGCCGCAAGCAAGCCGACGACGGCCAGGGCGCATGACGCGAACGCGCCGGTTCCCGGAGTGATGATCATGCCGGAGAAGCGAGCGGGCATCGGCAGCTGGTTGATCAGCTGGCACAGTCCCCAGCCCGCGGCGAGACCAAACGCGCCGCTGAGCAGCGTCAGCGTCAGGCCCTCGACGATGAATTGGCGGTGGATCGTGTGGCTGGTCGCGCCCAGGGCCTTGCGAAGCCCGATCTCGCGCGTCCGCTCGCGCACGGCAATCAGCATGATGTTCATGACGCCGATGCCGCCAAGCACCAGCGTGATGAGGCTGACCCCGAGAAAGAAGTTCTTCATGCTCTGCATCATCTTGCTGAACATCACCGACTCAATGGCGGTGTTCCAGAGCGAGAGGGCTTCCCTGTCGTCGGGGTCGAATCCTTTCACCGGCGCCAGCACGTGCCGGATTTCGCGCTCGACCATCGTCTGGCCGAACACGCCGAAGACGCTCGCGTGCTCGCCCTTGTCGAACTCTTCGCGAAGCGAATCGGCGACCCACGTGTACGGCGCCGCGATGATGACAGAAATGGAATCGGGCGTGTC
>Ga0184625_10000415_pt1 | contig 15814 bp, 14 predicted proteins | sample PLM3_30_b1_FD_133151 | JGI IMG/M metagenome (GOLD analysis project Ga0184625, IMG submission 133151) | Groundwater sediment microbial communities from an aquifer in East River, Colorado, USA - PLM3_30_b1 | ecosystem: Environmental > Terrestrial > Soil > Riparian zone | place: USA: East River... | reverse complement strand
GGCATGAAGGCCTTGCGGCTCGTTTTGCGGAGATCGGCAAATAATGCGTTGAGGCGGGACATAAAGTAGCAGGCACACTCCGTGTGCCGTCATCCGCGAGCGATAGTCAATTCTTGAATCGGGGCGCTGCGAGAATAGAGAGTTGTCCGCAAATGACGGCACGCGGAGCGTGCCTACTACTATCCACTTCGGAGCCGCGCAATTTCGGCCGCGTCCTTGTCGCCGCGCCCCGAGAGACAGACGACGATCGACTGCTCACGGCGCATCGAGCGGGCCTGCTCCATCGCCCGAAAGACTGCGTGCGAGCTTTCGAGCGCCGGCAAGATGCCCTCGCACTGGGCCAGCGCGTCGAAACCGGCCAGGGCATCCTGGTCTTCGCAAAACGTGTACGTCGCGCGGCCGCTGTCTTTCCAAAAGCTGTGCTCCGGGCCGACGCCCGGATAATCCAGGCCGGCGGAGATCGAGTGGACGTCACAGGTCTGGCCGTCTTCGTCCTGCATCACGTAGCTGTAGCTGCCGTGCAGGACGCCGGGCGTGCCATAGGAGAGCGGCGACGCGTGATCGCCGGGCTGGGGTCCTCGCCCACCGGCTTCGACGCCGAGCAGCTTGACGCTTTGATCGCCAATGAACGGATAGAACATGCCGGCGGCGTTGCTGCCGCCGCCGACGCAAGCCACGACCAAGTCGGGCAGCTTGCCGATTTGCGCGAGCGATTGCTGGCGGGCCTCGCGACCGATCACCGACTGAAAATCGCGGACGATGAGCGGAAACGGATGCGGGCCGATGACCGAGCCGATGATGTAGTGCGTCGTCTCGACGCTGGCCATCCAGTCGCGCATCGCCTCGTTCACGGCGTCGCGGAGCGTTCGCGAGCCGCTGCTCACCGGCCGCACCTCCGCGCCGAGCAACTTCATGCTGTTGACGTTCGGCGCCTGGCGGCGGATGTCCTCCTCGCCCATATAAACGACGCAGTCGAGCCCAAAGTGAGCACAGGCCGTCGCCGTCGCCACGCCGTGCTGGCCCGCGCCGGTTTCGGCAATCACCCGCTGCTTCTTCATTCGCAGCGTGAGCAGCGCCTGGCCGATCGTGTTGTTGATCTTGTGCGCGCCGGTGTGGTTCAGGTCTTCGCGCTTCAGCCAGATTTTGGCCCCGCCGCATCGCTCGCTCAGTCGTTTGGCGAAATAGAGCGGCGACGGCCGGCCGACATAATGCTTCAGCAGATCGTCCAACTCCGCCTGAAAGCCGGCGTCGTGCCGCGCCATTTCATACTCTGCCGTCAGCTCATCCAAAGCCCGGGTCAGCGTCTCGGGCACATACCGCCCGCCAAACGCCCCAAACCGCCCGGCAGCATCGGGAACCGAGAGCGGAGCGGGAGGTGTAGCGGCCTGAGGCATCAAAACCATCCAGGGATATTGTCGAATCCCCGATTCTCAGGCGACCCATCCAGATGGTCAAGGCGGGTGAAACGTCGGCGGTGATGCATATTGAAAAACGACTTCGTCATCCATCGAGCTTAATCTGCGGAAACTCGGTCCACGCTGGCGGCGCGACGATCGGAGGATTGGATTCGACAACCTCCACAATTCGCAGCACCACCTCGTCACCTTCCTTAATACGGCAGTCGTCGATCCAAATTGGAACGGTCTTTCCTCGCGACCCGGCAACCTGAATTGATGCCGCGATCTCGCCCCGCTCGTCCAGCGTTAACGAGGCCCACGTAAACTCGCCAGGACCACTGCCCGCGACGCAGAGACGGCTACCGTTGACAAGCACCTCGATTGATTTCATGCAAGAATTCCAGCCCGGGGCCCATCCAAGCAATTGGCGGAAATTTCGGCGGCCAACGAGGAAATACCTCCATGCAACCAATGAGGCCGGGGAAATTCAGAACTTGTCGGGGTACTTCTGGCGCATTTCGGCCCAGAATTCCGCCAGCGTCTTGCCGCCTCTTTCGTTTCGCCTCCTCTCCAACTCCTCCGTGGTCACGTCCGGTTCAAGAGCAAGTAACAATTGCGTTGTGTTGTTGTTCTGTGGCAGGTAAAAGCCCAACAACTGCCCGTTCGGATCGCGAATCCGAAGATAATCCTTCACTTCGAGCAGTTGCGCTATCACCGCGCGATCTAATACGACGTCAACCATATTGCCTCTCGCTGCTTAAAATAGCTCCTTCACTTCGTGCTTGCCAAAATCAACGAGTGGGAAGGGGCGGCCGGCTGGGCCCGGCAGCGTGGTGTCGAGGTTGAAGCCGAGGCTCTTGTAGATCGTGGCGACTACCTCAGCGGGCTCAACCGCTCGCTCGGCGGGATAGGCGCCGATGGCGTCGCTTTTGCCGATGGCCCGGCCGCCTTGAATGCCGCCGCCGGCGAAATAGGCGCTAAAGCACTGCGGCCAGTGGTCGCGGCCGCCAGCCGGGTTGATCCGAGGCGTGCGGCCGAACTCGGCCAGGTTGCAGACGAGCGTCTTGGCCAAGAGGCCGCGATCGGCCAAATCCTCGATCAGCGTGCCGTAGGCCTGGTCGTACATCGGGGCCACGATGTTCTTCATGCCTTCGATGCTGGTGAAGGGCTTGCTGCCGTGGATGTCCCAGGTGATCTCGTCGAAGACGGTCAGGAATGTGTTGACCGTGACGAACCGCACACCCGCTTCGATCAGCCGACGGGCCAGCAGGCAGCACTGGCCGAAGCGGTTGCGGCCGTATTTGTCACGGACGGAGTCGGGCTCTTTCGACAGGTCGAACGCCGCGCGAGCCTGCGGGCTGGTCATCATCCGCCAGGCCGCCTCGAAATTGGCGTCCATCAGCTTGGCGCTGGGGCTGGCTTCGAATTCGGCGACGTTTTGCTCGACAATCGCCCGCAGCTTCCGCCGCCGCTCCAGCCGCACGTCGCCCAGCTCCTTCGGCGGCAGCAAGTCCGGCACCTTGAAATTCGCGACGCTGGGATCGGTGTTGAGCACGAACGGATCGTGCGCCTTGCCCAGAAAGCCTGCATCCTGCCCATGCGGCAAGTTGCCCCCTGTCGGCCCCATCGCCTCTGGCAGGATCACGTGCGGCGGCAAGTCGCTCTTGCGCCCGCGGAGATAGGCCAGCGCGCAGCCGACGTGCGGCGTGTTGACTCCGCCGGTGAACAGCCGGCCGGTCTGCAGCATCTGGTGGCCCGTGTCGTGGACCGCAGCCCCCGTGTGGTAGCACGAGCGGACGATCGAGAATTTGTCGGCCACGGCGGCGTGCCGCGGGAGGATTTCCGTGATTTGAAAACCACCCTTGGTCGAGATCGGCGCGAACGGCCCGCGAATCTCCGCCGCCGCGTCGGGCTTCGGGTCAAACGTGTCCATCTGGCTCGGCGCGCCGAGGTTGAAAATCATGATGCACGAGCGGTCGTCGTGCTCGGGCTGAACGGCGCCTCGCTCCTGCGCCGCCACCAATTGCGGCAGCGACAGCCCAATGGCACCCAGCGCGCCAATCTGCATGAAGTCGCGGCGCGTCACGCCATCGCAGGTGTGGGCGGTTCCGCGGTCGATGAGTCGTAGCATCATGGTCCTCCGTTGCTTCACAGTAGCTGTGGAGCGCCGCCTTATCAATTGCGTTCTGTCAGCCTATTTCCCAAACGGGTCGCGCTTCATACGGCGTTCCATGTCACGTAACTGCTGCTCTTGCCGGCGAATGGCGTCCTCCATCTGCCGGTGACCTGCGTTTAGGTCGGCAAAGGGGTCCGCGGCCGTGTTTGGTCGGGCGGCTGCGTCGCGATGCTGGACCATGAGGCTGCCCAGCGCTGCCACCACGACCACACCTCCTCCGCAACATGAAAACACCAATACGCCGGCGGCAGCGACCAGCGCGAATCCGCGTCCGCTACGACGCGGCACAGGCGGCGGAGCCGGCGCGAAATGCGACGGTGGCTGGCCCGGCATCGTTGGAGCAATCGGTGCGAGCGGCGGAGCGGGAAACAGAATCATGTGCGCCAGCCACCAAACGGCCAGAGTCGCGAACAGCCCGGCAAACGCTACCACCATCGCAGCCGCCGGTCCGAAGGCATTGCCAACCACCGAGGTCAGTGGGGCGACGACAATCACCGCCCCAATGATGACGGCCACTTTCAGCAGCCGCTGCGGCAGGCGGCGGTTGTGGTTGCGGACGTTTTCATTGAACTGATCTAGGAAATTGCTCATCGCACGAACCCTTCGCGGGAGTGGCAAAGCGGAGCGATTGGGCCGCCTCTTCCGATTGTGCCAGCCCTGAGCCTTCGTGTCGATTCGATGGCCCCCGTGGCCGATGGAATTTATGACGGTCACGGGGGTTGTACGGGCAGGCCCATGGCCCGCCCACGCTCAACATGGACGGCTTCACGCCTCGCCCGCCAGCGCCGCCCGCCTGTGACCCAACCATCGCCCGCCCATTTGCGATTGCACGTCGAGGAAGTTCCCGAATCGCCCGCGCTCGCGCTGGCGCAGCTGGCCCCGCTCTGCCGGGCCTTCGAGCAAGCCACGGGTTGGCACCTGCGTCATGAGCTGTCGCCCGCCGGGTTGGGCGAAGCCTGGTCGATGGCGATTCCTGGAGCACCAGCCGCCGGACGACTCGTGCTCTCCGAACCGACCGGCGACGAATCGCAGTCGATCGAGCTTTCTACGGCACGGCCACTGGCCCTGGCGATCGGCGGGCTGCTGGGCGAAATCGCTCGCCTGCGGGAGGAGTTGCGTCAGCGGGAGGCGGAATTGGCGGCAGGCGTGCCGGTCTCGGCCCGGCCGAATGAAGAACCGCACCTGGCCGAGCGGCTGGAGGGCGTGCTCAAGGGCGGCACAGAGGCGGTCGGCTGCCAGGCCGCGGGGCTGTACCTGCTCGATGAGGGCACGAGCGAGCTGAAGCTGCGGGCTGCGTTTGGGTTGCCACAAGAACGGCTGCTGGCGCCGGCCCGGCCGCTGCGGGGGAGCGTGGCCGATCTGGAAGCGCTCGTCGGTCACGCCGTCGTGCTCGAAGATACCAGCCTCTTGCCGCATTGGCGCTGTCCGGAAGACTTTCCGTCGGCGGTCTGCCTGCCCGTGGCCAGTCCGACGGTTCCGCTGGGCACGCTGTGGGTGTTCAGCGAGCAGCAGCGCGACTTCACGCCGCAGGAAACGAACCTGCTGGAGATCATCGCCGGGCGGCTGGCCGCCGACCTGGAGCGGGAGATGCTGCTGGTCGCCGGGAGTCAGGCCAAGACCCAGGGCCAGCAGTTGGCTGTTGCGTCGCAATGGCTGAGCGATCGGCTGCCGAGCGTTGCGCCGCTGGTGGACGGTTACGAAGTCGCCGGCTGGACTCGGCCCGCGGACGATGTTGGTGGAGGCTTTCACGATTGGTCGGTTCTGCCGGACGGCCGTTTGTCCGTTGCAGTGGGGGCGGCGGAGGGCGGGCTGCTGGCCGGGGCCTTAGGGGCGGCCTCGCTGCACGCGGCAATCAAGGCCCACGCCGGCTATCGGCACAGCGCGGCGGAGCTGCTCGCCCGCGTGAACGACACGCTCTGGACCGCGTCGCCCGGCGATCAGCACGCCGGCGTGGCCTACGCCGTGCTGGATCCGGATAGCGGCCAACTGGAGCTGGCCCTCGCCGGCGGAGTTGGCGCAATCCTGGTTCAGCCCGAAGGCCGCCGCATTCTCGGCGCGGACGGCCTGCCGGTGGGTGCTCAGCCTGAGCTGCTCATCGAGAAGGCCGACTTCTTGCTCGCACCCGGCGAAATCCTGCTGCTCCTCTCGGCGGGCATTCGCTCCGCCCTCGACGCCGCCGGCCTGCGAATCGGCGAGAACGCCATTTCCTCGCTCGTGGCCAAGCACCTCCGTGACTCCGCAGACGACCTTGTCTGCCGATTGCGGAAGCTGCTCGATCGCAGCGAGCCGGCGGCCGATCTGACGCTCGTCCTCGTGAAGCGCCGCGGTTAGTTGCCCGTTTGACACCCTGCGCAGAACCGCGCTAGAATCGGCCGTTTCCATTACACGGCTAGCGGACGGGGTGGCGGCATGAGCGGCGGGCAGATCGATACCGTAATGCACGAGGTTCGCAAGTTTCCGCCGACGGCGGAGTTCGTTTCCAAGGCGCTCGTTGACGCCACGAAGTACGAAGAGCTGTACGCTGCGGCGAAGGCCGATCCGCAGAAGTTCTGGGGCGAGCTGGCCAAGAGCGAGCTGCACTGGTTTCAGCCGTTCGGCAAGGTGTTGGAGTGGAACGAGCCCTTTGCCAAATGGTTCGTCGGCGGGCAAACGAATGTCTCGTACAACTGCCTCGACGCGCATCTGACGACGGCCCGCCGCAACAAGGCGGCGCTGATCTGGGAAGGCGAGCCGGGCGAGCAGCGGACGCTGACCTATCAGCAGTTGCACCGCGAAGTCTGCAAATTCGCTAGTGCGCTGAAGGGCCTCGGCCTGGCGAAAGGCGACGTGGCAACGATCTATATGCCGATGGTGCCGGAGCTGGCGATTGCCATGCTGGCCTGCGCTCGGCTGGGAATCGTCCACAGCGTAGTATTTGGGGGCTTTTCGGCCGAGGCGATCGCCGACCGCAACAACGACGCCAAGGCCAAGGCCGTCATCACGGCGGACGGCGGTTGGCGGCGCGGGAAGTTGTTGCCGCTGAAAGTCACAGTTGACGAGGCGCTGGCCAAATCGCCGACGGTGAAGCACTGCATCGTCTATCAAAGGGCCAACAACAACCCAGCGATGACGGCTGGTCGCGACCACTGGTGGCATGAGCTGATGGAGAAGTCGACGGCCGATTGCCCCGCGCCGCCCCACGACAGCGAGACGCCGCTGTTCATCCTCTATACCAGCGGCTCGACCGGCAAACCCAAGGGCATCAAGCACACGACCGCCGGCTACAACCTGTGGGTCAAGAAGACGTTTCAGTGGGTCTTTGACTACCGCGACGAAGACATCTTCTGGTGTACGGCCGATTGCGGCTGGGTCACGGGCCACAGCTACATCGTCTATGGACCGCTGTCGGCCGGCGCAACGACGCTGATGTATGAGGGCGCACCGAACTGGCCCAAGGAAGACCGCTTCTGGGACATCATCGAGCGGCACCGCGTCAATATTCTCTACACGGCGCCGACCGCCATCCGCGCATTCATCAAATGGGGCGACCAGCACGTCGATAAGCACGACCTGTCGAGCCTGCGGCTGCTCGGCACCGTCGGCGAGGGAATCAACCCCGAAGCCTGGATGTGGTATCACCGCAAGATCGGTAAGGAACGCTGCCCGATCGTCGATACCTGGTGGCAGACGGAAACGGGCGGAATCATGATGTCGCCCCTGCCCGGGGCAATTCCCACCAAACCCGGCTCTTGCACGAAGCCACTGCCCGGAGTTGTCCCGTCAATCCTCGACGAAACCGGCCGGCCGGTGGAGACCAACAACGGCGGGATGCTGCTCATTTCGCAGCCCTGGCCGGGCATGCTCCGTGGCATTTGGGGCGACGACGAGCGGTACCAGCTGCAATACTGGTCCAAGCTCAAGGGCCACTACCTGACCGGCGACAACGCCCGCCAGGACGACGACGGCTACTACTGGATCATGGGCCGCATCGACGACGTGATCAACGTCAGCGGCCACCGGCTGAGCACCATCGAGGTCGAGTCGGCCCTCGTCAGCCATCCGCTCGTGGCCGAAGCCGCCGCCGTCGGGCGCCCCGACGAGCTGAAGGGGCAAGCCGTCTCAGTCTTCGTCACGCTGAAGAGCGGCACGCCCGGCGACGCCCTGAAAAAAGAGTTGCAAGCCCACGTAAAAAAGGAAATCGGCTCGCTGGCAGTCCCCGACGACATCCGATTCACCGCCACGCTCCCCAAAACCCGCAGCGGCAAAATCATGCGCCGCCTCCTCCGCGACATCGCCGCCGGCAAAGAGCTCGTCGGCGACACCAGCACGCTGGAAGACTACGCGGCGCTGGCGAAACTGCGGGAAGAAGAGGAGTAGGACTTTCCAATCTTGAGGTCGCAATTTGCGACCTCAAGTCGGGGCGGGCGTCGCTATCCGCCATTCGCCTTTACCGAGCACGGCGTGGTCATGCTGGCGTCTGTTCTCAACAGCGAAATTGCCATCCAGACGAGTGTCGAGGTAGTCCGAGCCTTCGTTCGCCTCCGTGAGATGCTGTCGGCCCACAAGGATTTGGCTCGCCGGCTCGACGATTTGGAGCGCAAGTATGACGGTCAATTTGCCAGCGTCTTCGACGCAATCCGCAGGCTAATGTCTCCGCCGAAACAAGCCGAACGCGAAATGGGATTCCACACGCTTGTTCCCAAGCGATGATTCAACTCGGGAAGTTGGACGATCTGCCGCGGCACTCCGGGACCAGGTTGGTCCCGGCTAAGAACAGTTACTTCCGCTCTGGTTTGAGCACCACCGTCGCCAATGGGGGTAGGGTCAGCAGCAGCTTGGCGGGGCGGCCGTGCCAGCCGGGTTCTTCGGCCATTTTGCCGGGGAAGTTGCCGAGGTTGCTGCCGCCGTAGAACTGCGAGTCGCTGTTGAAGACTTCCTGATACCAGCCGGCGGCGGGGACGCCGATCGGATAATCGTGCCGCGGGACGGGCGTGAAGTTCACGACGACGATCAGGCGGTCTTCGGGGTCCTTGGCCTTGCGGATATAGGCCAGCATGCTGTCATCGCGGGCGTTGCACTCGATCCACTCGAAGCCGGTGTGCTCAAAATCGATTTCGTGCAGCGCGGGCTCGCGTTTCAGCAGTGCGTTGAGGTCGGCGAGCATCTTCTTCACGCCACCGTGCGTTTCCCACTGCAGCAGGTCCCACTGCAATTCAGCACTCTCGTTCCATTCGTTCCACTGGCCGAAGTCGCTGCCCATGAACAGGATCTTCTTGCCCGGATGCGTCCACATGTAACTGAACAGCAGCCGCAGGTTGGCGAACTTCTGCCACAGGTCGCCGGGCATCTGCGACAGGAGCGAGCGCTTGCCGTGCACCACTTCGTCGTGCGACAGCGGCAGGCAGAAATTCTCGGTGAAGGCGTAGATCAGGCTGAAGGTCAACTCGTCGTGGTGGAAGCGGCGATGGATCGGATCGTCCCGCAGGTAGCGGAGCGTGTCGTTCATCCAGCCCATGTTCCACTTCAGCGAGAACCCGAGGCCGCCGGTGTAGGTTGGCCGCGAGACGCCGCCCCAGGCCGTCGATTCCTCGGCGATCGTCAGCACGCCCGGAAAGTTGCCGTGGGCGTGGATGTTGAACTCTTGCAACAGCGAGATCGCCTCCAGGTTCTCGCGGCCGCCGTATTGGTTCGGCAGCCACTGCCCTTCTTTGCGGCTGTAGTCGAGGTACAGCATCGACGCGACGGCATCGACCCGCAGGCCGTCGATGTGGTACTTGTCGAACCAGAACAGGGCGTTGGAGAGCAGGAAGTTGCGGACCTCGCAGCGGCCGTAGTTGAAGATCATCGTCCCCCAGTCGGGATGCTCGCCCTTGCGGGGATCTTCGTGCTCGTAGAGGGCCGAGCCGTCGAACCGCCGCAGGCCGTGGCCGTCGCGCGGGAAGTGGGCCGGCACCCAGTCGAGGATCACGCCGATGTTGTGCTGGTGGCAGTGATCGACGAAGTAGGCAAAGTCCGCCGGCGACCCGTAGCGGCTGGTGACGGCGAAGTAGCCGACGGTCTGATAGCCCCAGGAGCCGGAGAAGGGATGCTCGCTGACCGGCAGCAGCTCCAAATGCGTGTAGCCCATCTCCTGACAATAGGCGACGAGCTGATGGGCCAGCTCGCGATAGTTGAGCCAGCCGTGATGCCGGTTGGCGCCCCGCCGCCAGGAGCCCAAGTGGACCTCGTAGATCGAGATCGGCTTCTCGAGTTGGTTCGAGTGGGCGCGGCGGTCGAGCCACTCTTGGTCGTGCCACTGAAACTGCGTCAGGTCGGTGACGATCGACGCCGTGCAAGGCGGCAGCTCGGCCGCGAAGCCGTTGGGGTCGCTGCGATCGCCGATTTCGCCGTGCTGGCCGCGGACGCGGAACTTGTATTTCTCGCCGGCGGCCAGGCCGGGAATAAAAATCTCCCAGACGCCGCCGGTGGCGTGCAGCTTCAGCGGATGGCGGCGGCCATCCCAGTGGTTGAAGTCGCCGACGACGCTCACGCTCCGCGCGTTCGGCGCCCAAACGGCGAAGTTGACGCCCTTCACGCCGCCCTCCGTCCGCAGCTGGGCCCCGAGCTTCTCGTAGCCGCGGAGCAGCTTGCCCTCACCGAACAGGTGCAGGTCGAAGTCGGTCAGGGCCGTGGGAAAGGCATACGGATCGTGCAACGTTTTCATCTCGCCCTCATGGTCGATGGCTCGCAGTTGGTAGGCGGGAGCGGCGGATTCGTCCACCGGGCAAATCGCTTCGTACAAGCCCGCGGGATGGAGCCGCCGCATCGGGCGGGCCGCCCCGTGAGCCGGATCGAGCACCCAAGCTTGCTGCGCCTCCGGCAGGAAGGCCCGCACCGCCAGCATTTTACGTCCATCCCGCCAAATCGTCTGCGGCCCCAGCACTTCCGTGGGGCGTCCCAGATTCGCATCCAGCAAGGCGGTAATCCCCGCCAACGATACGGTGCTCCGCACGAATCCGTCTCCTTAAGTCTGGGTGGCCGGGCAAGGTGGCACTGGATGGGAGTCAAAATCCCAAGAACCGAAGAACCAAAGAACCAATTCCGGACAGCCTGCTGGTCCTCTTCTCATTGGTTCTTTGGTTCTTCGGTTCTTTGAATTTCGCCGCCTGCGGATGATCCAACCTGAAGCGCCTCCCAGAACTTAGTTCCCGCCAACGCGGCGGCGGCGCGGCGAGGTCGTCTGCCGGTTTGCCGCGGCTCGGTCGGCACTGGACGCTGTGGATTTCCAGCAGCCGATCGAGTCGCTGCCAGAGGTCCGCGTTCTTGACGGCGGTGAGCTGGCCGTACCGCTCCCACTGCCAATCGCTGGCCCGCCAGTTGGCCAGGCCGAATTTCAGCCCCGCCTCAACGCTGCGGCTGGCCGAGACGAGCGTCACCCGCGAGGGCTGATCGAGGGCTTCCAGGCCGCGGATGATGGCCAGCAGCTCCAGCCGTTCGGTGCTCGCCACGGGCTCTTCGTCGGCTGCTTCCAGCGCGGTCGGTCCCGCGGGCTCGCTCAAGACAAAGCGCCAGCGTCCGGCGGCGGAAGAGGCCGCCACAGCCGTTTCGGCGTGCAATAAGAAGTGAGGTGCAGCCAGGCTCATCGCAGCAAGGGGGCTCTTGAGGCAAGGGCCACTGAACTCCGTTCCGCCAAACGGAGCATCCTGCGCCGCAGATCGTCGAGCGGGAGAATCTCGACGAGTTTTTGTATCGGTTGGCTCCGGCGCGGCTCTCCAGATTATCTGTAGCGTACAGATTATCGGTGCGGTGGGACGGATGGGACTGATGAGACGAATGCGACGGATGTCGGCTGAGCTCGAATTGGGACTTCCGTTCTTGGTTCTTGGCTCGCGATCAGTCAGAATAATCGCTATGGGGGCGGAACACTCGGCACAATCGGCAAGCGGTGCGGACGAGGCGATCGACGCGATCGTCTATGACCAGCATCCGGCGCTGCAGGACGATTATCCCTACTCATCGCGGCAATTGCCGCGGCCCACGAGTGAAGCCCAGCCAATCGGCGGACTGCTCGATTCTGTCGCTGGCGGAGTGCAGACGGTTGTCGATTCGGTCACCTGCAAGCCGGACTATGTGGTGCCCAAGCGGTTTGGCATGTCCGCCATCCTGGGTGTCATGACCGCGCTGGCTGGCTTATTTGGCATCCTGCGGTGGGCGGGCGCCGAACCTTACTTTTACGCGTTCTTCGCCATCGAGACGCTGGCGATCTGCGCGGCCCAGATGTTCAACGCCAAGTCTCCGCGGCTGGCCTCGGTTGCCGCAGGGACGGTGATTCTGCCGCTATTCACGATTGTTGCGGCGAGCTTCAACGATCAGCTCAATACGGGCGGCGCAGTCTGCATGGCCATCGGCTTCGTCCCCTTCGGCGCCCTGCTCGGCTATCTGACGGGCACCTGTGCGGCCGGCGTGTTCCTGGTGATGGACCACATCGAGACCTATTTCAAGGGCCAGCCGCTGCTCGAAGCCGCCTCGCAAACGGCGCCGAAAGCCGCCGCATGAGCACGCTGCCGAACTCATCCGCCGCGCCGCCGCCGGTTTTCAATTGCATCGTGTACTTGGCGCGGCCGGATTCCGCGGGGCTGGTCGTGGCCCGCGTCGCCAATCTCGCCGGCATCGAAGGCCGCGGCAAATCGGAGCGGGAAGCCATTTCGCAAGCCGTCACCGCGTTCAAAGCCCAGATCGCGAACTACGTCGCCACCTCGGAGACGATTCCGTGGATCGCCCCGCCGCCTCCGCTTCCGGCAGGTCAATCCGAGCGATTGATCGCCGTGCATTTGTAAGACCTCCTTTCCAGGCCGTCCAGCCGGCCCGGAAGGGCCGGCCTACACCGGCGTCAGTTCCGGAGCGGGCGGAGGCGCCGCTTTGACGCTCCGCATGGCTTCCACCGCTGCGACCAAGCCCGCGTCGTCACGCGGCTGCACGCTGCGCAGGTCGAGGAGCAGCCGTCCGTCTTGAATTCGTCCGACGACCGCCGGCGTGCTGTTTCGCAGCGCTGTGGCCAGAGCATCAACCGTGCCAGACGCCGGCGTCAGGGCCAGGCAGATTGTTGCCAGCGCCTGATTCGGGAGGGAGCCGCCGCCCACGAACGCCTGGCCCGCAATCACTTCGACAGCGGCGATTCCGGTCGCTTGAATCTGCGGGGCGAGCCGCTCGGCGCGGTGCCGCAGGTTCTCCAGCGGCGTGGCCAACAGCGTAAGCAGCGGAATCGAACGCTCGGCCAGCGCCGGATCTTGATACAACCGCAAGGTCGCCGCGAGTGCCGCGAGCGTGAGCTTATCGACGCGAAAGGCCCGCATCAGCGGGTGCTTCATGATTTGCTGCACCAGGCCGCGGCGGCCGGCGATGATGCCGCACTGCGGACCGCCGAGGAGCTTGTCGCCGCTGAACAGCACCAGGTCCGCGCCGGCCTTGATGCTCTCGGCCGCGACCGGCTCACCCTGCACGCCATACTTCGACAGATCGATCAGTGCGCCGCTGCCGATGTCGTCGATGACCGGCAGGTTGTGCCTCCGCCCCAAGGCCACTAGCTCCGCCAGCGGAGCTTCCTCGGTGAAGCCGACGACGGCGTAGTTGCTGGTGTGGACGCGCAGCAGGGCCGCGGTCCGTTCGCCGATAGCTGCCGCATAGTCGCCGATCCGCGTTTTGTTCGTCGTGCCCACTTCGCGGAGCACCGCGCCGCTGGCCGACATCACTTCAGGCAGGCGGTAGCTCCCGCCAATTTCGATGAGCTGCCCGCGGGAGACGATCACCTCGCGTCCTGCGGCCAGTGCCGCCAGCGTCAGCAGTGTGGCCCCGGCGTTGTTGTTGACGACGGCGGCAGCCTCCGCGCCAGAGAGCCGCATCAGCTCCCGTTCGACGGCCAGTCCCCGCTGCGAGCGCTCGCCGCTGGCCAGGTCGATCTCGACGCTGGCGTAGCCGCGGGCCATCTCACCGATCGCGGCGATCGCCTCTTCGGCCAGCGGAGCACGGCCCAGGCCCGTGTGCAGCAAAATGCCCGTCGCGTTGATCACGGGACGCAGCGGCGGGCGCTCTTCGGTCGCAATCCACTCGGCGATTTTCTGGGCCAGCTCGGTCGCCGTCGGCACATGGACGTTGGCAGCCGCCGACTGCACCTGCGTCCGCATGTCGTCCAAAAACTGCCGTACGCCCGACACGACCACATTGCGGCTGACCTGATTGACGAGCGACTTGAGCGGCGGACTGTCGAGCAGCTCGGTGACGGAGGGAATATTGCGGAGGACGCTGGACATGGGTATCTCGCGGGGTGAAGGATTTCAGATTTCAGATTTCAGATTTGGGATTTGAGGTTTCGGGCCTAAGGCTCGCGCGTCACCGCGGCGCAGCGTGAAGCCCGTGCTATCCCAGTATTCGCACAGCGGCACGGCGTATTTCCGGGTCGTGCCGAGCAGCTCGCGAATCTCGCTCAACGTCATGCTTTTGCCACCGGCCAGCGCCGCGCGGACTTGTTCGCGGGCGCGGGCTTCGATTTCAGTATGCAGCCAATAGTCGGGGCCGACGGCCACTAGCTGCCCGCTGCCGGCGGCCAGCTCCAGCAGCCGCGGCACGGCGTCTTTGTTCCGGCTGGCCCGCTCGGTGCATTCACCCAGGCCTGGCGAGGCGAGTCCGGCGGATCGAAACCATTCGATCAGTTGCTCGAGCAGTTGCTGCTGCCCGCGCGAAAGCTGCGGTCCGTGGCCGGCCAGAACCAGGCCAAACGGCGTGACTTCGATCCGCTGGTGCCGCCGCAGCCAATCGACGGCTGCCGACAGGACGACTTCCTCGATCGCCTTGAATCGCGCGGACAACTCCTGTCGGGAGACGCTCAAACGCAATGGCTCCCGATCGTGGATCGATTTCAGAATGGTCGCAACTCGCTCAGCCAAATCTGCCAACACGCCCTGGTGCAGGCGCAGCACGCTCGTGGGGCCCATCGTCAGCTCGACCAGATCGCCGCGGGAAAGCAGTTCCTGCCGGGCGGCCGTGCCATCATAGACCCCGGCCAATCGCGGCAAGTCGTCGGGCTTCCAGCCGCGCAGGCCCGAGAAAAACAACGTTGCCCCGGCGCGTTCGATAGGATCGGTCGATTCCAACCTGGCGAGATGTTCGCAGGCCACCGAATTGACTTTGCCGAACTGATGAGCCGCCGGATCGAGCACTCGGCCGCCGCCAATCGTCTCCACGGGCGATTCACGCCGAGCCACAAACGGCTGATTCCAGACGGCGACCACCGGCGCGGTCAGTTGAAACTGAACGAAGGCCGACTCGCCGCCTTCCAGGTGCGTGCGATCCAGCAGCCGCACGGTGGCCAACGCCTCAGCTGTTCCTAGATGGAGCCGGAGGCGGGCGCGGTTTCGCAGCGGCGGCGCATCGGCGAGCAGCTTCAATCGGGCGGTCAGCCGCCAGGCTGGCACGAGCGCGCCGGGAGCAGCTAGCTCTTGTCCGCGCTCGATCTGCGTGTGGTGGACGCCGCCGAGATTGATCGCCCCGCGCTGACCGCGGTGCAGTTCGTCCGTGGCGCGGTCGTGGTTGTGCAGACCGCGAACACGGCCGGCGAGTCCCCCGGGCTCGATCTGCACGGCGTCGCCCAGACGCACCTGGCCGCTGGAGATGCTGCCGGTGACGACGGTGCCGTGTCCCTCGACCGTGAACGTGCGGTCGATCGCCATGCGGAAGGGCGCTCCGCTCACCGGCGGCAAGCGGGGCGCCGCCGCGGCCGCTGCCGTCAGGAGCGCCGACCGCAAGTCGTCCAGCCCCGCGCCGGTGATCGTGCTGGTCCGCACGAAGGGAGCGTCAGCCAAAGGACTGCCCGCGACGAGCTTGCGAACTTCTTCCTCGACGAGAGTTAGCCAGGCGTCGTCGGCCAGGTCGCACTTCGTAATGACGATGACACCGCCCTTAAGATCCAAGTGCCGTAGAATCTCCAGATGCTCGCGGGTTTGCTGATTTACCGAGTCGTCGGCGGCGACCACCAGCATCGCCAGGTCCATTCCCGTCGCGCCAGCGAGCATGTTGCGGACAAAACGCTCGTGCCCGGGAACATCGACGATTCCCAGTCGATAGGGGGGCAGGTCCAGCGACGCAAATCCCAGATCGATCGTAATCCCGCGCCGCTTTTCCTCTGGCAGCCGATCCGTATCGACGCCGGTGAGCGCCCGAATGAGCGAGGTTTTGCCGTGGTCGATGTGCCCCGCCGTGCCCAAGATCAAATCGACGGACATAGGGCCAG
>Ga0184625_10000414_pt1 | contig 15815 bp, 13 predicted proteins | sample PLM3_30_b1_FD_133151 | JGI IMG/M metagenome (GOLD analysis project Ga0184625, IMG submission 133151) | Groundwater sediment microbial communities from an aquifer in East River, Colorado, USA - PLM3_30_b1 | ecosystem: Environmental > Terrestrial > Soil > Riparian zone | place: USA: East River... | reverse complement strand
TGGCATACTGTCAATGCTTTTAACCCGCCAGCCGCCCAGATTTGTGAAAATTCATGCCTCAGTCCGATTCGCCGCCGAAGACCGCGCCGCCGCCCGCACTGCCAGGCCGCGATTTGGCCCGGCTGATGGTCCTGTTCGGTACGCTGTACTTCGTCCAAGGCGTCATCGAGCCGACCGCCAACCTGCCCTATCAGCCGCTGGAAACGCAGCTGTCCCGCTGGGGCTACTCGACTGGCGAAACCGGCAAGTTCTTCGGCATTATCGGCATCGCCTGGTCGATTAAGCCGCTTTTCGGCCTGCTTTCCGACTTTTTTCCGATTGCGGGCCGCCGCCGCCGGCCTTATCTCGTGCTTTCGACGCTGCTGGCTGCCGGGTCGTTCCTGCTTTTGGCCTGGTGGTGGAATCCGCGAATTGCCGGCGGCCGCATGACTGATTGGGGCCTCTGGCTGCTCGGTGGCAGCCCGTTGAGCGTCGCCGGCTGGCTCATGATCGCCGCGGGAATCGGCATTGCCATGAGCGACGTCGTGATCGACGCCCTGGCCGTCGAGGAAGGGCAGCCGCGCGGAATTACCGGCCAAATCCAGTCGGTCCAATGGGGCACGATGGCGGCCGCGGCGCTCCTCTGCGGAGTTCTGGGCGGCTACATCGCAGAACACCGCTGGCTGCGGCCCATGTTTCTGGGCTGCGGCGTCCTGGGCCTGGTGTCAGTGGCCACGGTTTTGCTGCTGGTGCGGGAGCCACGGCGGCCCAGGGAGCCGCTGGCAAACCTGTGGGCGGCCATTCTCGATGTGACCGATCGCCGCCGGCTGGCGACCCTGGTGACGGCTGGGCTCTTCTTGTTTCTATGGAATTTCAATCCGTTCTTCAGCACCGTGCTGAATACGTATATGCGGGACGAGCTGCGGCTGGGCGAGGTCTTTTACGGCTACACGGCGTCGCTGATTGCCGCGTCGCAGATCGTGGCCTGCATCGCCTATCCCTGGTATTGCCGCCGCGTGCCCATGGGCTGGCTCGTACACGGCTCGATCGTGGCGGGAATCGCCGCGACCTTGGTCTATTGGCTGCTCTACGACGCCTGGTCGGCGGTCGTGGCCAGCCTCGTCTATGGCTTCGCCTATCAGACGGCGACGCTCGTGCAACTTGATCTGTCGGCCCGCGTCTGTCCGGTTTCGTCGGCCGGAACGATGTTCGCCCTGCTGATGGCGATCAGCAACACAGGCAACACGATGGGCATCCACTTCGGCGGCCAATGGTACGAAACGCTGAGCCATCGCCTGCACGACCCGCACCGTGCTTTCGACCTGCTCGTGCTCATCGGCGCCGCCTTCACCGCCGGCTGCTGGCTGCTGGTTCCGGCGATGAAGTGGTCCGGCGCGCCCTGGGCGGACGGACCGCCGGCCAAGTGAGAATCGCTTTTGCGGCGAATTGCTTGCGTGTCGCGCGGCGCGGGCCGACAATCGGCTCTTAGGGGCATTGAGGTTGGAGTCGCTGCAATGGACCGACGAGCGTTTTTGGCAAGCGGGCTGGCAGGCGCGGCGGCTGCTGCGGCGAGCGGTTGGATGGCGCAGCCGCGCGGCGAGCAGCAGACGGCGTTTGGGCCGACGTGGTCGGTCATTCCGGTAGTGGGCGACGGCAAGTGGATTTGGACTTCGCCGCCCAAGGACCAGACCGGGTATCTGGAGCCGTGGCCCTATGAGCTATCGATTGGCGTCGAGTTGTCGGGCGAAGGCGACGCGACGAACGTCAACGCCAGCACGCCCGTGCCGATCGAGCATCCGGAGCAAAAAGTCGAGAGGGTCCGCATCGAGAACGAAGGCTGCGAGGCCCGCTTGCAGCAAATCGGCGATGGAGCGGCGCAGCTCTTAGTGTCGGCGGGGCGGATCGCCCGCGGACAGACGATTAAGGCGCTGGCCCACTATCAGCTGACGCTTTCGAAGCAGTATTTTGCGTACTCAGCCGAGCAGTTCCCCGCCGAGCAGCCGGCCGCGCCGGCTCCGCTCCGCAAGCTGTATCTGCAGGACAGCCCAGGCATTCAAACCGGCTCGTCGCTTGTGAAGAAGCTGCTAGCCGAGCTGCGTGGGCAGGAGAAGAAACTGCATCCGTGGGAGCTGGTCGCTCGGGCTCAGGCCTGGATCAACGAGAACATTCGCCGCCAGGCTGGCGCCTTCATCGGCGTTGTGAACGCCCTGGAGCGGAAAATGGGCGACTGCGAGGAGATGGCCGGCATCATCGTCGCCCTCTGCCGCCTCACCAACATCCCGGCCCGCCTGGTTTGGGTGCCCAATCATAACTGGTCCGAGATTTACCTGACCGATCACGAAGGCCAGGGCCACTGGGTGCCAGTCCACACCGGCTGCTACCAATGGCTCGGCTGGACCGGAGCGCACGAGCTAGTCATTCAGAAGGGCGACCGTGTGACGCCACCCCACGAGCGCCGCCCGCAGCGGCTGCTAGGCGACTGGCACCAGTGGAGTGGCACGAAGCCGCGGGCGCGATTCATCGCCGAATTGACCCCGCAACCGCCACGGGCCGCCGCCGGTGACGCGAATTCGGCTTCCGGTTCGCCAGAAACGCCCGACGCTGGCCCAGGCGCTCGCACCAAGTCGCCCGACAACGGCGAGTGGAAGCTAGTAGGCAAACACCCCGCGAATCGGCACCTGCGGCAGGGGTAGGTAAGTGTGTAGCTGCATTCGCCAGAATGCGGCGCTTCCCGGCCAGTCCGCATTCTGGCGAATGCGGCTACGGGCAAGGAAAAGCTGTCCCGGCTAGCTGTCTTCCGTGTCAGCCGTTTCGCGGACGGAAATCTCGCGGGCCGCGGCAACGTCGTGCGCAAGTTGCGCCTTGAGAGCCGCGACCGACTCGAACGGCCGGATGCTCCGCAGTCGCGACAGAAAATCGACCTCCAGCGGCTGGCCATAGAGCGATCCTGCGAAGCCGATCAAGTGAATCTCGATCTTGAGAGCGTTTTCGCCGAATGTCGGGTTGGGGCCGATGTTCACCGCGGCCGGCCAGATGCCGGCGAGCGTGATTGCGCGGGCCGCGTACACGCCCTGGGCCGGCAGCAGCGTGTCGATCGCGGCGAGATTGGCCGTCGGGAAGCCAATCTTGGCGCCGCGGCCTGCGCCGTGCGTCACCATGCCGCGTAGCCGGTAGGGCCGCGTGAGCAGTTGCCGCGCCAGATCGACGTCGCCCGCCGCGATGGCGTCGCGCACGCGGCTGCTGGAAACGATTTCCTTGCCGACCGCGATCGGCTGCACGATTTCCAGCGTCACTCCGGCATTCATGCAGAGGTGCTGGAGCACCTCAACGTTGCCGGCCCGCCCGCGGCCAAAGAAGAAGTTCGGGCCTTCGACCATCGCCCGTGCCGCGAGCTGCTCCTGCACGATCTTGGCAAAAAACGCTTCGGCCGTCAGCTGCAGCAGTGCCTCATCGGTGGGGTAGGCGACGATGGCGGTAACGCCCAACTCGTCGAGCAACTGGGCCTTGCGATCGGTCCAGGTGAGCGGCGGCGGGGCCGATTCGGGCCGCAGCAGCCGCACGGGGTGCGGATCGAACGTGAACACGACCGCCGGTCCGCTCACTTCGCGGGCCTTGGCGAGCAAGCGCTCGATCAGCCGGGCGTGTCCGCGGTGGACGCCGTCAAAGTTACCGATCGTCACCGCGCCGCGGCGGAGATCAGCGGGAAGATCGTCGAGGGAACGAAGTAGTCGCACGTTAGGCCACGGCCTGAAAGGCTTTTGGCAGATACCTTAACAGATCGCTGGCAATCAGTGAGACCTGCCCCAGCTCTTGGGCGGCCAAATCGCCGGCCAGCCCGTGAACGTGGGTTCCAAGCACGGCGGCGTCCGGCGGCGACAGCCCCTGGCAAAGCAACGCCGTAATGACTCCCGTCAGCACGTCGCCCGTGCCGCCGGTCGCCATGCCGGGATTGCCCGTTTTGTTCTCCACGTGCCCTTTGCCGTCGGTGATGAACGTGCAATGACCCTTGAGCACGATGACGCATCCATGCTCCTTGGCGAACTGCCTGGCTCGAGCCGTCTGATCCGCTCGGGAATTCGCCGTTCCGCTGGCGTTAGTGAGGCGAGCGAACTCGCCGGGATGCGGCGTCAGAATCCGCGGCCCACCGGGCTTCGCCAGGCCATTGGGAACACCGGCCAGCGCGTTCAGGGCATCCGCATCGAGAACCATCGGCTGCTGCGCCGATTGGTAGAGCCACAAAACCAGCTTCGTCAAAGCGTTGCTTTGCCCCAGACCGGGACCGACTGCGACAGCCGTTGCGTTTTTCAGCGCGGTCAACAATTCGCCCTTGGCAAACCGTAGCAGCTGCGCGCCCGATGCAAGTTCGCACGTGAGCGGCAGCGTCATATAGGACGGCTCATAGCCGGCAACCGTCGCCGCGATCGAGCTGGGCACGGCGAGCTTGACTAGCCCGGCTCCGCTCCGCAGACAAGCCATTCCCGAAAGAGCGATAGCGCCAGCCATTCCACGCGAGCCGCCGATGAGCAGCGCCCTGCCATAGTTGCCCTTGTGGGAGTTTTCGGGACGAGGCGGCAATTTGGGCAGTCCAGGCATGAAGCTAACCAAATGCCAGGCTACTGACCCAGGCTGTGGGCCAGTGCCTTCTTCTGCTTTTCCACACCCAGCCGGTTTGTGATCTCCCGCCACTTCGCGGCCGTCTCGCCGAGGGCGGCGCCGGGCGGCTTGTGGCCTGAGGCGGCAGCTTGCACAGCCTGGTCCAATGCCGCCAGGTATTCCGACCGGCCGGGCAATCGCAGTCCAGGAAATGCCCGCGGCAACTCCATCGTCGCGGAGAGGGCGCTGGCATACTCCAGCGCCGACTCGGCCGGCAAGGCGCCCGTCCACCGGCCGGGACTGGCTACCTGAGAATTGCGGAACAGCGTGGTAGAGGAGCTGCTGGGAGACACCAGGCCGCTGGCTTCGCGGCTGGCCAACCACACCAAGAGCGACTCGGCTCGCTGCGGTTCGGCCGAGTTGCTGCTCACGGCGCCCAGCCTGCCCGAGGGCGCCAGCACGGCCGCCCGCGTCGCTTCATCGACCGTTCGCGGCTCCCAATTCTGCAGCGCTAAGTTGTAAGCGACCGGAGAACCGGGCAGGATCGCCCAGCCGATCTTGAAGGCGCTCGCCGTGGACTTGGGCAGCGTGGCCGCTGGCGCCGGCCAGGCGATCGCCAGCGCCGTGCGGCCGGCAAGCAGCTCATCCAGGGCTTGAGTCGGCGACCATCGCTCGCCCCCGAATTGGCCGGTCTTGGCGGCAGCCACGAGTTCGTCGAGCGCACGGACATAGGGCGGCTCGGCAATCAGCGGCTCCATCGTGTCGAACTGGAACAGCGGCGAAACCTGGTCGCGGTGCAGTGCGTAAGCAGCCGCCCGAGCCAGCAGCAGTTGTCCCGCCCAGCCATCGGCCAGCGGCTCGCTGGCGGCACGCCATGGCTGCTCGGCCGGCGGCGCCAAATCGCCCAGGACCGCGCGGTCGGCCAAGCGCTCCACGAGTTGCTGGTACTGGGGCCAATCCGCCGGCGGCTGGAGCTGGAGCTTTTCAAAGATGTCGGCGCGATAGGCCACGAGCAGCCGCGGCGACCCCAGCGGCACGGCGAAAGTCCGATTTCCCCAGCGGATTTCCTGCATCCGGATGGGGGCGAACATGTCGCGGTGGTCGAAATCGGGATCTTCGAGCGCCTCGTTCGACAGCGGCTGAATAAGCCCTGGCTCGGCAAGTTGGCCGATCAGGCCGGCGGGGAATACGATCGCATCACCCGGCAGGCGTCCGGCTTTTTCGGCCTCGGCCGCGGTGAGATTTTGCACCTTCAAATCTTGCTCCGTGCTGGCTCGCCATTCGCGGATGACGACTTCGCCCAGCGCAGGATCATCCACGATGAGCAGTGTCAGCGGTGACTTGGGCGCAGCGGGCGGGCCGTTCGCCGGGCCAGGCGAGTTGCCGCCGGGACAACCGCCGAGCGACAAGGCAATACCAGCGAGGAGAACGGCGACACGGGGCGAAGCGTGCATGGTCGTCATACGCTACTCGGCGTGCACCAGTTCGCCAATCCGTGGGGCGGACAATCCGCGCCGCAGTTAGTGTTTCGCCATCCGCACTTCGACTTTGGCCCCCGTGTTACAGGGCTGGGAAATCTGCAGCTCCAGCCTTTGGTCGCGATCTTCCTCACGCAGTTGTGCGACCAGCGACAGCGCGGCGTCTTGCGACTGCGCGGCGACGAACAGCGTTGGCCCCCAGGAGCTTTGTCCGACGCCGACGTGGCCCAGGTTGCGAATCTGCTCAACCAACTCGGTCAAAATCGGCCCGTTGTAAGGTCCGCCCTGCCGGGCGGCGAAGCACTGGCCGGCGAGATTTCCGTAGCGATAGAGGCTGGCGGCAAAGGTTGCGAAGTCTGCCGTCGCGACTGCGGGCACGAGCCGGTCGCGGACTTCGGCGATTAAGTCGTCGGTCACGGAATGCGGAACGGCAGGCAACTCGGCGATCGCCTCGGCTTCTTCCTCGCCGGACAGGCCGGCTGCGTCGTGATGCCGCACGAGCACCAACCGCCAGTCGGCGGGGAAATCGATGCGGCAGTCCAGCGGTGAGATCGGCTCGCCGGGCAGCTTTCCTTGTTCAACAATCAAGCCGCCCATCACGAAGCCATAAGTGCCCACCGCCGAGCGCAGCCCGCGGCCCACGCTCTGTGCCAGCTCCGGCGGCGTCTGGCTGGGGAGCTTGCAAAACGCGTTGAGACCGGCGGCAACCGCTAACGCCAGTTGCGTGCCCGTGCCCAAGCCGACGTGTTCCGGCGGCGCGGACTCAATGCGAATTCCACAAGTCGGAACTTCGCGGCCGTGAAAATCGGCCCACCGCCGGGCGAAGGCAACGGCGCGGTCCGACATCGCGCCCGACGCGGTCAATTGGCTGGCGGGCTCCAGCGACAGCTTCAGCCCTGGCTGCTCGATCATCGTTCCCACGCCGCCGAACTGCCGCACGTCGCGCTGGCCGCCGCCGCCGAGCGACCACAGGCCGAAGTGCAATCGGCTGGGGGCGGTAACGTGGACACGTGGGAACGACGACATGCTGGTAAACAGCTAGGAGACCGAGTTCAGCCTGCGGTTAATGTAATCGCTCAGGAACGCAAACGCGCGCCGCTCCTGGTCGCCAGCCGTCTTCTGGACGATGACCTCTAGCCGTTCCAAGTCGGCGCGAATTGTGTCCGCGGAAATAATGCCGATCCGCGTCGCGTGAATGGCGGCCTCGAGGACGGCGTGCTTGGCCCGATTGAAGCCGAAAAACGGCCGCACGTCGCCCTGGCTTACGACACGACAGTCGATCGTCGTCCGCTCGGCGGCATCGTCGAGCGATTGCACGCGAAAGCCGAACCAGCGGCAGCAATCTGCCAGCCGCGGACAGAGAAAATGTTCGATGACCGCAAGTTCCGGCGGCGGATCGAGCGACTCGACCGCAGCATGGGCCAACAGCTCCACGTCGTCGATGACATGGAAGACGCCGCAGCCGGAGTGTTTCAGGTTGCGGTAAGTTTGCGAAGTCTGGAACGGGCGGAGCACGAGTCTCGCGATCGTCCGATCGACGCGAGGGCCCATCGGTGCGATGTTCGGCTGGCCCTGGGCATCGAGCGTGACGACGATGCCTTCGAGGATGAGTTCGTCGGTGTTTGCGGCTGAGGGGGGCATTTCAGAATGTTGACGGGCCGGCCAGAGGCCCGCCCCACGCTAAAACGTCACCGGCTGCGGCGGCAGTTGCGGTGGCGTGGCGAGCGTGGGGCGTTCATCGTCCATGGCTGGCAGTTTGGCCGGCACAACCGCTCCGGCAATCCGCAGGAAATTGGCCAGGATCGCATAGCCACCTTCCGTGAGAATCGACTCAGGGTGAAATTGCACACCGAACAGTGGCCAGCGGCGATGGGCCAGGGCCATCACGATGCCGTCGGTCGTTTGCGCGATGACTTCCAACTCGGCAGGCAATGTGGAGGACTCCACAATCAGCGAATGATAGCGGCCCACGGTCAGCGGGTTGATGACGCCGGCAAAAATCCCGCTTGCGCAGTGACGGATGGTACTCGTTCGGCCGTGCATCGGCACGGGCGCGCGAATCACCCTTCCGCCCAGCGCCGCGCCGATCGCTTGATGTCCCAGACAAACACCCAGAATCGGAACCTGTCCGGCCAGTTGCTTGACAACATCGAGGGAACAACCGGCTTCGTTCGGCGTGCACGGACCCGGTGACAGAACAATGGCCTGTGGCCGCAGGGCGACGATCTCGCGTGGACTCGTCGCGTCGTTGCGGACGACGAGCGTCTCTTGACCCAGCCGGCGGAAGTAGCGGGCCAGGTTGTGCACGAAGCTGTCGTAGTTGTCGATAAGGAGGAGCATGACGCGGCAGACAGGAATGTCTGCCCCACTTAGATCAAGGCCCGCAGCAGGCCCTCCGCCTTGTGCCAGGTTTCTTCGTATTCGCGGTCGGGCGACGACTGGGCCACGATGCCGCCGCCGACCGGGAACTGCCACCAACCGCCCGCGGCCGTGATCGTGCGAATCAGGATGCTCAAGTCAGCCGAGCCGTCGAACCCAAAATAACCGAGCGAGCCGCAGTAGGGGCCGCGGGCCGTCGGTTCCAGCTCGGCGATGATCTCCATCGCCCGGATTTTCGGCGCTCCAGTGATCGAGCCGCCGGGAAACGCGGCCCGCACCAGATCGACCGCCGTTTTGCCGGGCGCAAGCGTGCCTTCGACGGCCGACACGAGGTGCTGCACAAACTGATAGATCTCGAGGTTGCACAATTGCGTGACGCGGACCGTATCGCTCAAGCAGACCCGCGACAGGTCATTCCGCAAGAGATCGACGATCATCACGTTCTCGGCCCGGTCCTTTTCGCTCTGCAAGAGATCGTCGCCGGCAAACAGGTCCGCCTCGGCCCAGGCGGTGCGGCGACGCGTGCCCTTGATCGGCCGGGCTTCGACCCGGCCGCCGCGAACGCTCAAAAAACGCTCGGGCGAGGCGCTGGCGATTTGTGCGTCCCCAAGATCGAACCACGCCGCAAACGGCGCGGCGTTGCACTGTCGCAGTCGAAGATACAGTTCGAGCGGGCTGCCCACGGCTGGAAACAAAAGCCGCTGCGCGAGGTTGACTTGAAAAATGTCGCCCGCGTGGATGTAGTCGATGGCCCGCTGGACGGCTGCACGGTAGGCCTCCGCCGTGAAATTGCTCGCTAGTCCTTGTGGGCCAGGAACGGTGAATTGAGAGGAGGGGGTGGCTGTGGTCGGCGCAGCCGCCCACGGCCGTGGACCGTGCGACTTTCCTTCCAACCGGCTGCGAAACTCATCAATTCGCGCCAGTGCCCGGCGCATCCGCTGCTCCGGCTCTGTTTCAGGAAACCCCTGCGAGACAATCCATGCCCTGTGCTGAGTATGATCGAAGGCCAGCACCGTGTCGTACAACCCAATTGCCATTGCGGGCAGCCTGAACTCGTCAAACCGCGGCAGCGGCACGCGTTCCAGGCTGCGGGCCAGATCGTAGGCGAGCAATCCTGCAGCGCCGCCTTGAAACGGCGGCAGATCGCTCCGCGTGGCAGCCGGCCATTGCCGCAGCCGCGACTCGAGCTGCGCGAGACCGTCCGCGCCATCGGCCGCGACGGTAAAGAATTCAAAGGGATCGGCGGTGAGGAACGAATACCGTCCCAGCCGTGGATCGCGGAGTGCGCTGTCCAGCAGCAGGCTGTGAGGGAGCGCCACCATGCGCAGCAGAGCCGACTCCACGTCGGGCGGCGGCCGCAACTCGATCGCCACGGGCAGTTCCGGGGGATCCGTCATTTCGCATCGCCCTCCCGCGGTGCGGCCGACTTCCGCAGGCGGTGACTCTCCTCGGTTACGGTAAGGTAGCCCCAGTCGAGTGCTTCGTCCTGGCGATATTCCTTGCTCAGGGCCAGCGCAATCGCGGCCTTGGCCATCTCATAGCCCAGATAAAAGGCGTGCAACGGATCGATATTTTTGGCCGGCGAATGCGTGTCGGCCGCGCCGCCGAACCCCGGATGCAGCAGCCGCTCGAATACCAGAAACGGATCGCGGTCGGCCAGGTGCAGTCCCGCGCCGACCAAATGGACCTGCCCGTTCTCGGCGAAAATGCGGTAGTTGTTGTCCTTGATCTGGGCGGCGAGCTGAGCGAGGTTCTCCGCGCCGAATTCGTGGACCTTGGGATCGCGCAGCGTCACCAGCCGCGGCTCCAAATGCTTGGGCGGAATGCGGCGGCGGGCCGCATAGTGCACGAGCCGGCGAGCCAGGTCGCACTCGCGCACGCTGGTCCGCGACCAGTTGATGACCTGCGTCGTCAGCACGCTGCGGATGCCCAGCTCCTGGCAAAAGCCAAGTAGCAGGACGTTGACGCCGGCCGAGTCCGCGTCGGTCAGCTCGGTCAGATTGCCGATGCCCATCAGCATTTCGGCATCGGGAAATCGTCGGCGGACTTCCAGGTAGCGGCCCAGGCTGGCCGCGAAGCCGCAGCCGATCGGCTCGATCACGGGATCGATCCGCAGCCGCACGCCGGCCGCTGCGAGCAGCTCGACCGTCTCTTCCAAGCCGCCGAGCGTTGGGAAATCGTCAGGTATCGCGACGACTTCGCAGCCCCAGTCCTTCGCGGCCTCACGATTGCTGACGTTGACGCTGAGCACCAATTCAGCCCCGGCACGCGCGGCTGGCTCGATCTCGGCGGGATTCAAACTGTCGATCGAGACGCGGTGTCCTGCGGCCTTGAGCGCTCGCACGCAGTCGCCGACGCCGCTCCACGGCTCGCCCGGATCGCATCCCACGTCGATCAGGTCGGCGCCCGCCGCCCGCAGCTCGCGGGCCTGTGCGAGGATGTCGGCCAGCGTCAGCCGCGGCGCGTGGTTGATCTCCGCCAGGATTTCAATGTCGTAGTCGCCATAGTCGTCGCCGCGTCGCGATTGGCCAAAAAAATCGTCGAGCTGCCGCAAGTCGCGCGGCCCGCGCTGGACCTGCGCCAACGTAAGTGCCGCGATCGGCGCCAGGTCGCCCTCGCAGTAGCCCGGCACGATGACTTGTGCCGCGACCTGTGGAATGTGAACGTGCCGGGCGATCCAAGCGGGCGTCATTAGTGCGGCGACGGTAATCGGCAGCACCTCAATCGAATAGCCGAAGCCGGCCCGCTCGGCGAGCGACGCCACAACTGGCCGCAGCGCGTGCTCGGCCAGGCGTCCGGTAACGAAATGGATGTGTTCTGCCGGCATCGCGGTCACTCGTAGCGAAAGCCGCCGTTCACGGGAATCACCTGCCCGGTGATGAAGTCGGCAGCCGGCGAGGCCAAAAAAACCACGGCACGGGCCACATCCTCCGGCTTGCCCCAGCGGCCGCGGAGCGACTGCCGCACGGCCCGCTCTTGCCAATACGGCGAAGCCTTCTCGCCCCAGGCGGTGCGAATCCAACCCGGCGCGAGACAATTCACGCGAACGTGCGGCGCGAGCGACTGGGCCAGGCTCCGCGTGAACGCCATCACCGCGCCCTTAACGGTGGCGAACATCTGGCCGCTGTCGCCGGCCATGCCCTGCTCGGCCTGGTCCCAGCCGATGTTGATGATCGTCCCGCCGGGTTGTCCGCGCGACTTCATCCGCTCGCCAACCAGCCGCGAGAGGCGGATGGTCGCCTGAACATCAACCCGCCAGAGCTCGGCCAGCTTTTGTTCAAACGTCCAATCGGCCGCGGCGCCCGTGAGCACGTCGGCGCCGGCGCAATTGACCCACACGTTCACGCCGCCGCGCCAATTCCAGGCAGCTTCGGCGAATTGATCGGTCGCCGGAGGGTCGCCCAAATTGGCGAGCAACACCAAGGCGTCCTGGCCGAGTGCGCGAATCGCCGTGGCGGCCTCTTCCGCCCGCTCGCGGTTTCGCCCGTGGACAACGACAGCGGCACCAGCGGCGGCCAATTCAAGAGCGATCGCCCGCCCGATGCCGCCGCTCGCCCCGGTGACGACCGCGACCTGTCCAGCCATGGGCAACGGGCGAGTCGTTTCGGCGGAGGAAAGTTTCGCAGGCACTGTTGAAGGCAGCCAAGGGACTGACCTTGTTCTAGTTCAGCACACTGCCAGCGGCAAGGAACCAAAAGAAGCGGTAATGATTCACTTTGAATGCGGTGGCTTTCGCGGCGTGAGCACCGTGTACTTGTAGGCCAGCCACGCGGTGGCACCCAGACACGCGCCAATGACGGCCTCTTGGACCGGGGCTCCGTCCAGAACAGGAAAAAGTGCCGTGGCTATTAGCATTCCGGCCATTGCGGACTGAAACATCATCACGCCATAGCCAAGTTCGCGGAACATTGCCTAGCCCTTCGTAGCCGGCTGGTAGCCGGTCGGCCGCTCGCCAAGCGAGACTCCGTCCTATTGTGCCTTGGTCAGCTCGGCATGAAATTGCTTGGCTGTCTGCCGCCACGTTCGCTGGGACAGGTCCGCCCCGGCCTGGGCGGCAATTGGGTGCAGCCGCTCGCGGTTGGCATAGGCGAACTCGAGGTGGGCGACGATCTCGTCCAGGTTCGGCTCGTCCCAGATCCCGACCGGCGTGTCATTGTTGCGGACGGTGATCGGCGTCAGCGAACGGAGCAGTAGAGCATTCTCGGGCGTCAGAATGTCTTTGTGCCCGCTGGAGAACGACGCGATCGCTGGCCGGCCGCAGGCCATGTATTCCATCAGCACCAGGTTCGTACCGCCCTCGCAGCGGTTGGGGAACAGGCCCACGTCGGTCTGCTTATAGACGCGGGCCATCGTGACGTTCGGCAGCGGCGGCAGGTTGAGCGTGCGGCTGACGTCGATCCCGTTTTCGGCGAGGAACTGCGCCATCATGGCTTGGTGGTTGTTGGCGGTGGCGGTGAACCGCACGTGTGGCGAGCCGCGAATCGTTTCCAGGCTGAACCGCCAGGGGTTGCTCCACGACGTGACCAGTAGCACGTCGCGGTGCTTGTCCTGCAGGACTTTGAAAGCTCGCACAACGAGGTCCTGCCCCTTGCGCAGCTCCAGCTTGCCGCCGGAGAACACGACGAACCGGTCGTGAAAGTAACGCCGCTCGACCGCCGCGGGGCTAAACACCGTGGGGTCAATGCCTTGAATGATCGTGCTGACTTCGCTCAGGCCCGCCTGGCGCAACGCCGCCTCGCACCACGACGAGCCGGCGGCGACGTGGTCGAACGAGCGCCGTGCGGTCTGGGCCGCATCCGGCGTCAGAAAACTCTCTTCAAAAAACGTGTAACCCACCGAGCGCGTGCCGCGGAGATTCGGCACCTTCGGCTGCAGGGACTTGTTGACGATCGTCATGAGCAGCGGGCCGTGAAGCCGAGCGCCTTGCAGGCTGTTCAGCTCTGCCTGCTCCGCCGCTGTCGGCACGACCGCCGTCAGGGCAAAGTAGTCCAGCTCATCGCCGACGCTCGCCGGCGTAAAGGCGTCGGCCAACAGACGCACGGCCGCGAAACCCGCCATTTCGAGCGTGATGTATTTGCCGCAGACGCCCCAGCCAAAGTGCGAGCCCAGCGGCAGTGCGAGATAGATCATGGGCTGTTGTTGCTCGCGGCGAGGTCACGGAATAGCGCCACGATTCTATCTGTCATGCCACCGGGAACAAAATGCGGATGGACAACGCCGTGCTCTGGCGCAGTCACTGCGACGCCCGCAGATTATGCTCTCATCTAATCAAATTGATTGTCGTTGTTGCCCTAAGAAACCCGACTATTGAGTTCCCAATGGCTGTGTTCCGTTTGGCCGCCTTGCTCGCCATTTGGTGTTGCTTCGCTGCACCGTTGGTTGGCGCGGATCCATCTTCCTGGCCGCAGTTTCGGGGGCCGGATGGGCAGGGGCATGCCGTATCGGCGATGGGGCTGCCGCCGTCGTGGAATGAGAACGAGAACATCGTTTGGAAGTGCCCTCTGCCGGGGCGGGGCTGGTCGAGTCCGGTGATGCTGGGGCATGAGATTTGGCTGACCGCGGCGATGGAAGAGCCGATTTCGGAGGCCGAAAAAGCAGAGCGGCTGAAGGGCAATACGAATTCGCAGCCGCTGATCGTGGCGGGCAAGCTCAGCCTGCGGGCGCTGTGCGTAAATCGGCAAAGCGGGCGGCTGATTCACAACGTCGAATTGCTGGTGGAGCCGCGTCCGCAGCCGACGCATTCGACCAACACCTTTGCCAGTCCGACGCCTGTGTTGGAGGAGGGCCGGCTGTATTGTCACTTCGGTTCGTACGGCACCGCGTGCCTGGATACGGCGACGCAGAGAGTCGTCTGGACCAACCGCGACCTGGTCATCCAGCACGAGAACGGCCCCGGCAGCTCGCCCGTCGTCTGGGGCGACTACGTCATCTTTCACTGCGACGGCAGCGATGCCCAGTTTATCGCCGCCCTTGACAAGCGAACGGGCAAGCTGGCCTGGAAGACGGCCCGCAGCGGCGCGATGAACGCCGAGCCGCAGCTCAAGAAGTGCTACGGCACGCCGCTGGTTGTTGAACTGTCCGGGAAGTCGCAACTGCTCTCGCCCGCTGCGGACTGGCTCTATTCGTACGACCCGGCCACCGGCCGCGAGCTGTGGAAGCTGCCTTATGAGAAGCTGGGGTTCTCGATCGCCCCGCGGCCGGTCGTCGGCCACGGCTTGCTCTACATGTGTACGAGCTTCACGCAATCGGAGGTGCTGGCGATCGAGCTGAACGAGAAGCCCAAAATCGCCTGGCGCTTTGCCCGCCAGGCCCCGCAGGTTCCCTCGCCGCTGCTGGTGGGCGACGAGCTGTACTTGATCGGCGACAAGGGCATCGCCACCTGCCTGGACGCCAAGACGGGCGCGATCCACTGGACCGAGCGGCTGCCCGGCAACTACTACGCCTCGCCGCTGTTCGCCGACGGCCGAATCTACTTCTTCAACCGCGAAGGCCGCTCCACCGCGATCGCGCCCAGCAAAACGTTCTACATGCTCGGCACGGGCCAACTCGACGGCCCGATCTGCGCCTCGCCGGCCGCGATCGGCCAAGCCCTCTACATCCGCACCGAGAAGTCCCTGTATCGCGTAGAGTATCTGAAGCAGTGATTGCATGGAGACGACTTCGACGATTGCGCCGCGGAAAAACCGGCTTTGGCTGTTTGCGGGCGGTATCGTCGGCGGCGTGCTCCTCTATCTGCTGATCGCGTATGTCGTGCTGCCGCTGGTTTGGCGGCGGTATGAGCGGCGGCATCCGGCGCTGGCGAATGCTCCGCGGGTGACGCATACGACGACGGGCATTCCGGGCGATCCGCTGAACATCGTGCTGGTGGCTGCTGAGGCGGATGTGCATCAGTCGCTGCTGGCGGCCGGTTGGTATCCCGCCGATAAGGTGACGCTGGAAAGCTCGCTGCGGATTGCGGCCGACACGGTCTTGCGGCGGCCCTATGACGACGCGCCGGTCAGCAGCTTGTATCTGTTCGATCGCAAGCAGGACCTGGCGTTCGAGAAGCCGGTGGGCGACGATCCGCGGCGGCGGCATCACGTGCGGTTCTGGCGGTCCTCTGAGAAGGACGAGCAGGGCCGGCCGGCGTGGTTCGGCGCGGCGACGTTCGACGAGCGGGTCGGCTTCAGCCACACCACCGTCGAGATCACGCACCACATCGGCCCCGACGTCGATGCCGAGCGCGACCTCATCGTCGCCGACCTGAAGCGGATCGGCCGGCTGGCCGAGCTGTCGTGGATCGATTCATTCCAGCCACAGCACGACGGCAAGAACGGCGGCGGCGACCCGTATCACACCGATCGGCGGCTGGCGGTTGCGGTGATTGGTCCGACGGCCGCGCCGCGC
>Ga0184625_10000413_pt1 | contig 15844 bp, 12 predicted proteins | sample PLM3_30_b1_FD_133151 | JGI IMG/M metagenome (GOLD analysis project Ga0184625, IMG submission 133151) | Groundwater sediment microbial communities from an aquifer in East River, Colorado, USA - PLM3_30_b1 | ecosystem: Environmental > Terrestrial > Soil > Riparian zone | place: USA: East River... | reverse complement strand
CTATTGCTCGAGGGCCGCGAAGACGAGGTCGTCGCAGCCGTCAGAGCCGCCTAGCGGATCACCGCCTCACTCGACCGGACGATCGAGACATCGCCGCTCACCGTCTTGACGTGGAGCGGCACCAACGGGCCGAGCCCATGTTCGTCTTCGTCCGGCTCCCGGTCGTCGATTCCGAGCTCCGAGCCGAGATCGCCGGAGACGGAGGCAGCATCGATCCACACGCGCGTCCCGCGGCTCACGCCAACACGAACGTCGCCCGAGACCGTCTCCACGCGAACCTCGCCAGCCTCGACCGATCGCACGTCGACGTCACCCGACGTGGTGGAGAGTGTGAGAGATCCCCTGAGAGAGCCGATCCTGACGTCTCCGGAGACGGCACGCGCGACGAGTGGGCCGTCGGCGCGGCCAACCGTGAGATCGCCCGAGACCGTCATCAGAGACGACTCGGACTCCAATCCGGCGACGGAGATGTCGCCGCTCGCCGTCTTGACCTGAAGCTTGCCCTGCACCGTCTCGAGCCTCGCGTCGCCAGAGGCAGTTCTCACCGATACCTCACCGAGCGCGCCCTCGACATGAAGATCCGTGGAGCCGCCGGAGAGCTCGAGGTCGGCTCCCGGCGGATAAGTGATGCGAGCTTCGACGTCGCCGCCCCGGGCGACCTGAATCGGGCCCCAGCTGATCCTGTCCTTCTGCTCGATGCGAATGATGTGGCGGCCCTGATGCTCGTCGGCGCTGATCGATACGTGGTCGACCGCGTCCGAGCCGCGACGGTCGATCGGCATGAGCTCGACGCTCGTGCGTGGCTCGTCGACCGTCGCGATCACGACGCGTCCACTCGGCAGCTTGATCTGGAGGGAGACGCTCCCGGGCGTTTCGAACACGGGCATCGCGGTACCTAGGCCTCGCTGCGCGGGCTCGTCCTGCGAACCCGGCTCTCGGAGGTGCGCCCGCGGATCACGCGAACGCGATCGCCGCGATCGATGAGCTTGGCGTAGCCGAACATGAGCGGGGTGGGAAACATGGTGCTCTCCTTTCAGCCTTGGGCGTAGCCCTGAAGTCGGTTCCGGCCGCGCCTGGACGAGCGCTGATCGAGCATGCGCGCGATCCCGCGCACGAGCCAGGCATTGGTCGAGATGCCTTCACGGGCCGCAGCGGCCTCGACGCTCAGCTTCAGCGACTCGGGAAGGCGGAGCGTGATGCGGCCCGTGAGCTCCTCCCCGCTCGCCACCTGGACGGTGTCCGAAGCCTCATCCACCACGACCACGAGCTCTGGCTCACGGCCGGCGAGACGCACCTCGATCCGACCGGCTTCGAGCTGAGCGCCGATCTCGAGGGCGGCCTCGCCGAGAAGGTCGAGGAGCCGGAGATGAAGCGTGGAGCCGAGAGACTCGCTCAGGCGGCGAGCGGCCTCGGCGGTCGCCTCGTCTCCGAGGCCTGCAGTTGTCGCGAGGTCGTGCTGAATCGCCTGAATGTGACTCTCGAGCTGCACGATGACATCAATATGACATCGTAAATGCAGTCTGTCAAGGTCAGAATTGACATCGACCTGCCAACACTAGGCAGTGTCTGACACTCCAGTGGCGGAAACCCGCATGGTTCCGTGGCCCGGTGTCAGACACCGTGTCTACCCCGCCTCTCCTTCGCGGCCGCGCGAATCCGTTACGACAGCTGCCACACGTCCGAGCGGATGATCGGCATGGCGCGGCCGCTCTCGTCGAGGCCGTCCACCTCGACGCTCTCCCCGCCGATCATGAAATCCGTGTGCACTCCTGAGACGTTGACCCCGCGCGCAAGAAGCTCGTCGGAGCTCGCTCCGTCGGCGGAGATCGCTGTCCGGATTCCGTCGCCGTAGGCGACGTGGCAGGTCGCGTTCTCGTCGAAGAGCGTTTCGAAGAACACAAGTCCCGTCCGCTTGACTGTCGACGAGCCGTCGACGAGAGCAACCTCGCCCAGATATCCGGCTTGCGTGTCGGTGGCGAGCTGCTCCCGGATGATCTCGGCACCCGCGGACGCGCTTACCTCGACGATCCTGCCCCCTGCGAATCGGACCTCGAGATCGGAGACATGCGTTCCGGCGGCAATGAGCGGTGCGGTCGACCTGACATGGCCTTCGGTGCGCCGCCAGTCGGGCGTCGTGAAGATCTCTTCGGTCGGCATGTTGGGGATGTGCTCGATCCCGGCCGCCGTGCGGAACGTCGCACACTGCCAGCGGGCTTCCGGTATCAGCCCGACGGTCAGATCGGTTCCCGGCCCCCGAAAGCGAACCGCATCGAAGCCGCGGCTCGTGAGATCCGCTGCCCGCGCTTCGAGCTGGTCGCTGTGAGCACGCCAGGCCTGGACCGGGTCCGAGGCATCGAGTCGCATGGCGGTAGAGACGACGCCCCACAATCGCTCGACGTCGGGCTCACCGAAGACTTGCGTTGCCCAGCCCTCGTTGGGCGCCGAGACGATCACCCAGTTCACGTGTCGGGCCGCAACCTGTTCGAGGTAGGCAGCTCGGAGCTCCCGCTGCTCGGACCGGCCGACGAGGGACGGGTCGAGGTCGGCCAGAAGATTGGGATCGGGAGTTCCGGTCAGCAGGATCACCGCGGGTCGCTCGTCTCCCCAACGTCGGATCCAGTCGAGAAGGTACGGAGGCGACCAGCCGAGCTCTGCCTCGGGACCGAGCTCGATCGCGGCCCGCCTGAGATGGAGGTCCGAATACAGGACGACGACGTGACGCGCGCCCGCTCTGTAGGCCTCCCGGGTGACGGCTCGCGCGATCTCGACGTGCTCGACGAGGCACATCACCACGACGTCCTGCCCGGGCTGGACGTTGGCGCCGACCCTGACCGCGAGCTCCGCGTACCGCCGCAGACGTTCCTCGGGGGTCACATGCGTGACCGTGTCGGCGGGAAGGTCAGTCCCCCCAGTCGAAGTCGCGCGGGCGCCCCGTCCAAAGGGCTTCGTCCAACGCAGCGCCCTCGACGTCCTCGGCAGTCTCCTCGCCGGGCCACGGCAGTCGCTCGGAGCTCAGCTCGGCCGCAGGCTCACCGTCCATCGTCTCCTCGATGCGAGCCTGCTCCTCGCTCTTGAAGAGCGGATGATTCTCGAGCTGGTCGCCGTCGAGGTAGCGATCGAGCGGCATCTCGGCCCCGAGGCTGGCGTTGCGCCCCTTCAGCTCCAGATGCTCGCGAATCGCCTGCGCGAACGCGGACTCCGTATCGACAGCAGAGAGTTCTTCGTGATCCGACATGGCTTTCCGAGGCGTCAGAGTCTACCGCAACACCATCTGGCAAAGACCCTGCCAGATGACCACCGAATCGAGTGCTCGCCACGCTTGTGCGAGGATTGCGGCATGCCGCTGCTCGTCTCTTCCCTCGTCCTCTACCTCCTCAAGCGCGTACGGCCGATGACCGTCGCCGTTGCCGTGTTCGAGGCATGGCGACGACTCCCGCCCGAGCAACGACAACGGCTTCTCGAGGCCGCCAGACGCAACGCTCCACGCGTCGCGTCGTCGCTGGCGCGCCGCGGCCGCCCGCGAATCTAGCCCGCCCGAAAGCCGAGCGCCTCGCGCACGATCCTGTCCTGCTCGCGGAGATGCAGGCCCGGATAGCCCTCGCTCGGACTCGCACGCCATGGTCGACCGACGTACTCGACCGTGGCCGCATAGGGCGCGTGCGCCGCAGCCTCCTCGAGCCGGTGGCGCAGCGAGCGCCAGGCCCCCATGTTCTGGGGCTCCTCCTGCGCCCACACGATCTCGCGCAGCTCCGGGTAGGACGTGACGAGCGCCGACACCGCCTCGAGCGGGAACGGATAGAGCTGCTCGATCCGGGCAACCGCCACTGTCTGGGCGCGGCTGCGGAGCTCGTGAGCCAGGATGTCGTAGTACACCTTGCCGCTGCACAGAACGAGACGGCTCACTGTCGCGTGATCGGCGTCAGGATCGTCCAGCACCGGCTGGAACGATTTCGACGTCAGGTCCTCGAGGGTCGACGTCGCCTGCCGCAGTCGGAGAAGCCCCTTCGGGGTCATCGCGACGAGCGGACGTGCCGTCGCGTCCAGCGCCTGCCTGCGCATCAGGTGGAAGTGCTGTCCGGCGGTCGTGCAGTTGACGACGCGGACATTGTCCTGGGCGGCTTGTTGCAGGAACCGCTCCAGGCGGGCGCTCGAGTGCTCGGGGCCGCTCCCCTCGTAGCCATGCGGTAGGAGCAGCGTCAAGCGCGATGTCTGACCCCATTTCGAACGCCCGGAGACGACGAACTGGTCGACGACGATCTGCGCGCCGTTGACGAAGTCCCCGAACTGCGCCTCCCAGAGGACGAGCGCGTCAGGCGCCGCGATCGAGTAGCCGTGCTCGAAGGCGAGCGCCGCGAATTCCGAAAGAGGCGAGTTGTAGATCTCGAACGATGCGCCTGCCGTCGGCAGTTGCTGGAGCGGAGTCGACGTCTCGCCGGTCCGCGGGTCGTGGAGAACGGCGTGGCGGTGCGAGAACGTCCCTCGCTCCGTGTCCTGGCCGGACAGGCGGATCGGGATTCCCTCTTCGAGCAGGGACGCGAATGCGAGCGCCTCCGCGTGCCCCCAGTCGATCCCTCCTTCCCGCATCGCCTCGCGACGACGCTCGAGCTGGCGGGCGAGCTTCGGGTTGACCTCGAAGCCCTCCGGCACGCGCAGGAGCTGCTCGTTGAGCTCGAGCAAGCGCTCGGCCGCTACCGCGGTGACGACCTGAGCGCCCGTATCGGTGCGCGTGCGAGGTTCCGCCTGCGGCTCGGAGTCCGAAAACGACGCGCGCAGCGCGTCGTGAATATCGCGCAGCTCCCCGAGCGTCCGATCGAAGAGTGCGCTTGCCTCGCTCTCGCGGAGAACGCCGTCTGCAACGAGACGGGCCGCATAGGACTCGCGGACCGGAACGTGCTGCTCGATGCGCTCTGTCTGGAGAGGCTGCGTGTAGGCGGCCTCGTCCTGTTCGTTGTGGCCGAACCGCCGGTAACCGACGAGGTCGATCACGACGTCGTGGCCGAACTCGGCGCGATAGGCGAGGGCGAGCCTGATCGCCGCGAGCGCCGCCTCGGGATCATCGGCGTTCACGTGGATGATCGGGACGTCGAAGCCCTTCGCGAGGTCGCTCGAATAGCGCGTCGATCGCCCCTCCGCCGGGTCGGTCGTGAATCCGACCTGGTTGTTGACGATCACGTGCAGCGTCCCTCCCGTCGAGTAGCCGTCGAGGGAGTGCAGGTTGAACGTCTCCGCGACGACTCCCTGCCCGGCGAACGAAGCGTCGCCGTGGATGAGGATCGGCAGCGCAACGGTCGGGTCGTGAACACCCGCGCCGTGCGACCGATCGGTCTGCTCGGCGCGCGCGAGCCCCTCCACGACCGGGTCGACGGCTTCGAGATGGCTGGGGTTCGCGGCAAGCGTCACCTGGACCTCACCCGCACGTGTGGTGCGGGACTCGGAGGCCGCGAGGTGGTACTTCACGTCGCCGGTACCGCCCTCGGGATCCGACACGAGTGCGTCGACGCTCCGCTCGCCCTCGAATTCCCGCAGAATCGACTCGTACGGGCGGCCGACCGTGTGCGCAAGCACGTTGAGGCGGCCCCGGTGCGCGATTCCGACGAGCACCTCGTGGGCGCCACCTTCGGCGGCGATCTCGATCGCCTCGTCGAGCATCGGCACGAGAGCGTCCAGACCCTCGATCGAGAACTGCTTCTGACCGATGAACGCCCGACGCAGGTACGTCTCGAACGCCTCCACCTGCGCAAGGCGCTCGAGCAACGCTCGGCGCACGGAGGGTTCGAGCGGCCTACGAAAGCGGCCGGTCTCGATCGCCTGACGCAGCCACACGCGCTCGGCATGGTCGGAGATGTGTTCGATCTCGTAGGCGATCGTGCCCGTATAGACCTCCTTGAGCCTCGGAAGCGCCTCGAGCAACGTGTCGCCGGGAACCGAGAGCCGCAGGAGCCGAGAGGGGATGCGAGCCTGGAGCTCGGGGGTGAGCGGTGGCTGGAGCCGGGTCTCGTCGAGCGCGGGGTCCCCCATGGGCTCCGAGCCGAGCGGATCCAGCCGAGCGTTCAGGTGGCCATGCATGCGATAGGCCTTCACGAGCGACATCGCCGCTGCCACCCCGGCCACGAGCTCGGTGTCGCCGGCTGCCGCTCCGGCACGAGACTCACGTGGCTCGTCGGCGACGATGGCGTCGGCTGGAGGAGCCAGCTCGGCGCTGGGTGCGGAAGGTTCGACGGACGTACTCGTGTCCTCGATCGACAATGCGGGCGCCGGCGCACCGTTTCCACCGTCCCTGGAGCGGAGTCCGACGAGGCGCGTCAGGCCCGGGAGGGCACGCAGGACGTGCTCGTCCGCACGCTCGAAGTACTCCCTCCATACGGGATCGACGGCCTCGGGGTTGTCGAGGTACTGCTCGAGGAGCTGACCGACGTATCCGGTGTTCAGGCCGGAGGGCTCGGGAGTAGGCGCCATGTCCGTGTTCCTCAGTACAGCGGGGTTTCGGTCGTGATCGCGATCACCATGCCGAAGAAGAACGCCAGGCCGGAGACCGCGACAGCCGCGGCGGCGAGCGTGCGGTGCTCCGTCGTCATCCGCACGGCGACGAGCGCGACGAGAATCGCGGCGGGGCCGAGCAGACCCGGAGTCCGGGCGAGAGCGATTCCCGAGAGAACGAACGAGAACGCGCAGAGGAACCCTGCGACGCGGTCGGCGCTCCGATGGGCGGCCGCTTCCATCAGGTGACGCGAGCCGCCCGTGCAGACCGCACTGCGCGCCCGGAGGGGCGGATCGGACGGATGCCAGGCCGCGTGGGCCGACGGCGGCGCCACTCGTTCCAGCCGCAAGGCGTGAGCGGAACGAACGCTCGGACCGGCTCACCCCCATCGCCTGGCACGGGTTCGGCCCGGATCGCCCACCAGACGACGATCGCGAGGTAAACGAGCGGGATCTTCAGGACGACCAGCATGAAGATCGCTTCCCAGACGGTGACTGACACGTCGTCGGCAGTGTAGCTTCGGTCCGGCGCATCGCCTTGGACTTTTCTCGGACGGGTCCTTACACAAGCCTCATACGGGAGTCGCTAGGGTGCGGAGGCTCTTTCAGCCGCCTCCGGTCGATCCCGCCGCCTTCAAGGAGACCTCGTTGAGACGCACCGTCCGCCTCGTCCTCGCTCTGTTCGCACTGGCCGGCCTCGCGACGCCCGCAGCGTTCGCCGCCGAACGCATGTGGATCGGGTTCCACGACGACCCGAGCTTCCGCTGGGTCGGCGATCGCGCCAACCGCATCCGCACTGAGGGACAGACGAACTCGACGATCATGCGGCTACTCGTCCAGTGGAACCTCGTTGCAAAGACGCGGCCTGCAAATGCGGCGGATCCGTTCGATCTCGCCTACAGCTTCGACGACATCGACGAAGCCGTCCGCGCGGCGCAGGAGATCGACCAAGAGGTGATCCTCTCGATCTCCGGCACGCCGTCTTGGGCCAACGGGGGAAAGAACCCGAACATCATGCCGACGAATGTCGCCGATTTCACCGCGTTTGCGAGGGCGATAGCGTCGCGGTACTCGGGACGCTACATGGGGTATCCGTTCGTTCGTTTCTGGTCGATCTGGAACGAGCCGAATCTCCAGAGATTCCTCAGTCCGCAGTTCAACGCCGCCGGGAAGTCGGTCGCGCCCGCGAACTACGCGAAGCTTGCCGCCGCCGGCTACGCGGGGGTCAAGGCCGGAAGCCCGCAGGCGCAAATCGCCATCGGTGAGACCTCGGCGCGGGGGACCGACAAGCCAGCGGGAGCACGCCCGACGCACTCGCCGGGCAAGTTCGCGGAGCTCGTGGCGAAGGCCAATCCGAGGCTCAAGTTCCAGGCCTGGTCGCACCACCCGTACCCCTCCGTACCGAGCTCGCCGCCGTCGCAGATCGTGAGGTGGCCGAACGTCTCGTTGGCGTCCCTTCCCCGCTTCGATGCGAGCCTCAAGACGTGGTTCAAGCGCAAGTCGGTACCGATTTGGGTCACCGAGTACGGGCATCAGACGAAGCCGCCCGACGCACTGGGTATCTCCTACGCGAGACAGGCGGCATACATCCAGCAGTCGATCTCGATGGCGTCCAGCCTGCCGTTCGTCACGATGTTCATCTGGTTCGTCTACCAGGACGACCCGGGCCAGCCGTGGGAGTCCGGTGTATACACGCAGGGCGGCGCTGCGAAAGGCACGTCCGCGGCGAGGTTCACCGCCAGCGCCCGGCCTCTGGACGCGAGAAACGGCGTCCTGAAGCTCCGTGGGGGCACGGTCACTCCGCTCGTGAACGTCTACACGCGCCGCTACTGCGCGACCGATACCCCCGGAACGTCCATCGGGATGACGTGGCGTGTCTTCAGAGGCGGCCGGCTGATCAAGGTCGGACAGCAGACGGCACCCCTACGCGCCGACTGTACGATCGATGCCCGGCTCCAGTTCACTGTCGTGAAGGGCCAAACGTACACGGCGACATTTGCGCTCAACATCATCAGCGGAGTCGAGCTCAACCGCCGGTTGACGATTCGCGGGATCTAGAGGCCCCTTCTAGGCTCAGTCCCAGACCAAGACCTGCATTCCCTCCCACCAGTGGGGGAATCCCCGATCCTTGCCGTCGATCGTGAGGATCCTGCGGGCGCGAGGCTGCTCCGCGAGGTAGTCGTCCATGGCTCGCTCGACCTGCTCCCAGTCGGTGTCGTCGACGATGAGGAGCGCGCCCGGTGCGAGCAAGGCCTCGGCAACTCGAAGCCCCTCGAGCTGAGCCTCGTACGTGTGTAACGCGTCGTAGTACCAGACGCCGGCGCACACGTCCTCGAGCACGCCTGCAGGGACGAGCTCGAAGACGTCGCCGACAAGCAGCTCGGGTCGTGGGAGGCCGAACGCGGCGAGGTTCCGCTCGACGCCGTCGAGAGTCGCGTCGCGGAAATCGAAGCTGTCGATGCCGACGAATCGCCGGTCCTCGTTGCCCAGCAACGCCGCGACCAGGCTGGCGCCGTGGAAGACGCCGACCTCGACGTACGTCTCCCGCTCCCCCAGGCAGGACGCGGCCAGGTTGAGAAGTGCGAAGTTGTTCTCCTTCGCGAGGTTCTCGATCTCGTCGGCGATCCGTGCGAATCGTCGGTCGCGCGGGTGCTCCGAGCGCGGGAAGTCGTCGAACAGACGGGGGAGCTCGCGGAGGAAGCGTTCGGAGTCCATCGCGGGAGGATCGCAGACGCGGGGACAGCACCTGAGGATCGGGTAGCGTCCGAAGCGATGCCAGCCGGGGCGCCGGGACACGCGGCTCGGATTCTGAGAGCGTTGGCCGTGTGAACCCCAGGGCCGCTCTCGCGAAGTTGACGACGTCGACGATGACGCCCTTCTGGACGATGACCGCGATTCGCGTCGGCTACTGGCTCGCGGCGATCGTGGCGCTCCTGTGGGCGCCGGTCCAACGCAACATCCCCCACTTTCCGGCGGACGGCCCACACCTGAGCCTCGTCTTCAACGTGTTCGCGCAATGGGATTCGGGATGGTTCATCCGCATTGCCGACCGCGGGTACGACGTGGAGCAGAGCGCTTCCTTCTTCCCGCTCTACCCCTTGCTGGTGAGGGGAGTTGCGGCAGTACTCGGCTCGACCGTGATCGCCGGAGTCCTGGTCTCGGTGGTCGCAGCGGGCATCGCAGCGATTGCCGTCTTCAGGATCGCACAGCGCCTCGTAGGCGAGGCGGTGGCTTCGGACAGCGTGCTCTTCCTCGCGCTCTTCCCCTTTGCGTTCGTCTTTACGGCCGTGTATTCGGATGCGCTGTTTCTGGCGCTTGCAAGCTGGTCCCTCTTGACTGGGCTACGTCAGCAGGCTATTCCGGCCGCGCTCCTAGGAGGACTCGCGGTGGCGACCCGGCCAATGGGTTTGGCCCTGCTCCCGGCGCTCCTCGTGCTCCTGTGGCCCAGGAAGCGATCCGTTCGGTCGATCGTGCGACCGCTTGCCCTGGTCTTGCTCCCCGCGGCCCTCGGAGCCTACGCGCTCTACCTCCATGTCCACTTCCACGACGCGGGGGCGTTCTTCCACTCCCAGAACGTCTTCTGGCTCCGGGAAACCTCGCCGTGGGGGCCTCTGCAGGGAGCCTGGGACGCGCTTCGCACCGCCGAGCAAGGCGCGGCCGAGCTCATTCTTCACCTGCCCGCGAACAACGGATACCCGGCCGGTTTCGAGGACTCCCAGCAGCGAGCCGCATGGAATCTCTTGCAGGCGTTGCTGCTCGTTTCGGCGGTGGGCCTTACCTGGGTGGTGTGGAAGCGCCTCGGACCTGCATTCGGCCTCTACTCGACGGCGGTGATCGCGATCGTCCTGACCTCTCCCGCCGCGGTGGTGCCGCTCGTCAGCGTGCCTCGGTTCTTGATTGCCGACTTTCCGCTCTTCATCGCTCTCGCCTCGGTCGCGACACCGCGCCCGAGGCTGCGGCTCGGAATCATCATCGGGTTCGCTGCCGTCGGCGGGATGGCGGCCATCGGGTTCTCTCGCGGCATATGGATCACATGAGAGCTTCTAACGTAATGAATCGCCCGTCGCGAGGCGGATGCTGGACGCCGTGAGACAAGGACGCAGGGAGCTCCCATATCCGCAGCGATATGGGCGCGACCGAGGACGCGGCATCACGGCGTCCAGGGCCGCATCGCGACATGGCCGTTCATTGCGTTAGGAGCTCTGAAGGCTTCACGGCGTGGAGCTCCGCATCGGCTTGGACGCGCGTCCGGACTTCGCGTCGAGGTTGTAGGGGATGACCCGGTACCAACCACTGCGCGCACCTGAGCTCAGGTCGACGTAGCCGTTGTCGAGATCGGTCACGCACCGGTTGCAGATGGTCCTCCACGGTCCCGCGCGGCCGGTCGCGCGTTGGACGCTGTAGCTCTTCCCGCCAGCCGATCCTTGCCAGTACACCCTGGCGCCGATTCGCCCCGTGAAGCTCGTCGGACCGAAGACGACGGAGGTGATGGTGGGCGCCGGGGGAATCACGTGGGCCGGCACTCGCAGGCCGCCCATGCGGTAGCTGTGGCTCCGAATGACCTGCGCACGTGCGGCCATGTCGGCAGCGGTGTTGACCATCGTCTGAATCCCGGTGTAGTACATCGCCCACCACTGTCCGCTCTCCAAGGAGCGCGCAGTCGTCGGATCGGAGGTGTCTGCCGGAATCGGCATCCAGCCATGGCCGTCGTTGTGAGCCTGGAGCGCCCAGAACGCGTCCCCTGCGATCTCGGGAGCGTTCTCGAGCGACTCGAGGAAGGTACGGAAGCGGCTCAGAGTCGGATAGTTCGTCCTGTCCCACCCGTACTCGTAGGCGACGAACGGCTTGCCTGCTCGCTTGCACTTCGCGATGCCCCGCTTCACCGAGGCGAGCGGCTGGTACCAGTGCGGGTAGACGAAGCTCACGCAGACGTCGACACCGCTGATGCCCGCGTTCTCGGGCCCGGAGAGGATGAGGTGACGGCTGTCGAGGCTGCGAATGTAGCTCGCGATCCGACGTGTCCAGGGGACAGGGCTCCCGCCGCCGTTCAAGAGATCCCAGCCGAGAATCGTCGGATCGTCCTTGTAGGCGAGACCCGTATAGGTGTTGACGTGCTCGAGGAGCTCCTTGATGTGCGCCTCGACGTCGCGGATCACCGTCTGGTCGGTCCAGAACGGCGGCATGTCGATGAGCGAGCAATTCGGGACGGAGATGCTCCGCCAACGGAGGTAGACGCACCCCGTCCCGCCTTCACGCGCATCGTCGCCGACGATCGTGGGGATGATCTTGATGCCGTGTGCACGCGCGGACCTGAGTGCGTAGTCGATACGTTCGAAGGCGTCCTGGTTGAAGTGCCCCAACGTCGGCTCGATGCAGCGATCGCATCCGACGGAGTCGCCCATCGTCTGGCTACGGACGACAGTGACGCCCATCTCCCTGGCCGTTTTCATCGCATCGTCGATCTCGTAGTTACTCGGAAAGTGCGGGCCACGTGGATCGAAAGGCCCGTAGCCTGCAAGGCCGAGCCACTCGATGTTCGCGCCACCGAAGCGGAACGGGCGGCCCGCCACGCCAAGGCGCGGCCCCGATCGCGTCACGAACGAGTCGACGAACTGCTGGAGCGTGCGGGCAGGTAGGGTGCGTGCGGGATGCTGGAGTGGTCGGGCTGCAGCAGAGGCCGGCGTCCCCGTCGATCCCGGCATCACGATCAGAAGTGGAAGAACGATGATCACCGATGCCGTGATCGATCGGAGCAGCATCGAGCGTGGAGTGGCCTTCATCGCATCGTCATCCTTTCTCGGCATCGGCGTCGTCGGCGAACACGGACATGATGGGGCATCTCATGCGTGACGAGGTCATCAGGGAATCGAATGCGCCCTCCTCCCGGCTGCGCGGCGCGCGCGCGCTTCGGCAGCTGGCCGCGGCGGCAGCAGCTCTTGGGCTGGTGACCGGCGCCGCCCCTGCGGGGGCCGGAGGCAGCGATCCCGAGCAGTTCCCCGGCATCACCTTCGACGACCGAGCAACCGGTCGTCTCGTGATCACCGCACCTTTGTACCGACTCACGCTCGACAAGCGCAACGGGACGATCATCGATCTGGTCGACCGGACCGCGAAGGCTCGCCTCGTTCAGGGGACGAAGGGCTGCCTGTGGCGCGCGGAGTCCCCGGGCCGTCCTGCGCTCAAGAACGCGTGCTCGTTCACGCCACGAGGCGCCCGCCGCTTCTCGTACGAGTGGAGTCCGGCATCGGCGACGCTGACGCTGGGGTACCGCGATCCCGCCGTCGGCTTTGCAACCGTCGCGCTGCGCGCACGCGCGCAGTTCTTCGATCTGCGCATGACGGTCGAGAACCGCGGAGCCGTGCTGACCAACGTCTCGCTTCCGGGGGAGCTGTTCGGGGACGTGCGCACTGTCGAGGCCGGTTACGCGCCGAACGTCCTTCCCGGCGTCCGGCTCAAGCCTGGCTACTTCACACGTGTTGGGAACGATCTCCACGTCTACCCGTCCCGCTGGGCTTTCGCCGACTACGTCGCCCTGGATGCCGGCGGCGGACACCTGTCGCTCTACTCGGTCAACTCTGGCCCGATCCACCCGGTCGTGCTCGGCTTCCTGCGGCACCCACCGTCCGGCCGCTGTTCCGGACAGCTGTTTTGCGTCATCCACCAGTTTCAGACGTGGATCACGGAGCGCGCGAAATGGACGAGCCCCGTCGTCCGCGTTCGAATCGGCCAGAACGTTCAGCAATCGATCCTCGCCTATCGGACCGACAACCGCATCGCCGCCTACCCGTCCGTACGGACGAAGCTCGGTGCTCGCCTGAACGAGCTCGCACGAGCACCGCTGATCAAGGCGGACATCGTAAAGCTGAAGCCGTTCCGGGATTGGGGTGACGACCTGCCGCTCCTCCCCTCGCCGGCGCTCCTACACCCGGTCGCGTTCCAACTGGGCGGACACGACGAGAGCGATCCCGACTTCCTGCCGCCGGACCCCCGCTGGGGGACGAATGCCGACTTCGCCTCCGTAGTCGAGACTGCGCGTTCGTCCGGTCAGCTCGTGATGCCGTACCTGAACGTCAGCTGGTGGTCGGATGACTCACCGACGATGAAGACTCTCCCGCCACCGCTCCAGCCGAAGGACATTGCCGTCATCGACACGGACGGCAAGCCGATGGTCGACGCCTATGGTCCGAAGTCAGGGATCGTCGTCTCGCCCTTCGTCCCGTTCGTGCGGAGCCGCGTGGCACGACTGATGCAAGAGTGGCGCACCGACGTTCCGGCGGATTGCCTCTTCTTCGACCAGATTGGAGCGCGTCAGTGGATTCGCGACTTCAATCGCGCTTCGACCAGCCCCCTCGCGTACTACGACGGCTGGGTCGCCGTGATGGGGCCGTACTCCGACCGGTGCCTCATGGCAGAGGACGGCTGGGACCGGCTGGCACGCGACTTCACGGGCTTCCACGGGAGCATGCTCATGATGGACCGCGAACACGGCCTCCCCGACAAGATCTTCGGTGAGGGCAACTGGGAGCCGTATCCACTTGCCACGTGGCTCTTCCACGACAAGGTACTGCTCTACCAGCACGACCTCTACGACGGGACCATGGCCGCCGACGACGAGGTACTCGCCTGGAATATGGCCTTCGGCCTCATCAGCTCGTACAGCTGGAACGAGTGGACCGACTCGCTGCGCAGCCCGTGGCTCGACGTCGTCGGAGACTTGCAGCGTTCCCTCGGCCCGCACTACGCGGGTGTACGCCTGACGGGGTACCGCGACGTCGCGCCCAACGTGACCGAGAGCACGTTCGGCGATCTCGTGGTCCGTGCGAACTGGGATTCGGCAGCGGTGCATGCGGCCGGCGGCTACGGCATCTCGCCGAGTGGCTTCTTCGCTCGCACGCGGGACGATCGTCTCGTCGCGGGCGCATTCCAAGGCACCTTCGACGGAGCCGCTCTATCTCAGGGCACTCACTACGTGATCATGGAGCGCGACGACTCGAGCGTCATCGTGCGGCAGCCGCTTGGAGCCGATACGAACCTCGCCATCGAGCCACCTTCCTCTTGGCGCCCGGGCCAGTCACTCACGGCGACGGCGATTGCCCCCGACGGGAAGGTCGTCGGGGTGGTCGCGGGTGAGCTCCGGGCGGGCCGCCTCGTGTTTCGTTGGGAGCGCGAGCTCAACGGTCACCAGATCGCCGCGCATCGCATCACGGTTGGCACGTAACTACAGGTGGCTCGTCACGCCGGCGAGATCGGGCTCCCCGGACGGGGGCTCGTACCAGGACAGCGCATAGTGCCCGTCGTCGAGATCTCGTGCGAACGCCGAAAGCTTGAGCGGTCGGAAGGTGTCACACATCACGGCTAGCTCGGTCGTCTCTCGGACGCCGAGCGCTTTCTCGGCGAGGCCCGGCGCCGGCCCATGCGGGAGTCCCGAAGGATGGAGCGTGATCGAGCCGACCGAGATCCCCTTGCGCGAGCCGAAGTTGCCGGAGACGTAGTAGATCATCTCCTCCGATTGAAGATTGCTGTGGTGATACGGGATCGGCACCGCCTCTGGATCGAAGTCGAGATGACGCGGACAGAACGAGCAAATGACGAAATTCGGCCCCTGGAAGGTCTGGTGCGAGGGAGGCGGCTGGTGAATGCGCCCGGTGATGGGCTCGAAGTCGTGGATCGAGAACGTCCATGGATAGAGGAACCCGTCCCAGCCGACGACGTCGAACGGGTGGTAGTCGAGGACGTAGTCCTGGTACCCGCCGCGGACGCGGACCTTGACGAGGAAGTCGCCCTCCTCACGGTGTGTCCGAAGCTCGGTGGGTGGATGGATGTCGCGGTGGTAGTACGGCGCGCCCTCGAGGATCTGGCCGTATTGGTTGCGGTAGCGGCGGGGAATCTCGATCAGCCCCGGGGTCTCGAACACGAGATATCGCTGGGCGCCTTGCGGGACGAACCGATACGTCGTCCCCCGCGGGACCACGATGTAGTCGCCGTCCTTGTAGGGGACGTCGCCGAACGTCGTTTCCAGCGTGCCCGAGCCCTCGTGGACGAAGATCACCTCGTCGCCCTCTCCGTTCCGGAAGAAGTAGTCCATCGAGGACTCCGGTCGACAGAGCGAGATCTCGACATCCGAGTTCCACATGAGCGTCCGCCGCCCGGCGATCTCGTCGCCACTCGAGTCGACGTCGTACGTGTTCATTCGGCGATGCGCGTGGGCCTCGGGCACCCACTCCTCGCGCTCGATCGGCGTGAAGTCGCCGAGCTCCTTCACGCGGCACGGTGACTGCAGGTGGTAGAGGATGGACTCGTTTCCCGTGAAGCCCTCGAGGCCCATCACTTCCTCGGTCAGGAGCCGGCCGTTCTCGCGGAAGACGAT
>Ga0184625_10000412_pt1 | contig 15845 bp, 14 predicted proteins | sample PLM3_30_b1_FD_133151 | JGI IMG/M metagenome (GOLD analysis project Ga0184625, IMG submission 133151) | Groundwater sediment microbial communities from an aquifer in East River, Colorado, USA - PLM3_30_b1 | ecosystem: Environmental > Terrestrial > Soil > Riparian zone | place: USA: East River... | reverse complement strand
GGCCGAACAGCGACGATCTCGCTTCTCTTCCACGCCCACGGAAAGTGAGTCGTAGCGTCTCCACCGAGACGGCCGCTGAAGATTCCCTCGAGCGCCGCGCGCTGGTCGTCGGTTGCGCTCGCGTCGAGATAGAGGACCCAGGTCCATGGTGAGCCCGGCTCGTCGTCGCTGTAGCGCACTGCCATCGCAACCGGAAGCCCCGAAAGGTCGGTGCTTTCCGCGGCGCCCTCCTCGATCAGCCACGAGAGCACCCCCATGCACACCCCGTGCGTCGAGCGCCCACCCAGCACGCCGTCGATCCGGCGGCAGGGACAAATCGCGTCGCAGTTGCACGACTCGAAGTACGTGCCGCGGATCCGCCAGCTCATGGCTCCATCTCCATACGCATCTGAGTCGGCTGTACGAGCCCTGGCACGCTCGCGGGCGAGACGGCGACCCAGATCCCCAGCGCAATGAGGACAACGGCAAGCACCCGCGCGACCATCTCGCCGCCCGGCAGCGCTTTTTCGACGAGGATCGCGGCCGCGACCACGGCCATCCAGAAGAGGCTCATCACGCCGAGCGCGAAGAGCGCAAGCATCAGGCCCAGGCAGCAGCTGACGCAGTAGCCGCCGTGCTTGGCGCCCATCCACATTGCCCCGAGCCGGCCTGGGCGGCCGTGGAGCAGAAGGTGGAGCGGCGAGCGGCAGTGGCGGAGGCACGCACTCTTGAGCGGAGTCAGCTGGTAGAGGCCGGCCGCTATGAGCGCGCCGCCCGCGACCCACGGCCCGCGATCGTCCCAGGCCAGGAACGACGGAGCCGAGGCCCGTATCCCTCGATAAACCGCGTAGGCGGCGAGCCCGTAGCCCGCCCACGCGAGCAGGTAGCCGAGGACGAACACCCAGGTGTTTGCGCCTTCGCGATAGCGCGAGAACATCACCACGACCGGCGCGGTCGACGGCAACATCATCGCCGCCATCATCGTCATCCAGATTCCGATGTACCAGCCGAGTGCCCCGAGGTCGGTACCTGGCCCGGCGTCCATCCCTCGCATCCGCTGCACGGTCACGATCCACGCGACGAGCGCAGCGGCGAGCAACGAGGCGACGAGCGCTGTACGGCTGCGGAGAATCCGCCCGTCCCCGAGAGTCTGCGACCGCACGTGGCGCAACTCGGTTACACCGGGCCCACGGGGACGGTGAGCGCGAGCTCCACAGGCGCAACACCCGGCCGGACAGCTTGTGTCTCTCGCGCGTGGAGCATCGTCGTGCGGACGATCAACTTCGCGCGAGCGAAGTTGTCGAGCTGCGTCGGCACCGGCCCCACGCGCTTGCCGAGCGCGTAGCCGGCTGCGTTCCGGCCCATCGCGCGGTACGACTCGAGCGTGTACAAGGGCGACATCCCGAACAGCTCGAGGTTGTCGAGCGGCTCGAGATCGGCGCGGTGGATGACCGCGGTGCCCTTCGACTGGATTCCGATCGCGACATTCGAGCCGGAGAGGCGAGCACCGTCGTGGGCGATGAACGCGACATCGGCCACGCGCCGGACGCGGACGAGTCGCGGCTCGGCACCGCCCTCGCGGATCCCGTCGCACACGGCGTCGAGCACATCGCGATGGTCGAGGTCGGCGATCGTCCGGCGGATCATGTCCGCGAAGGCCGGCCCGACGGCGACGACGACCTCGGCGACGTCGACGCCCCTGGCGGCGGCTCCCCTCTCCTCGACGATTGGCGCGCCGCCGGTCTCCTCCCCGAGAAGCTCCGCTGGAGCAACCACCTGCGGCAGCGACTGGAGGAGCTGCCAGCGCTCGCCCTCGAGCCGATAACCGGTGCCTGGCCCGGCGTAGACGTTCGGGTCGTTCACCGCTGAGTGGACGAGGCCCTCGGCGTCGATGACCGCGGACGTCTGCAGGTAGTCCGCAGACACTCGCTGTCGCTGCATCGAGAGCACCGCCTCGGCGACCTCCTCGAAGCCGCGGCGGTCGAGTGCGAGCGCGACGTCGAGGCCGGAGATCCCTCGAGCGAGCAGATCGTCGGCCGCCTCGACGTCCGCCGCGCGGTCGCGGTCGGGCATGTCGTGGGAGTCGTATCCCGAGGTCGCGGCGGCGACCTCGTCGTCGCCGACAGCCGGCAGGCCGAGCTCCGCGAACACCGCTTGCACTGCGCGAGCCGCACGCTCGCGCACACGCGACAGCTCGTCCTCCGCAACCGGCTCGATCCCCGCGTCGACTTGCCAGTCGCGCTGGATCGTGAGCCACTCGTCGATGTCGTCGGCATCGAAGTTCCCGCCGCCAAAGGTGTTGTCGTGCCGCGGCATCACCGAGTAGCCGGACGTGACGAAATCCGTGCCCGGCAGAAACTGGCCCATGAGCTTCGCGGTCTTGCGGATCTCCGAGTGGGAGGAGATCGCGTCGTTTCCGGAGGCGACCTCGAGGTCGAGCCACGCGGCGAGCACGTTCTCGCCCAGGATCGCACGTGTTCCGCCGGGTACCGAGAGGACGAGCGCGACGCAGGAGATCGATCCGTTCTGGACGCCTTGCGAGCCGGCGGCGCGCACGACGGCGAGGCAGCGCGCCTCGAGGTAGAGCATCGAGAGCCCGTGCGCGTATCCCATGAGCGCCTCGGAGCCCGTGCCCGACGTGAAGCGCACCTTGACACCTCGCGATGCGTACGCAGCGCCGAGGAACGCCTTCGACCACGGTGTGTCGTCGCCGTCGACGAACACCGGCTCGGTGCCGTACACGGAGAGCGTCTCCGCGTACGTGACGAGCCCGCGGATGGCGAGCTCGAGATTGCGGCGCTCCTCGACGGCGCACTGCGTCATTGCACCGGGCCTCCCCGTCTGCGACCCGACGAGAAGCGCGATCGCGTTCAACGGCGCGTAGCGCGCGACGCCGACTGTCGTCTCCATCTCCGCAAAGCCGCGCCGGGCCGCCTCCGCCGCGTCTGCGGCCAACAGCGCGGGGCTCTCCTTCAAGTTGGTGACGTGCGCCTGGTTGCCGGGAGCACGGCGTGCGCGGAGCTTCTTCAGCGCGAGCATGAGCTCGACGGGATCGAGCAGGCCGATGACGCACGCGAGCTTGGCCGGCGTCAGGCCACGCGAGAGCCGGACGAGCTCGGCGCGCGCCACGTTCACGTCGACGAGCATCCGTGCCAGCTCGGTGTCGTCGAGCGCCATGGCCTCCTGCGCGACGTCGAGATCGAGCCCGTGCGCCACGACGAACCGGTCGATGACGTCGAAGTCGGCCGCATCGCGACCGTCCATCCGCGTGACGATCCCGTCCAGGACCGTCAGCCCGGGGACGGGGTCGTTGGGCCCGTTGGCGGCGACGAGTCCGAGCTCGGGCACCGGAGTGACGAGCTGCTCATGGTGCAGCTCCCTCCGGTCGCGCGACGCAAAACGCTTGCTACGCATCGGCGAGCAGCCCTCGTTCCCCGTACGCAGCGGCCGCTTCCCTCACGAACGCCGCCGTTGCCGTCGCTCCGTGACCCTCGAGGCGCACCGCCCATTTCTCGAACGCCGCAGCAGTCGACCGGCCGGGACGGAGGGCCGTGTAGACGTCGAGGAGGAGCTCGTCGGGCACGGCCGAGAGCTCAGACGCGCGCTCGAGGCTCTCGGCAAGCTGGGGCCTCCCCGCCGCCCGGGCGACGTCGGCCTGCATGCGTAGCGTCGACGCAGTGGCGCGCATCTCGCTCGCATCGACGCGGCCGGCGCGTAGCGCGTCGAGCGTCACCTCGGCGAGCGGGAGCCCGCCCGGTGTCCTCACCAGGTCGGGTCGCTTCATCCCCAGCGGGTAGTCGCGGATCGGATCGAAGCTCATCGCCGTCAAGACTTTAGGCTTGCGCTCGAGAGATGGGAAACGAGCAGCGATTCTCCGGGCGCGTTGCGCTGGTCACGGGCGCGGCGAGCGGTATCGGCGCCGCGGTCGCGCGGCGTCTCCTCGCCGAGGGTGCGCGCGTCGCGTCGTTCGATCTCCACGCGGAGGCTCCCGAGGAAGTGCTCGGGATCGCGGGCGACGTCTCCCGCTCGGCGGACGTGGATGCGGCCGTCGCACGGGTGGAAGAAGAGCTGGGACGGATCGACGTACTCGTCTGCTCGGCCGGCGTGCCGGGTGACTCGCTACGAACCGTGGACGTCGTGGACGAGGAGTGGCGGCGGGTGATGGGCATCAACGCCGACGGCGTCTTCTACTGCAACCGCGCCGTCCTGCCGGGAATGGTCGAGCGCGGCTACGGACGAATCGTCAACGTCGCCTCGATCGCGGGCAAGGAGGGCAACCCGATGGCCGGCGCCTACTCGGCGTCGAAGGCAGCCGTCATCGGGATGACGAAGGCGATCGGAAAGGACGTCGCCCGGACGGGCGTGCTCGTCAACTGCGTCGCTCCTGCCGTGATCGAGACGCCGATCCTCGATGGAATCACGCAGCAGCACATCGACTACATGGTGGAGCGCATCCCGATGGGTCGAATGGGTGAGCCCGAGGAGGTGGCGGCACTCGTCTGCTGGCTCGCCAGCGAGGAGTGCTCGTTCTCGACGGGCGCCACGTACGACATCTCCGGCGGTCGAGCCGTCTACTAGGGATCTGATGCGCTACGTCAGGTTCCGTGGACCCAACGGCGTCGAGATCGGCAAGGTCGAGAGTGGGTACGTCGTCACCGATGGCGGCGCAAGGATCGAGCTGCTCGATCCCGAGACGCACGCCCTCGCGGAACCGTACGAGCTCCTCGCCCCCATCGCAGCGCCCGAGGTGTGGTGCGCCGGAGTCACCTACGAGCGCTCGCGCGACGCACGTGTCGAGGAGAGCGCCGTCAAGGACGTCTACACCCTCGTCTACGACGCGCCGCGGCCAGAGCTGTTCCTGAAGGACGCGGCCGGGCGTCGCACCGCGGGGCCCGGACAGCCGATCGGGATCCGCGACGACTCCACCTGGAGCGTTCCCGAGCCCGAGATCGGCGTCGTGCTCGGCGAGGGCGGTCGGATCGCAGGCCTCACGATCGGCAACGACGTGTCCTCGCGCGACATCGAAGGCGCCAACCCGCTGTACCTCCCTCAGGCAAAGATCTACGCGGGAGCATGCGCCATCGGGCCGGCGATCTACATACCCGAGAAACTCGACGCATCGCTCCGTATCCACATGCGGGTCACCGACGAATACGGGCAGATCGTCTTCGAGGGTGAGACGTTCACCGCGACCATGCGACGCTCGTACAGCGAGCTCGTCGAGTGGCTGCTTCTCGACAACCCCGTGCCGCCGGGGAGCGTACTGTTGACGGGTACGGGGCTCGTGCCACCCGACAGCTTCAGTCTCCACCCCGGCTACTTCGTCGAGATCCAGGTGCCCGAGATCGGGCGACTCATCAATCCCGTCGTCCGTGCCTCCCAGCTGATCGAAAGGAGCGCCTCTCATGACTGAGACGGTGACCGAAACACCCGCTCGTAACTACGTCGGCGGCGAGTGGCGCGAGAGCGCGAGCGGGGAGACGTACGAGAAGCGCAATCCCTGGCGGCCGTCACAGGTCGCGGGCGTCTACCCCGCATCCGACACCGACGACGCGCGTACGGCGATCGCCGCCGCACACGACGCGTTCCCGGGCTGGTCGGCGCTTCCCGCCCCCGGGCGGGCAGCGTTCTTCACAGGGGCGGCTGCCGCGATCGAGGCACGCGCGGAGCAGATCGCACGAGACATGACCGCCGAGATGGGCAAGCCGCTTCGCGAGGCCCGAATGGAGACGCTTCGCGCCGCGACCATCCTCCGCTATGCGGCGGGCGAGGCGTTCAGGCCGGCAGGCGAGATGTACGAGCCGTCGGTATCGAACCAGCGTCTCTACACGCTCCGGCGTCCGCTCGGTGTCGTCGGGCTCATCACTCCCTGGAACTTCCCGATCGCGATACCCGTGTGGAAGCTGGCACCCGCGCTCATCTACGGCAATACAGTCGTCCTCAAGCTCGGCTACGAGGCGCCTCGAACCGGGCTCCACGTCGCGGAGTGCTTTGCCGAGGCGGGCCTGCCGCCCGGCGTGCTGAACGTGCTCACGGGGGCCGGGTCGAAGGCCGGAGCCGAGATCGTCTCCAACGCCGGAGTGCGCGCGATCTCGTTCACCGGGTCGGTGCCGGTCGGTCGTTCCGTGCGCGAGAAGGCAACCGCGCGCGACTGCCGCGTTCAGCTCGAGCTGGGAGGACACAACCCGCTGATCGTCGCCGCAGACGCGGAGGTCGACCGCGCGGTCGAGGCGGCCTACGCGGGCGCGTTCTGGTCAGCCGGACAGAAATGCACGGCGACGCGGCGAATCCTCGTCGAAGACGGCGTGTACGACGCATTCCGCGACCGGTTCCTCGCGCGGGTGGCTGCGGGCAAGGTCGGCGACCCGGCCGATCCAGAGACCGAGGTCGGGCCCGTGGTGAACGAGGGCGCCATGGAGGAGATTCTGGGTGCGATCGAGCGGGCTCGCGCGGAGGGAGGCGCGGTCCTTACAGGTGGTACGCGCGCCGACGACGACGCATATTTGATCGAGCCCACGGTCTTCGAGGGGCTCGCCGACGACGCCGAGCTTTCCTGCGAGGAGGTGTTCGGCCCGGTGACGTCGCTCTATCGCTACTCGACGCTCGACGAGGCGATCGAACGGGCGAACGCCGTCCGCTTCGGGCTCTCGGCCGCGATCTTCACGCGCGATCTCAATGCGGTCCAGCGCTTCACGAGCGAGATCGGAGCGGGGATCATCCACGTCAACTCACAGACAGCGGGCGCCGACGTCCACGTGCCGTTCGGCGGCATCAAAGGCTCGGGCTCGGGCCCACACGAGCAGGGCCGCGCCGCGATCGAGTTCTACACGGAGCTGGTCACCGTCTACCAGGACGCGCCGCTTGCCCAAGAGCTCCCATCAGGATGAACAGCCATGTCGATAGGCGACGCTGGGCGCCCCGAGGCTGCGTCCTCGGTCGCGCCCATATCTCTCTCGATATGGGCGCTCCCTGCGTCCTTACCTCAAGCCGCCCATCTTCCGCCTCTCGACGGGCAACCATCCTGAAGTGAGTTCGCGGACGCTCGTCACCGGGGCCCTCGGGTGTCTTGGCGCCTGGACGCTGAAGGCGCTGGTCGAGCTGGGAGAGGAGCCCGTCGGCTACGACCTCGGCTCGGATGACGCACGCCTTCGGCTCGCGCTGTCGGACGATGAGCGCGGACGGGTCACGCTCGTCGAGGGCGACGTGACCGACCTCGGAGCGGTGGGACGCGCTCTCGACGAGCACGGGGTAACGCACGTCGTCCACCTCGCCGCGCTGCAGGTGCCGTTCTGTCGCGCGGACCCCGAGCGCGGCGCTCGCGTCAACGTGCACGGAACCGTTGTCGTCCTCGAGGCGATCAAGGCTCGGCTCAGTCGCATTCGCGGGCTCGCGTACGCGAGCTCGACGGCTGTCTACAACGCGTCCGACCCCTCCCCCGCTCCGGAGTCGGGCGGAATCGCGCCCTCGACCCTGTATGGGGTCTTCAAGCTCGCAAACGAGGGAACGGCGCGCGTCTACTGGCACGACGACGATGTCGCGTCGATCGGGATCCGCCCGTACGTCGTCTACGGGCCTGGACGCGATCAGGGACTCACATCGGGGCCGTCGCTCGCGATGGCGGCGGCGGCGCGCGGCGACGGCCACACGATCGGGTACGGAGGAACGGCGCAGTACGACTTCGCGCCCGACGTCGGTCGCGCGTTCGCGCTCGCCGCACGAGCCGCAACGGACGGCGCCCACGTCGCGAACTTTCCCGGCGAGCCGTCGACGATGCAGGAGGTCGTCGACGCGATCGAGGCCGCAGCACCCGCGGTCACGGGCAAGGTGTTCTGGGAGGAGGGCCAGCTCCCCTTCCCGGAGTCGCTGCAGGCCAACCTGCTCGAGCGCCTCGTGGGCCCGTTGCCGCGTACGTCGCTCGCCGACGGCGTCCGCCAGACGATCGAGCGCTTCCGATCGCTAGACAGCGGCTAGACGGTGTCTGACACGCGCGGGCTGCAAACCCGCATGGTTAGGAGCAGCGGTGTCAGACACCGTGTCTAGTGGACGTACGGTCGGAGGGCGTCCCGCGCGATGAGGAAGCCGCGCTTGACAAGCTCCTCGGTCGCTTCGAAGGCCCGATCCTCGTGCTCGATCGAGATGACGAAGTCGTACCCGGCTCGGTAGAGCGCCGCGACGAAGCGATCCCACCGCACTTCCCCGAGACCGGGAAGGCGCGGCACCTGCCAGCCCATTCCGAGCGACGCGGTCCCGTTGCGGTAGAGACCGTCGCGGTCGATCTCCATGTCCTTCGCGTGGACGTGGAACACCTTCGACGCGTAGTCGCGTACAACCCGCTCGTAGTCGATCTGGAGCCAGACGAGGTGCGACGGGTCGAGGTTGAGCCCGAAGCTCGGGCTGTCGACGATCGCGAACATCTCGTCCCAGATCGCCGGCGTCGAGGCAAGGTTCGTCCCGCCCGGCCACTCGTCCCAGCTGAAGATCATCGGGCAGTTCTCGATCGCGATCTTCACGCCCCGCTGCTCGGCGTAGTCGACGAGCCGCGGCCACACCTTGCGGAATTCGCGGAAGTTGTCCGAAACGTTCTTCGCCTTGTCGCGCCCGACGAAGGTGCCGACGATCCCGACGTCGAGCTTCGCCGCAGCGTCGATCACTTTCCGTAGGTGGGTGTTCGCCGTGCGGCGCTCGACCGGATCGGGATGGAGGTTGTTCGGGTAGTAGGCCAGTGAGGAGATCTCGAGACCGTGGCGCTCGAGCACGACGCGGACGGCATCCGGGTCGACGCGAGCGACGTCGATGTGCGAGGTGCCGGCATAGCGGCGACGCTCGCCTCCGACGGCCGGCCAGCACGCGACCTCGAGCATCTCGAAGCCCTCGCTCGACGCCCATGCGGCGACCTGTGCGAGGGAACGGCGAGGGAAGGGAGCAGTGAGCAGTCCCAGCTTCATGACTTGGGCACCTCCACTCAGCAGCGTTCGCGGTTCGATTGAGCGCCGCGCAGCGCATCGACGTGGGCAACGGCGGTCTTGAGAGACGAGATCTCGCTCATCCGGCGACAACGGGATTCGTGAGCGAGCCGATCCGCTCGATCTCGATCGTCACCTCGTCGCCAGGCTGGAGCAGCCGCTGCGGATCGCGGAACACCCCGACACCTGCCGGGGTCCCCGTGAGGATGAGATCGCCGGGCTCGAGCGTCGTCGTCTGCGACACGTAGCTGATGACCTCGTCGACGCCGAAGATGAGATTCGCCGTCGACGAGTCCTGGAGCACCTCGCCGCTCACGATCGCCCGAATCGTCAGGTCGTGCGGGTCGGTGATCTCGTCACGCGACACCATCGGGCCGACGGGGCAGAACGTGTCCGGCGACTTCCCTCGCGTCCACTGCCCGTCCGAGAACTGCAGGTCGCGGGCGGTGACGTCGTTCGCACACACGTATCCCCGGACCGCCTCGAGCGCGTTCTCCTTGGAAACAGCCTTCACTCGTTCCCCGATGACGACCCCGAGCTCGGCTTCGTAGTCGCACTTCATGACGATCGGTGGGATGACGATCGCCTCGCCCGGGCCGATGAGCGACGTCGGCCACTTGGCGAAGAGAAGTGGCTCGGACGGGAGCTCCACGCCCTGTTCCTCCGCGTGATCGCGGTAGTTCAGCCCGACGCAGACGAGCTTCCCCGGACGCTCGATCGGCAGCACGGGAGAAACCTTAGTGCTTGCCGTCGTAAATACGGTCGTGGTTCGCCGGCGAGAACCAAGCAGGCCTAGGTCGCAGGGAGGGCAAATATTCGCGAATATTGGCTCGACTGAGGACGACGGCATGCGACGTGTTCGCAGCCGCGCGAAGCGCGTGCGTATTGCGGCGGGGAGCACTTGCTGCGGGGGTCGAGGGCGCGCGTGGTCTACTGCTGTCACAACTCTCGAGTGGAGGCGAACATGAAGATCGGCGTGATCGGTGGCGGGCGCGTCGGCAGCGCGCTCGCAGCAACGTGGAGCGAACGAGGGCACGAGGTGGTGGTCTCCTCGCGAGCAACCGTCGCGCAAACCGCGGCGGCGAGCGAGATCGTCGTCCTCGCCATTCCGGCGGTCGCAGCAGCAGACGCTCTCGGAGGGATCGGTGACCTCGACGGCAAGCTGTTCGTCGACGCGACCAACAACCTCTCCGGAGGCCCGGCTGGACTCGAGATCGCAGCCCTCGCCACTGGGGCGAGGTACGTCAAGGCCTTCAACAGCGTGTTCTCGACGTTCATGCACGAGACGCCGCCCGACCCGCCGGCATCGCTCGTGTACTGCGGAGACGACGCCGATGCGAAGACGATTGTCGCGCAGCTGATCGCCGACGCGGGCTTCGAGCCCATAGACGCCGGCGGTGCCGAGTGCACGCCTCTCGTCGAGGCGTTCGCGAAGCTCGTGATCGGAATCGCGTACGCGCGCGGCCGCGGCCCGTTCGTCTACCGCTTCCAGCCAAGCTGAACGCGTTCCGGCCGTTCTAGACTCGGAACCGTGAGCCTCCCCGCCTCCCTCGTCGCAGAGCTTCAGGGAGCGCTCGGGCGAGAGCACGTGATCACGGAGCCGGAGCAGCTCCGAGTCTACGAGTGTGACGGGCTCACCGGGCATCGCGCTGTGCCCGAGCTCGTCGTCCTCCCGGGCTCGACGGAGGACGTACGGACAGTGCTTCGCGCGTGCCACCGCGAGCGCGTGCCGTTCGTCGCGCGGGGTGCCGGAACAGGGCTCTCCGGCGGCGCGACTCCGATGGCCGGCGGCGTGGTCGTGTCGCTCGCCCGCATGGATCGCATCCTCGAAATCGACCTCGCGAGCCAGCGCGTCGTCGTCGAGCCAGGCGTCGCGAACCTCGACGTCACGCGCGCCGTCGCCGCCGAGGGCTTCTTCTACGCGCCCGACCCCTCGAGCCAGCAGGTGTGCACGATCGGTGGCAACGTCGCGGAGAACTCGGGCGGCGCGCACTGCTTCAAGCACGGCTTCACCGCCCACCACGTGACCGGGCTCACGCTCGTCCTCCCGAACGGTGACGTCGTGGAGCTCGGCGGTAAGGCGCTCGACCCGGACGGCCCCGACTTGCTGGGCGTCGTCGTGGGCTCGGAGGGGACGCTCGGAATCGTCACGCAAGTCACCCTCCGGGTCGTTCGAGTCCCGCAGGCCGTCCGCACGCTGCTCGCCGGATTCCGGACGATGGACGCGGCCGGCGCGGCGGTGTCCGAGATCGTCGCGGCCGGGATCCTTCCGTCGGCGATCGAGATGATGGACCGGCTGACGATCGAGGCAGCCGAGCTCGCGGTCTCGCCGGGCTATCCGGAAAACGCCGGTGCGGTCCTCCTCGTCGAGCTCGACGGCGTCGTTGAGCAGGTCGAGGACGACACTGCGGAGATCGAGCGGATCTGCCTCGAGTCCGGCGCGTTCGAGCTGCGGACCGCAGTCGACGAGGCCGACCGCGCGCGCCTGTGGAAAGGACGGAAGTCCGCCTTCGCCGCGATGGGCCGGATAGCCACGGACTACTACGTCCAGGACGGCGTCGTGCCGCGAACCAGACTCCCCGAGGTGCTCCGGCGAATCGAGGAGCTCTCGGCGAGCCACGGGTTGAGCGTCGGCAACGTCTTCCACGCCGGCGACGGCAACCTCCATCCGCTCGTCCTCTACGACGCAGATGCAGGTGAGACGGAGGCTGCGCGCGAGCTCGCGGAGGCGATCCTCGACGCCTGTCTCGACGCGGGCGGATCGCTGACGGGAGAGCACGGCGTGGGCATGGACAAGGCGTGCTCGATGCCGCGCATGTTCTCCGAGCGCGACCTGTACACGTTCGAGCGGCTCCGCCGCGCGTTCGACCCCGTGGGAATCTGCAACCCCGGCAAGGTGATCCCGACCCCGCGCCTCTGCGGCGAGGTGCCGGGGCCGTACCGCGTCCACGCGCTCGAGAGGATCGGCGTTGCCGAGCGTCTCTAGCCTCGAGGACGCCTGCCAGCTCCTCGCAGCGGCGCACGCCGGGGGGCGCAGGGTGCGGATCGGTGATGACCTGACGACCGACGGCCTCGACCGGCTCCTCGAGCACGAGACGGGCGATCTGACGTGCACCGTCGAGGCGGGGATGCGGCTCTCGGTTCTCAACGAGATCCTGGGCCGGGATGGCCAGCGGCTCTCGCTCGACCCGCCCGGGGATCCCACCGTCGGCGCGCTGCTCGCGACGAACGTCTCGGGCCCGCTCCGCCACCGATTCGGCGCGCCGCGCGATCTCGTCCTCGGCGTGACGCTCGTTCTCGCGGACGGGACCGTCGCCAGCGCGGGCGGGAAGGTCGTGAAGAACGTGGCGGGCTACGACCTCGCGCGCCTCGTGTGCGGCTCGCTCGGCCGCCTCGCGTTGATCGCTCGCGCCAGCTTCCGGCTCCATCCGTTGCCGAAAGCAACGCGAACGCTCGTGGTCGAGACGGATGAGGCCGCGCGGGTCGTCGCGCTGCTCCTTCGGTCACAGCTCCAGCCGAGCGCGCTCGACGTCCTCCACCCCGGGCGCGTGGCGGTGCTGTTCGAGGGCTCGGAGCGTGCTGTGGAGGCACAGCTCGAGTCGGCGCGCGTACTCGTCGGAGGCGAACGCGCCGGCGCCGAGATCTGGGAAGAGGTGCGAACGCGGCACGCCGAGGCCCGTGGCCGTGTGCGCTTCGCTCCAGGGGAGCTCCGGCGCGTTCTCGCAGATCTCCCCGACGCTGTCGTCCGCGCCGCTGCCGGGGTCGCGTACACGCAAGGCAACACCTCGAGCGGCGATACCGCCGGCACGCTCGGGAACCTGATCGAGCGCATTCAGAGGGAGCTCGACCCCCGAGGAGTCTTCGCGGCGTGATCCGCGAGTACACCTCCGACTGCGTCCACTGCGGCTTCTGCCTTCCGACGTGCCCGACGTACGTGCTCTGGCACGAGGAGATGGACTCGCCGCGCGGTCGCATTCACCTGATGGACGCGCGCCTCGACGGAACGATTGCCTTGAACTCGACGGTGACCGCGCACTTCGACCGCTGCCTCGGCTGCATGGCCTGCGTCTCGTCGTGCCCCTCAGGCGTCCGCTACGACCGGCTGATCGAGAGCACCCGTGCAGCGGTGGAGCAGGAGCACGAGCGCCCGCTCGGCGACCGGCTCGTGCGCGGACTCCTCTTCCGCGTCCTCCCTTACCCCGGCCGCATGCGCTTCGCGCTCCGCCTGGCGCCGCTCGGCCGAGCCGTGCCGGTTCCGAAGCGGTTCCGTCCGCTCGTCGAGATCGCTCCTCGCTGGCGCGGCATCGGCGACGTTCCGCCAATCACGCCCGCAGCGGGAGCGCGGCGGGCACGCGTCGGCCTGCTCACGGGCTGCGTGCAGAGCGCGGTCTTTCCGGACGTGAACGCCGCGACGGCGCGCGTCCTCGCGGCAGACGGATTCGAGGTCGTCGCCCCACCGCAAGGGTGCTGTGGGGCGCTCTCCGTCCATGCGGGCCGGCTCGAGGAGGGGAAGGCGTTCGCTCGTCGCCTCATCGACAGCTTCGACGATGTCGAGCTCGTGGTCGTGAACTCCTCGGGCTGCGGGTCGCACCTGAAGGAGCTCGGCTGGCTCCTCGGAGACGAGAGAGCCGCCGCGTTCTCGGCGAAAGTGTGCGATGTCGGCGAGCTGCTCGGCGAAGTGACGCCGCGGGCGCCGCGTCATCCGCTCTCGCTGCGGGTTGCGCTCCAGGACTCGTGCCACCTCCGCCATGCGCAGCGGCTTCCACTCTCCTCGAGCACCTCACTGGCGCGCGTCCCCGAGCTCGAGGTCGTCGAACCGGCCGAACAGGATCTGTGCTGCGGCTCGGCGGGGATCTACAACGTCGTCCAGCCCGAAGCGGCGAGGGAGCTAGGCGACCGCAAGGCCGCGCGCGTGCTCGCCACGGGGGCGGGCGTGTACGCGAGCGCGAATCCGGGTTGCCTCGTCCAGGTGTCGCAGGCCATGCGCCGGGCAGGACAACCGCTGCCTGCACTCCACCCGATCGAGCTCGTCGACGCCTCGATCAGGGGAGTGCCGGCAGCGAAACTGCGAACGACCGCGCGACGCTAGACGGGCGAGCGTGGCCCGCACGGGACCGGTTGGTTCTTGCTGTCATGCGCGAGGTCGCCGGACGGTGACGGTGAACCGCACCTCCCGCGTGTTGCCGCTCGAATCGGTTGCGGAGCAGGTGACTCCGGTTCGCCCGAGCTTGAAGAAGCTTCCAGAGCGGGGCTTGCAGATAGCTGGAACCGTGCCGTCGACCCCGTCTTCAGCCGTGATTCTGTAGCGCACGCGCATCCGCTTTGCTCCCCTCGGCGCCCGCACGGTTTTCGAGACGGCCCCGGTGAGGGAGGGTGGGGTGACGTCGAAGTCGAGGCCCGGCACCGCGAGCGTGCCGGTCCACGTGTCTCTGGCAATACCGCACCGGCAGCCCCCGCCCATGCCCACGGAGCTCTTGTAGATGAGGCTGCCCGACGCCCCGGCGTACTTCCCCGATCCGGCCGCGACGGCGAATTCGAAGGGCCCGTCCTCGCGCGGTGGGGGGCCACTGCTGCAACTCCTTCCAGCCCTCGACAGCTCGAGCGTGCCCTTGCCGGCGACCTCGAGGAGTGCCGTGTTCTGGTGCACGATGAAACAGCTCTCGTCGTCCCCCGGGAGGAGCTTGTCGTAGGTCACCGTGACGCGTCCCATTCCGGCGACCTCACCCTCGCCGACGGATCGCAGGCAGCTGGCGACGGCAGGAGTCCCCTGCGGGCAGTACTCGCGGCTGATGCGCCACTTCTGCGTGAGGGTCGCGTTGAGCTGAAGCGTCCCCGAGGCGCGCGTCGGCGTTCCCGATGCGCCGGGGGCAGGTATCAGTGGAGCGCGGCGGCCACAAGCGTCAGCTTCGCCGTCATCTCCATCCTCTCTTTCGCTCGGTGTACGAAGTCATCACGCACGTCCGTCGGTCTCCGAGGCCTGCTGCTACTCAATCATGCTCCTCCGCCACCCTCGGGAGGAAGCCCTCGCTACGGAGCTGCTCGAAAGCCGAACTGCTCCCGAGAGGCGCTCCCCGCCACCGCAGGCCGCGACGACTCCGAGGGCCGGCCGCTGCCAAAACGATCGCGAAGCGGCGGACGCCGATAGAGGCAGCGGCACGACCCGTTGCTGTTACGGAACTTGAACGCGCTTCATCGTGAGCGCGGCTTGTCCAACAGCGAAATCGCCGGAACGCTCGTCGTGAGCGAGCACACCGTGAAGACACACGTGGCCCACATCCTCGGGAAGCTCGACCTCCGCGACCGTGTTCAGGCCGTCGTGCCCGCCTTCGAGGCTGGGGTCGTGCGGCCCGGGTGAGAGTTAGGAGATCACCTCGACCGCGACGGGCCGTAGCTCGTCCAGCCGGTCGACGCGGGCGAGCGACGGGAAGAGCCTCCACCACACACCAGCGACGACGATCGTCGCGACACCGCCCACGACGACCGCCGGCACGGCACCGATCAGCGCAGCCGCGACGCCCGACTCGAAGGCTCCGAGCTCGTTCGAGGCGCTGATGAAGACCATCTCGACGGCGGTTACCCGCCCGCGAACCTCGTCCGGGGTCACGAGCGGGAGGATCGTCGAGCGGAGGACGACGCTCACCATGTCGAGTGCACCGCCGAGGGCGAGCGCCAGCATCGAAAGCCACATCGCGCGCGAGAGACCGAAAACGACCATGCAGACGCCGAACCCGGCGACCACGAGGAAGAGCGTCGGTCCAGCGCGCCGGCTGATGGGGCGCCGCGCGAGCCAGAGCGCTGCGAGGAACGAGCCGATCGCGGGCGCCGTCCGCAGGAATCCCAGCCCCGTCGGCCCCACCTCGAGAATGTCCTTGGCGAAGATCGGCAGCAGCGCGACGGCGCCGC
>Ga0184625_10000411_pt1 | contig 15849 bp, 11 predicted proteins | sample PLM3_30_b1_FD_133151 | JGI IMG/M metagenome (GOLD analysis project Ga0184625, IMG submission 133151) | Groundwater sediment microbial communities from an aquifer in East River, Colorado, USA - PLM3_30_b1 | ecosystem: Environmental > Terrestrial > Soil > Riparian zone | place: USA: East River... | reverse complement strand
TTTTGCGGTAAGTGAAACTGAATCTTTATTATTGAATGATGCCAGAACACCTGTAAATAAAAACAGGCCTGTAAACAGGAAAAGCCTTGTGGTCATGTTGGGGAATTTTCAATTTAACGAAGCTGTAAAGAGGATATTTTATCAGCCCTGCAACTTTATACCTCTTTTCTGATCGTTCTCCGTCGGAATTAGTGGCAAAGAATTAATTATATTAGCTAATCTTTCACCTTAAACTACACTGCTATGAAATTAGTTCTGCCAAACCAGGAAGACACCGGGCATTTAACTATCACTTACTTCACCTTGCGCAAGATAATCGGGTTTCTAGCCTTTTTTTTAGCTCCCGCCCTCGTGTTTGGTTCATTTATTCTTGATCATACGAGGTATATCCAGGTTTCTATGAGCGCCTATTATCATACCGGGGTGCGTGATCTGTTAGTCGGTATTATATGCGGAATATCGCTGTTTCTATTCTCCTATCATGGCCATAAATGGTATGATTCTCTTGCCAGCAAATTAGCCGGACTGTTTGCACTCGGTATCGCCTTCTTTCCAACATCCCCAACCAATGACAAGTCTGATATTATCAGCATCCTGCATTATCTAACTTCAGCTATATTCTTAGTTATTTTAGCATGTATGTCTTTATTTCTCTTTACAAAATCCAAAGGGCATATGACGGCAAAAAAGAAGCAAAGAAACCGGGTATACAGGGTATGCGGAATTGTCATTTTGGTTGCAATCGCCGGTATTCCTATTGTTGGTATTGACAGCATTTGGGATCATGTAAAATTTTTAAAACCCACTTTCGTACTTGAAACAATTGCATTGGTAGCTTTCGGAATTTCATGGCTTACAAAAGGAGAAGCGATCCTGGGAGATAATACTTAGTTTCTTTCTTTGCCAGTTGAAATAGCAAGCTCTTAATTCATCATCGCTATAACGAGGTTACTTTATCAACCCTGCAATTTTATGCCTCTTTTCTGAATATAAGCATGCCAAAGGATCATCGAAGCGATGGTGCGATAAGGGCGCCACGGTTCGGAGATCTTTAACATCTTTTCCTTTGTGATACCTGGATGAAGTTGTTTTGTTTCTTTTAAACTATTCACCAAAGCAATATCACCTAACGGAAAAAGATCTGTCCGCTGTAATGAATGCATTAAATAAACATCCACCGTCCAATCGCCGATGCCTTTTATTTTTTTTAATTCAAGGCGTATCTCATCTTCATGAGCATTAGAAAACCTGGCAAGCCTGAGTTGTTTTGATTGAACTGCTTTTGCCAATTCTCTTGCATAAACTATTTTTTGCCGGCTGAAATAACAGGAACGGAGGTCTTCATCGGTTAACGAAAGAATTTTTGATGGAGTTACATATCCAATTCGTTCTTTCAGTTTTTTAAATGCTGCATAAGCAGAAGCCAAAGAGACCTGTTGCTCAAGAATAAAAAGTATCAATGTTTGGAAAGTAGCAGGTCGAGTCCACATTGGCGGGTAGCCGTGTTGCCTGATGATTGAATTAAGTTCTTTATCGACCCGGCAGAGCTTATTACAGATTTTTTGAAAATTGGAGGAATCAAAGATTTGTATTGACATTTTATAGCTTATTGAACTAATTTTTGAACCCATACTTAATTGTTCGTTTTGTGGTCAAAAAATATTCATCGTTTTCAAAAGTTATTTGCTCGATCCAATTGTTCAGACTATCTCTCATCGGATACACAAAGTCATATCTCAATTCGCGTTTAGTGATAGGCCGATTTGCTTCAAGGGAGATAACTTCATTTCCCCGATTGTATCTGTATGTTTCTTTGCGGAACACCGGGCTCTCATACTCTTTTATATATCGCTCCTCATACTTAATGTTTGCGCTATCATCGTATTCTCTGTACATAAGCCATTTTAAAATTTTATTTTTATCAAACTTCGATACAATGCATTGTTTGCGATTATTATTGAACTCGAATTTATCAAATCCATTCACCTCAGAATTGGCAATTGTATATACATAATCAAGATTTCCTTTTGACCGATAAATCAACTCAAATCTTGTATATGTGACCCCTGATGCAGTCAACAATCTTTTTCTTACCAGCCTTTTATTCTTGTCATAACGGAACCTTATTTTGGAAGTGTCTCTCTCTTTTTGCCTGATCTCAATGATTTGATCAACCATATTTTTATTATACTCAATCCTATGAATTACTGTTCCCCCTGAATCCCGACGGAGTTTTTCAATCATTCTTTGACCTGCTAAAATATACCTGGTAAAGGAAGAATCAGAAGTTACAGTCATTTCATGCTCGATAACCTCGATAGGATTCCCGTCTATGTTATATGGTCCTGCTTCAAAAAAATTACCCTTTATAAACTTATCAAGGTATTCAAATTCCTCATCCACTGGAATAAATTTTAAAGCCCGGGCATTACTGTCAATTTTCCTGATTTCAGAAAAAATGGGTTGCAAATAATCTGTTGAAAGTTTGGGATAATTTATCTCTGTTTGACAGCCTGTAAATATTAATGCAAAAGCAGCGAAGAAAGACTTAATTCTCCTTGCCATTATTTAACTTTAAATTTTTGTATTGCATTTTTTGTAAACTCACTTAAGATCAACCGGCCACTGATCTTTGCACGATCAATTAATAAATGATCCCAATGCTCTGTTCCTTTCCAGAATATCTTTTTCATTTCTGCCATTGCATCAGGATTGGAATGTGAAAGTGTATCGGCAAGTCGCCCGATCGAGTCATCCATTTCCTCTGTAGTAGTATGTATTTCTGCAAACAATCCTTTTCTTCTTGCCCAATCAGCATTGCGCCAATGATTGGCATCAATTGATATTTGACTGAATGCTGATGCTCCGATCTTTCTTTCAACTGCTGGACCAACAACGAATGGCCCAATGCCAATTGCTAATTCACTTAACCTTACTTCAGCAGCTTCACTTGCTATTGCGTAATCAACAGAAGCAGCCAGCCCAACTCCACCACCAACGCATTTACCATGAATACGGCCAATGATAAACTTGGGACACAATCTCATTGTATTAATCACATGAGCAAAGCCACTGAAAAATGCCAGGCCTTCTTTTTCATTCTTTATTTCAACCAGTTCATCAAATGATGCGCCGGCACAAAAGGCTTTTTCGCCTGCGGAGCGAAGAATGATAACTATTGTGGCAGGATCCTGACCCGCATGCTGAATAGCAACAGCAAGATCATGCAATATTTTTCCCGGCAAAGAATTGCTTTGCGGATGAAAGAATTCAATTGAAGTAATTCCTTTATGCGTTTCTGTTTTAACATATCCAGACATAAGCTAAGAATTAAAAAGAGAAAATGAGTTAAAGAGATTCTTTTCCAAAATTATTAAACACTCTGTGAATTCCATCTTTCATCAGGTCTACTTTAAAATTAATCAACATTCCATGCTTTAGATTTAGTAAAGATAAATGAGTATGAATTTGTTTAAAATAAACAGGTGGTAGTGGATATACTGATTTTAACTCAAGAACAAGCTTTCTTTCCAGGAATAAATCAAGTTTATAAGCATCACGTACTAAAAGCTCATCATATTCAATTGGAAGTAATATTTGCCTTTCTGTACTAATCCCAAGTTTATTTAATTCATAGTATAATATCTCTTCATAAACTCTTTCAAAACAACCAGGACCAATCCTAGAATGGATTTTTATACATAAATCAACCACAATCCCTGTTAGTTTATTTATGTCCATGTAGTTTATTTTTTAACTAAGAGAATAAAAGAGAGAAGGAGAAAAAGAGTCAATTCGAAATTTCTCTTTACCTCTTTTTCTCCTTTAACCTCTTAGCTCTTTTTGGCCACCATTGTAAGTATCGTTGCTACGCCTGCTATCTCGTTTGTTTCATCAATAAATTCAACCAGCCATTTCACGATCCCTTTTTCAATATCATCGCCTCTTTTAAGATCTTCAGGTTTTTCAACAACTCTTTTATCACTTGGTAATTTTTCTTTACACGTAAAACGGATATGAATTTCAGCACCAGGATAAACGGGTTTGGTAAAACGAAGTTCATCAATTCCATAGTTTAGTAGCACTGGATTTTTTTCGTAGCTATCAACAAATAAACCGGCGGCAATACTCATGATGAAATATCCATGAGCCACCTGTTGCTCAAACATGGTCCCGGTAAAATCCGTTGTTTTAATATGGGCATAAAAATGATCGCCACTCATGTCAGCAAACTTATCAATGTCTTCGCTGGTAATTATTCTTTTCTCAGTTACTACCTGGTCCCCGATCTGCAATTCTTCAAAATATTTTTTAAATGGATGCTTGCCCGGATCTTTTCCTTTTGCATGTTGCTGATAAACGCCGGTGATCTCAGTAAGTGTAGTTGGCGAGCCTTGCAAAGCTGCTCGCTGCATATAATGTTTTACACCACGAATACCACCCATTTCTTCGCCACCACCTGCACGACCGGGCCCCCCGTGAATTAATAATGGTAATGGCGAGCCATGCCCGGTGCTTTCTTTAGCGCATTCATTATTTAACACCAGAATTCTTCCATGGTGAGTGGCGGCGCCGATCACATATTGCTTTGCAATTTTATAGTCTGCGGTAACAACTGTAGTGCAAAGACTTCCTTTGCCCAATTTTCCTAATTCAATTGCCTCCTCTAAATTCTTATACGGCATAATTGTACTCACCGGGCCGAATGCTTCAACCTCATGAACTTCTTTTGCCGTGTGTGGCTTATCATTCATTAATAAAATAGGTGATAGAAATGCTCCTTTCTTCGCATCTGCATCTACCACTTCAACACTATCCAGTGAACCGTAAACAATTTGTGAAGAAGCCAACAGTTTTTGTACCTGCTCTTTTACTTCTTTACGCTGGCTTTCCCCTGCAAGACTACCCATTCTTACTTTTTCATTTAGCGGATTGCCAATTGTTGTTTGTGATAAAGAAGTCGAGATCGCTTTCCAGAGATCCTCCATTTTATTTTCGGGAACAAATATTCTGCGAATCCCTGTGCAACGTTGCCCGGCTTTCAGGGTCATTTCTTTTCTTACTTCTTTTATAAAAATGTCCCATTCAGGTTTACCAGGAGTTATATCTTCACCAAGCACAATGCAATTCAAACTATCTGCTTCCATATTGAATGGAACATTCTCATTCATTATCCTTGGATTACTTTTCAACATTAATCCTGTTGATGCACTACCGGTAAATGTGATGACATCTTGCGAAGTAACATGATCCAACAGATCACCGGCGCTGCCACAGATAAGTTGCAACGCTCCTTCTGGTAAAATTTTGCTTGCAATAATTTCTTTTACTACTGCTTCCGTTAAATAAGAAGTGATCGTTGCCGGTTTTACAATTGCCGGCATCCCTGCCAAAAGATTCACTGCAACTTTTTCTAACATACCCCATACAGGAAAGTTGAAGGCGTTTATGTGGATCGCTACCCCTTCTTTGGGAACAAGAATGTGAGTTCCCATGAAAGTATTATTCTTACTCAGGTTGTGACTCTCGCCATCAATACAAAAAATTTCATCGGGAAATTTTCTTCTTAGGGAAGCATTGGCAAAAAGATTTCCGATGCCGCCTTCAATATCTACCCAGCTATCTGCTTTTGTGGCACCGGTCTTATAAGAAATGGAATAAAATTTATCAAGATGTTTTCTCAAGTGAAGAGCTAGCTCTTTCAGCATTCTTCCTCTTTCATGAAAGGTCATTTTGCGCAAGTTCCTGTTACCAACCCTTCTTGCATGATCGGTCATCGATCTAAAATCCAAACCTTTTGAAGTAGCAGTTGCAACCATTTCACCTGTCACTGCATTAAAAAGTTGCTGACCATCGCCATCACCCGTTATCCATTTTCCTGCTATATAATTTTCAAGCTTATTCATGTAAGTATAATATTACAGCCAAAGGTATTTTAATTTTATAATGCATTTTGGTCTATTGGGGTATATAAAGTCGATCCAGGATCTGTGAATGAAAGGAAAAAGATCAGCTATAAAATGGGATGTTGAGATCAATATAGAAATTGGCAGGTCGATGGATCAGATAGATCTCTGAAAAAGTTTTTATTCATCATTGATCAATGAACTTCTATTCCAAACTGTTTTAAATGATGCAACGAATGTTTATAGAGCAATTGAATATTAGCATCAAAATCCAACTCGCCAAAAACAGGGTTGTTGGTTTTTAATCCCGGGTCTTTTTCAAAAGCCTCAAAAAAATAGATCAGCTCTTCCTTTAATTTGCCAATGGCGGCTTCTTTGGTATGTTTTTTTAAAGGAGCCGGTTCTTCCGCAAGTACCGGGCTTTTGGTATTTTCTTTAAATGGCTTTTCGCTAAACATGAATTCCCGTAACCGTGGAAGTTTATCGGCGGGTGTTACAATTGGCAATTTGATCTTGCCCGATGCCACCATCATTACATCTGTAAAATGTTCGATCATCTGTTGAACATTCATTTTACCCCAACGGGCAGGCTCATCATTCTTTAATTTTTGTAAAAGTGAAACGAGTTTTGTGCGGATGAAATTTTCCTTTTCAAAATTCATGTGGTGGGCCTTAAACCTTGCAAGATTAGCTAAAACATGGACATAAAAAAAATCCCGGGAAACCCAGGATCAGTCTTTATGATTAGCCATTGCTTTATCAATGGCTTGCCGTAGAGCTGCATTGATCTCATCTACTGAGCCTTCGCCATGAATAGCCTTGAATTTCCTTGTTTTCTTATAGTAGTCAGCCACAGGTGATGTTTCATTCGTATATACAGCAAATCTCTTTCTTATCACATCCTCGCTGTTATCATCGCTGCGGCCACTTGTTTTACCACGATTAAGCAACCTGTTCACTAATTCTTTCTCGGTTACATCAAGAGCAAGGACAGATGCAATATCAGTCTTTTTCAGCGCTAATAATTTATCCAATGCTTGTGCCTGCGCCACTGTACGCGGAAACCCATCAAATAAAAACCCGTTCACGTTTTTATGCCTGTCAAAAAAAGAACCTACCATGGCGATCACCACTTCATCGGGAACCAACTGGCCATTATCGATAAATTTTTTTGCCTCGTTACCCAGTGGGGTTTTATTAGCTATCTCTTCACGAAGGAGGTTGCCGGTGGAAAGATGGATAAGTCCATATTTCTCAACCAGCCTGTCTGATTGCGTGCCTTTACCGCTGCCCGGAGGGCCAAATAAGATTAAATTGAACATGTACTTGCTTACCGGTGTGAACGACAAATATAATATCCCTTGCCCAAAAATTCATTGATGGGCACGGAATTGGTTAAAAACATTTAAATAGAACGGCTGTTTGTAATAAAATGTTAAGCATCTGCCCATTGGCCGGTTAGTGACAAACCAGCCAACCGTATTAGACGTAAATTTGTTTAAATAGAAACAGATAAAATGAAACAACTTTTGATATTGCTGATCATCGCCGCTGCCTGTCAGCAATGCAGCTATTCCCAATCAACAAAAACAAAAATTGCAAAAATGGATACTATTAATAAAAAGAATAACCCGGTTTATTCAAATACCGATACATCAAAAGTGAATATAAGCGAAGAAGAATGGAAGAAAGTTCTACCCGGTGATGTTTATCAAATAGCCCGGCTGAAAGGAACTGAAAGACCCTGGAGCAGTAAATATGAATCATTCAATGAAAAAGGAACTTATTACTGTGCAGCCTGTGGCAATGCATTATTTAGAAGCGATACAAAATTTGAAAGCGGTTGCGGCTGGCCAAGTTTTTATGAGCCGATCAGTAAAGAAAGTATTATTTACACAGAAGATAATACAATTGGAATGAGCAGGACCGAGGTTCAATGCGGTCGTTGCAAAGCACATTTAGGTCATGTGTTTGATGATGGCCCAAAACCTACCGGTCTGCGTTACTGCATCAATGGTGTAGTGCTTGATTTTGCAAAGGCAAAAGAAGCGGAAAAGAAATATAATGAGAAGAAAGAAGAAAAGCCTAACAACTAATCTCCGAAGGAGTCCTTCGGACAACTCATACTCCCTTTGAACTATTACTCCCTCCCGCTGAGGGAGTTTTTTATTTTCCTTAACGAACTGACCGAAGTATATTTACCGCCCTAAAAATCAGCTCATGAAACAAAAACTTAAACCATTATTCTTTGTAGCTCTTACCTTTTTTTATGTCATTTCTTTTGGTCAGTATAATTTAAAAGATCCTCTGCCCGTAGATCCGAATGTGAAGATTGGAAAATTATCAAACGGGCTCACTTATTATATACGCAAAAACGTAAAGCCTGAAAAGAAATTAGAATTACGTCTTGCAATAAATGCCGGTTCGGTTTTAGAAAACAACGATCAGCGTGGACTAGCTCACTTTATGGAGCACATGGGTTTTAATGGTTCCAAAAATTTTCCCAAAAATGAGTTGGTTGATTATTTGCAAAAAACAGGAGTCGAGTTTGGCGCTGATCTGAATGCTTATACAAGTTTTGATGAGACGGTTTACATCTTACCGATCCCAACCGATGAGGAAGCGGTTGTCGAAAAAGGATTCACCGTTTTGGAAGATTGGGCCTTCAATAATTTGTTTGATAAAAATGAAATTGAAAAAGAGCGGGGTGTTGTGCTGGAAGAATCAAGATTAAGCAAAGGTTCATCTGAAAGAATGAGCCGCCAGTATTTTCCACGTTTATTCAATGGTTCAAAATATGCAGAACGGCTGCCTATTGGTAAAGATGAAGTGCTAAAAACGTTCAAGCCTGAAACACTTAAGAATTTTTATAAAACATGGTACCGCCCAAATCTGATTGCAGTAATTGTTGTTGGTGATATAGACCCGGCAGAAGCAGAAAAAAAGATCAAAGCACATTTCTCCAAATTTACAAACCCCGCCAATGCAACTGCAAGACCTGCCATTATTCCAATAAAACAAAGAACTACTCCTGATGCAATGGTGGTAACCGATGATGAAGCCACCAACACTTTCCTGGAGGTATTCAATTTTGTAAAGCCGGCAAAAAAATTAAAAACATGGGCCGATTATCGTGAAAGTACTGTGGAAGGCCTGGTAAGTTCTTTGATCAACCAGCGATTAACCGAATTAACACAAAAACCAAACCCGCCGTTTGTTTTCGCCAATACAGGTTTTCAACCTTTTCTTCGGGGTTATAATTCTTTTACATCTTTTGCGGTACTTGGCGAAGCGCCAATGCAGGATGCTATTGATGCATTAATAGGAGAAACTAATCGTGCAAGACAATTTGGGTTTTTGCAAACAGAACTCGATCGTGCAAAATCAAGTTTGATGAATGCAGCAGAAAAATCTTTTAGAGAAAAAGATAAATCAGAGTCCGGGGCCATTGTTCAGCAGTATGTAAATAATTTTTTACAGGGCAATCCTATTCCCGGCGTTGAACATCGTTATAAATTCTTGCAACAGGTTTTATCAACGATCAGTTTGCAGGAAATAAATGCGATCGCAAAACAAATGCCTTCTACTGCAAATGCATTTACATTGGTAGAAGCCCCTACTAAACAAAAAGATAAATTGCCAAACAATACCGAGCTATTGAAAGCGCTTGTTGCGGCAAATAATAAACCGGTAAAAGCTTATGAAGAAAAAGCAGTTGCATCCGCATTGCTTGATAAGGAACCAATGCCCGGAAAAATTACCGCTGAAACAAAAAATGAAAAACTGGGTACAACCGATCTTACATTAAGCAATGGAGTTACCATAACCATAAAGCCAACAACACTAAAGAATGACGAAATACAAATGGATGCATGGCGATGGGGCGGATTTCATAAATATGATATTGCTGATAAGGATAATGCCCAGTATGCTGCCGTACTGGTTGGCCAAATGGGAGTAAAGGATATGTCGCCTACAGACCTGAGAAAATTCATGGCTGGAAAAACTGTTTCCGTTACACCTTATATCAATGCGCATGAAGAAGGAATTGAAGGCCGCAGCAGTGTAAAAGATTTCGAGACCTTTTTGCAAATGATGTATCTCTATTATACACAACCGAGAAAAGATGAAGGCTTATTCAAATCGTTTATCACAAAAAATAAGGCGGGTCTTCAATTTGTAAAACAAGATCCGCAAACATGGTTCCAGGATAGTCTTGGTAAAATTGTTTACAATAATAACCCATGGGCAAGTGAAATCCCAACGCCGGAAGATTTTGATCGTTTAAATCTTGACAGACTATTTGCCATTTATACGGACATCTTTGGCAATGCAAATGGGATGCATTACAGTTTTGTCGGCAATATCGATGTTGAAAAAGCAAAACCTCTTTTGGAAAAATATCTTGGATCACTCCCTTCTGCGCCAAAAGAAAATAAATTCAAAGACAATGGCATCAGGATGATCAAAGGATCAACAGAAGCTAATCTGAAAAAAGGGAAAGAATCGCAGGCCATGATCACAATTATGTTTGAAGGTGAAACTGAATACAACCGTGAAGAAAAAATAAATCTCGCTGCATTACTTGAAGTATTAAATATTAAGATCATTGAGAAACTTCGTGAAGAAATGAGCGGCATTTATGGTGGTGGTATTGGCGGTACTGTTTATAAAAGACCTTATGTTCATTATACAATTACTGCTGGTTTGCCCTGCGGACCGGAAAATGTTGAAAAACTCACAAAGGCATTGCTTGAAATTATAAAAGATGCGCAGGAAAAAGGAGTAGAGCAAAAAGATCTTGATAAAGTAAAAGAAACATGGAAGAAACAATACCATGTTAACCTGCAAAGCAATGATTGGTGGCTTTCAGGTTTATCAAATGCATGGATCGATCAAACAAATGCCGAAGGTCTTCTTGATTATGAAAAAAGAGTAGATGCGATCAAAATTGAAGACTTACAAAAAGCTGCAAAGAAATTTTTAACATTGAATAATATGGTGAAAGCTGTTCTTTATCCTGAAAGTTCAAATATTACTCCGGGAGTAAAGACCGTGAAGCCATTTTAAGCTAAGAGGTCAAAAGAGAAAAGGAGAAAAAGAGACGAGACAAAAATGCTCGTCTCTTTTTTTATCTAATAATGAGCGTAAAGCCAGATTCAAACTCCTTATCTCTTTTCTCCTTTATCCTCTTAGCGACACTCAACCATTTTTTTCTTTACTGTAGCAACACATTGGTATCCTGCATACTAACAACTGCGTGAAAGAAGCAGAAAAGAAATACAATGAGAAGACAGGAGAAAAGCCGAATAACTAATCTCCGAAGGTCACGAAGGACTCCTTTGGACAATTCATATTCCCTTTCCCGTTGAGAGAGTTTTATTTTGGCAATAACAATACAGAGTATATTTACAACTCAAATTTTTAACCATGAACCGCCTAAAATCTCTTTTATCCATTGTATTTCTTTTTGTGTTTATCTTTTCGTTCGGTCAGTACAAACTTACCGATCCAGTGCCAAAAGATCCGAATGTGAAGATTGGCAAATTACCCAATGGACTAACTTACTATATACGAAGGAATGTAAAACCCGAAAATAAACTGGAGTTACGATTGGCTATAAATGCAGGTTCAGTTTTAGAAAATAATGATCAGCGTGGATTGGCTCACTTTATGGAACATATGGGTTTTAATGGTTCCAAAAATTTCCCCAAAAACGAACTCGTAGATTATTTACAGAAATCAGGTGTAAAATTTGGTGCAGACCTGAACGCCTATACGGGTTTTGATGAGACAGTATATATTTTACCCATACCGACTGATGACCCGACAGTAGTAGAAAAAGGGTTCACCGTACTGGAAGATTGGGCCTTCAATAACCTGTTTGATAAAAATGAAATTGAAAAAGAAAGAGGTGTTGTGCTGGAAGAGTCAAGGCTGAGCAAAGGCTCTTTTGAGCGTATGAGTCGCAAGTATTTTCCCAAATTGTTCAATGGTTCGAAATATGCTGTACGTCTCCCCATCGGGAAAGACTCGATACTAAAAAATTTCAAAGCCCAAACCTTAAAGAATTTTTATAAAAACTGGTATCGTCCCAACCTGATGGCAGTAATTGTAGTAGGAGATATTGATCCGGCCGAAGCCGAGAAAAAGATCAAAGCGCATTTTTCAAAGTTTCAAAATCCTCCTAATTCACCGGTACGGCCAGCGATAATTCCCATTCCTGCCAGGATCAAACCTGAAGCCATGGTAGTTACTGATGACGAAGCTACCAACACAATACTGCAGGTGATAAATTATGTGAAGCCAGCAAAAAAAATAAGAACCTGGAATGATTACCGTCAGCACCTGGTGGAACAAATGATCAGCTCTCTTATAAATGAACGGTTGAATGAGCTGACACAAAAAGAGAAACCGCCTTTTGTTTTTGGTTATACCGGTTACCAGTCTTTCATTCGTGGCTATAGTTCGTTTTTATCAGCGGCTATGCTGGGCGATGCATCCCCACAGGTCGCTATTGATGCTCTTATAGCAGAAACTAACCGTGCCCGCCAGTTTGGATTTTTACAAACTGAACTGGACCGTATAAAAGCCAACATGCTGAATAGTGCCGAAGAAAGCGTCAAGGATAAAGATAAGACGGAGTCCAGCCAGATTGTAGGTGCTTACTTGGAACATTATTTACAGGGTGATCCAATTCCTGGTTCCGAAAATCATTTAAAATTCTTGCAACAAGTATTGCCTGGTATTACCGTTTTGGAAATAAATGCTGCTGCCAAAAAAATGCCTTCGCCGGCTAATGCATTTGCACTTCTGCAAGCACCAAGTAAAAAGAAAAATCAGTTGCCCGGAAATGATGCATTACTAAAAAGCCTGATGGCGGCCAATAAAAAACCGGTAACTGCTTATGAAGAAAAGATCCTTGCCTCTTCGTTGCTCGATAAAGAACCAATACCCGGAAGAATAGTTGCTGAAAGTAAAAACGAAAAACTCGGTACCATTGATTTCAATTTGAGCAACGGCATTTCGGTAACCCTGAAACCAACACAATTCAAAAATGACGAAATAAAAATGGATGCCTGGCGCTGGGGTGGCTATGGGCGTTTTGATATTGCTGACAAAGAAAACGCACAATATGCAGCACAGATCATAGGTGAAATGGGTGTAAACGATATGAGCCCGGCTGAAATAGGAAAATACCTGGCTGGAAAAACAGTTTCAGTATTTCCTTATATCAATCCAAACGAAGAGGGCATTGAAGGCAGCAGCAGTGTAAAAGATTTTGAAACGTTCCTCCAGCTGATGTATTTGTACTACACAAATCCACGAAAAGATGATGCCCTGTTCAAATCTTTTATCAACAAAAACAAATCCATGCTGCAGTTCGTAAAACAAAACCCACAGGCATGGTACCAGGATACGCTTAATAAAATTGCGTACCAAAACAATCCCTGGGCATCAAGCGGTGTTCCATCAGTTGAAGAATTTGACAAACTGACCCTGGAGAAAAGTTTTTCCATTTACAAACAAATCTTCGGTAATGCTTATGGTATGCATTATACATTTGTCGGTAACCTGGATGAGGAAAAAGCGAAACAGCTTATTCAGAAATATATCGGCTCATTGCCTGCGTCACCGAAGGAGCCCTCCTATAAAGACAATGGCGTAAGAATGATAAGGGGGGTAACTGAAGCCAACCTGAAAAAAGGAAAAGAATCACAAAGCATTATCACAATAATGTTTGAAGATGTAACTCCTTTCAGTCTGGATGAAAAAATAAACTTAGCTGCCCTGATTGAAGTAATGAATATCAAGATCATTGAAAAATTGCGTGAGGAGATGAGCGGTATTTATGGTGGAGGTATGTTTGGCACTATATCAAAAAGGCCATATGTTCATTACACCATTGGCGCCCGGTTTCCTTGTGGGCCAGAGAATGTTGAAAAGTTAACCAATGCATTTTTTGAGCTTTTAAAAACAGTAAAGGAAAAAGGAGTGGAGCAAAAAGACCTGGATAAAGCAAAGGAAACCTGGAGAAAACATTATCATGAAAACCTGCAAAGTAATGATTGGTGGCTTAGCAATTTGTCTACGGCCTGGATTGACGAGAGTAACCCGGAAAATCTGCTGCTCCAGGAACAAAGAGTAGAAGCTATAACGGTTGCAGATCTGCAAAATGCTGCGAGGAGATTTTTTACGGGGCACAATATGATAAAAGCAGTTCTTTATCCTGAAAGCTCCAAGATCACGCCCAGTGTAAAAACGGTGCAACAGGCATATGAAAAACTCTTTTGATATTTAACAAGGGAGTAAAGGCGGTGAAGGCATTTTAAGCTAAGAGAATAAAAGAGAGAAAGAGGAAAAGAGACGAGAATAATATTCGTCTCTTTTTCATTTTATTGAATAACAGAAAAATCTATTCTAAAACTCCTTATCTCCTTTTCTCTTTTAATCTCTTAGCCCACCGTTCAACCATTTTTTTTCTGCAATGCTTCTTTTTAAGTAAGTTTATTTTTTTAAACATCACATGCAATGAGAAAAACTATTTGGCTCAGTGTCCTCGGCACTTTGATCTGTTTATTTACCGCAGCACAAAAACTAAGTCTTGAACAATTTAAAAACTGGAAACCCCGCAATATCGGCCCTGCCGGTATGAGTGGTCGTATCACAACAATCGATGTTGTGTTAGAGAATCCAAATATTATTTATCTCGGCGCAGCTTCCGGCGGTGTATGGAAAACCGAGAACAGCGGTAATTCATGGACGCCTGTGTTTGATGATCAGCCAACACAAAATATCGGTTCGGTTTCTGTGCAACAATCGAATCCAAACGTTGTTTGGGTTGGAACTGGTGAAGGCAATCCAAGAAATTCATTGAATATCGGGGAAGGGATCTTTAAAACATTGGATGCCGGTAAAACATGGAAAAGAATGGGATTGGAGAATACAAGGAATATTCATCGCATCATTGTCGATCCTGTTAATCCAAATACGGTGTACGCGGCGGCTATCGGAAACCCTTATGGCATACATCCCGAAAGAGGAGTTTTTAAAACAACTGATGGCGGCGAAACATGGACAAAAATTTTATACACCAATGATACTTCAGGTTGCGCTGATCTTGTAATGGATCCATCAAACCCAAATCGTTTATTAGCAAATATGTGGCAGCATCGCCGTACACCCTGGGATTTTAAAAGTGGCGGTCCCGGCAGCGGTTTATATTTAACAATAGATGGCGGTAAGACGTGGAAGAAATTAGGTAAGGACGATGGCTTACCTGATGGAACCTATGGAAGAGTTGGCCTGGCTTATGCCACTAATGATCCACGTCGTGTGTATGCAATGGTGGAAGCAACAAAAAATGGTTTATATAAAAGTGATGATGGTGGCACAAAATGGGAATTAGTAAATAGTGATGCAAGATGGGTAACCAATCGACCATTCTATTTCCAGGACATACGTGTTGATCCGGAAAATGAAAATCGTTTATACAATATTCATGACCAGGTTGAGGTGAGCGAAGATGGTGGCAAAACATTCGCCACCCTGATCCCATACTCTGGCATTCATCCTGATCACCACGCATGGTGGATCCATCCAAAAGATGGAAAATTTATGATCGAAGGAAATGATGGTGGTATCGGTATCACTCATGACCGCGGTAAGAACTGGACATTTGATGATAAACTTCCAGTAGGTCAATTTTATCATATTAACGTTGACAATGAAATGCCGTATAATGTAATGGGTGGCATGCAGGATAATGGAAGCTGGCATGGCCCTGCATATACATGGATCAATGCAGGTATCAGAAACTACTATTGGAATAATGTTGGTGGCGGTGATGGCTTTGATGTGATGCCTGATGCCGAAGATGCAAGCTGGGTGTATAGTGAAAGCCAGGGAGGAAATGTAGGTCGACGTAACTGGAAAACGGGAG
>Ga0184625_10000410_pt1 | contig 15862 bp, 13 predicted proteins | sample PLM3_30_b1_FD_133151 | JGI IMG/M metagenome (GOLD analysis project Ga0184625, IMG submission 133151) | Groundwater sediment microbial communities from an aquifer in East River, Colorado, USA - PLM3_30_b1 | ecosystem: Environmental > Terrestrial > Soil > Riparian zone | place: USA: East River... | reverse complement strand
GTGACCTGGCGCGGTGAGAAAGGGTTTCCGGATATCCATGATGATCGTCGACAGCCATTGCCATCTCGATTTTCCGGACTTTTCCACCGAGCTCGATGCGGTCGTCGCACGCGCACGCGCTTCTGGCATTGGCCGCATCGTTACCATCTCGACGCGCGTCAAACGGCACGCGCAGGTGCTTGCGATCGCCGAAAGGTTTCCCGATGTTTTCTGTTCGGTCGGCACCCATCCGCACTACGCTGATGAAGAGCTCGACATCGACGCCAAGGCTCTGGTTGCGCTAGCCCAGCATCCGAAGATCGTCGCCATCGGCGAGGCCGGGCTCGACTATTTCCGCAACAACAGTCCGCGCGATGCGCAGGCGGCCGGTTTCCGGCAGCACATCGCGGCCGCGCGCGAGACCGGCTTGCCGCTGGTGATCCATTCGCGCGATTGCGCTGCGGACATGGCGCAGATCCTACGCGAGGAGAGCGGGAAGGGGGCCTTCCCGGCTGTGCTGCACTGTTTCACCGGCGGTCGCGAGCTCGCCTTTAGTGCGATCGAGTTGGGACACTACGTGTCCTTCACCGGAATATTGACCTTCAAGAACTCGGATGCCTTGCGCGCGATTGCCGCCGCACTGCCAGCCGATCGCATCCTGGTCGAGACGGATGCGCCCTATTTGGCGCCATTGCCGTACCGCGGAAAACGCAATGAACCCGCGTACGTCGCCGAGACCTCTAAAGTTTTAGCGGAAGTGCGCGGTGTTCCTGTTAACGAAATCGCGCAACAGACGACGGAGAATTTTTTCCGGCTGTTCAATAAGGTGCCGCGCGTCCTGGCGGATGCCGCATGAGCTTAACCTTCACGATTTTGGGCTGCGGCTCGTCCATGGGTGTGCCGCGGGTCGCGTTGGGCTGGGGTTCGTGCGATCCAGCCAATCCGAGGAACCGGCGACGGCGCTGCTCGCTGCTGGTGGAGCGGCAGAACGCGCAGGGACATCGCACGCGCGTTCTCGTCGATTGCTCGCCTGACCTTCGCATGCAGTTACTCGACGCCAACGTCGACTGGCTCGACGGCGTCCTGATTACGCACGAGCACGCCGACCACACCCACGGCATCGATGATCTAAGACCCCTGTTCGTCCACAAGCGCCGCCGCGTCGACGTCTATCTCGACGAGCCCACCTCGCGGGCGATGCATGCCCGCTTTGGCTACTGCTTCATGACTCCGCCCGGCAGCGAATACCCGCCCATCGCGACTGAAAAGCGCCTGGTGCCAGGCAAGCTTATAACGATCGAGGGGCAGGGTGGCACGGTCGAGGCCCTGCCGGTCATGCAGGATCACGGCGACATTCCCTCGCTCGGCTTCCGGTTCGGTAATGTCGCCTACTCGGCCGATATCAAAAGTTTGCCACCTGAAAGCGTTCAGGCGCTCGCCGGGCTCGATGTCTGGATCGTCGACGCGCTCCGCAAAAGCCCACACCCGAGCCATTTCAATCTCGATGAGGCTCTGGATTGGATCGCCCGGGTCAAGCCGAAGCGCGCGATTCTGACCAACATGCATACCGACATGGACTACGCCGCTTTGTGTGCGCAACTGCCGGCGACCATCGAGCCGGCTTACGACCAGATGAGCTTTGCGGCGACTTAGAGCGCCACACGCGCAAAGCGTGCCATTCCATTGAAATATCCACTTTTATCCAAATGGGGATCGCTTTGCAGCGTCCATAAGGCCGCCGGCTCTTCCATTATTCCTCGCCATTATTCGTCGCTTTGCCGCAGCTGGGCCTGGATCCACCATATCGGACATGTTCCATAATATGTCTTATGCGAATCGCAGAGCTTTTGTCGCGATAACAGGCGGGCTTTGCTACGGTCGCGCCGTTACCCAGCAAGCCTCAAACCGCATATCCAGTCCCCTGTGAAGCCTTCACGCGACATCTCCCGCCTGATCGAGATCATGGCGGCGCTGCGCACGCCCGGCACTGGCTGCCCGTGGGACCTGGAGCAGAATTTCCGGACGATTGCCCCGTACACGCTCGAGGAAGCTTATGAGGTCGCCGATGCCATTGCGCGTGACGACCTGTCCGGGCTCAAGGACGAGCTCGGCGACCTCCTGCTGCAGGTCGTTTTCCACGCCCGGATGGCACAGGAGCAAGGCGCCTTCGACTTCGCGGACGTGGTCGAGACCATTACCGCCAAGCTCATCCGTCGCCATCCACACGTCTTTGCTGACGCCGATGGCAAGACCGCCAAGGCGGTCGAAGGCCTGTGGGAACGCATCAAGGCCGAGGAGAAAGCCGATCGCGGCGGCGAGGCGGTAAGCGGGACGTCAAGCGGTGCCCTGGCAGGCGTACCGGTAGCCTTACCCGCGTTAACCCGCGCGCTTAAGTTGCAGGACAAGGCAGGGCGTGTTGGCTTTGACTGGAACGATCCCAGGGCCGTCCTCGCCAAGATCCGGGAAGAGGCCGACGAGATCGAGGCCGAGCTCGACCGCCGCGATAAAAACAAGACCGCGGCGGAAGTCGGTGATCTTCTTTTCGCGGTCGTCAACCTCGCCCGCCATCTCGATGCCGACCCGGAAGGCGTGCTGCGCGAGACCAATCTCAAATTCGAGCGGCGTTTTGCGGCGATTGAGCGCGCCTTGGCGGCGCGTGGGAAGACGCCAAAGAATGCGAGTCTCGCCGAAATGGACGAATTGTGGAACGAGGCGAAGGCGGCGGAGAAATAGATTCAGGAGTTGAATTTCGCGCGCACCCGCGCCGCGTTGTCCGGATCAGCGCGCACCGTCACCGCCAGCCGACCATCGTCACGCATGTCCTTTAGCAAAACTTCCGAGTGGCGATAGAGCCAGCTCAATCCGGCCCCATCGGCCGGGTCGATCGATACCTCAAGGGTGAGGCGGCTTTCACTCAGCCGCACTTCGATCGCTTCGACAAGATGATCGATCCCCTCACCCGTCAGTGCCGATACGGGTACCGGCCGCCGATCCGCGGGCTGCCGTCCCGCGAGATTGAGCACGCGCTCGCGGCCTGCGCTGTCAAACTGATCGATTTTATTCCAGACCTCGATCACACGCCTGTCGTCCGCAGAGATTCCCAATTCACCGAGGACCTTTCCGACATCGTGCAATTGCGCTTCCGAATCCTCGTGCGGGATGTCGCGCACATGCAAAATCACGTCCGCCTCTATGACTTCCTCCAAGGTCGCGCGAAAGGCCGCAACCAGCATGGTGGGAAGATCCGAGATGAAGCCAACCGTATCGGACAATATGACCCGCGCGCCGTGCGGCAGTGCGACTGCGCGCAGCGTAGGATCGAGCGTCGCGAACAGCATGTCCGCCGACAGCACGCTCGCGGCGGTCATCCGGTTGAAAAGCGTTGATTTGCCGGCGTTGGTATACCCGACCAGCGCGACAATCGGATAAGGCACCCGTTTTCGGCTGTCGCGGTGCAGCTTGCGCGTACGCTTTACCTTGTCGAGTTCGGCTTCAATGCGCGCGATACGCTCTTCGATAACGCGCCGATCCGCCTCAATTTGCGTCTCACCCGGTCCGCCAAGAAATCCGAAGCCGCCGCGCTGGCGCTCGAGATGGGTCCAGGAGCGCACCAACCTGCCCTTTTGATACGTGAGATGTGCGAGCTCGACCTGTAGCGCGCCTTCGCGGGTGCGCGCGCGCCGCCCGAAAATCTCAAGGATGAGACCCGTGCGATCGATGACTTTTGTAGTCCATGCCTTCTCCAAATTGCGCTGCTGAACCGGTGAGACCGGACAATCCATAACCACAATGGATGCCGACAGGCTTTTTGCGAGCCCGGCGATTTCGTCGACCTTGCCCTTGCCGATATAGGTCGCCGGCCGGATCTCGCTGAGCGTCACCAGGCCCGCCTCGACCACGGTCAGATCGATCGCACGTGCAAGCCCAACCGCCTCGTCAAGACGCGCCTCAGGCGTCCGCATGTCGGGCGAGCGTATCCCGCCTTTACGCGGCGGCGATTTGATCCACGGCTCGATAACGATGGCCCGACCGGTCTCGACACCCGATTTCGTCGGGCTCAGATGGTCGGCGCGCTGATCACGACGGCGTACTTCCAATCAGACTTTGTCTCCAGCCGGCGGCTCTTCAGACCCCTCGAAGAGTTGGATCGGATGACCCGGCATGATGGTCGAAATCGCGTGCTTGTAGACGAGCTGAGAATGCCCGTCCCGTCGCAACAGCACGCAGAAATTATCGAACCAGGTCACAACGCCCTGCAATTTGACACCGTTCACCAGAAAAATAGTGAGTGGTATTTTGCTTTTGCGGACGTGATTGAGAAAAGTGTCTTGGAGATTTTGCGCACGATCGGCTGCCATGGCCGTTTTTCCATTTTTGCTCGCGTCTAGCGCGCGAGACCTTCTTTACCCAAGTCCTTCTGCATGCCCTGTGAGAGCATGCGCCGCTTTGCCCCTCGCAAAGCGGTGCGGGCCCGGGAGGCACCATTAGATGGCAGGTATTCTTCGGGCGCAAGCAGAAGTTCGCTTGCCGGGCGTTAACACACGGAAATTAAACAAATTTTGGTCGTTTTGGCAGGCTATTTGCTGATCTCGGCATGGCGATGATAGTCGCGCCGCAGCCCGGTTGCGATCAGCCCGGGCGCGCCATTGCCGACCGGTCGGCCGTTGATGCTGACAACAGGCAACACGATTTGGCTGGCCGAAGTAATGAAGGCTTCGCGCGCGGCATAGGCCTCGTCCACCGTGAAGGAGCGTTCCTCGAAGGCGAGGCCCTGTGCCTTGATCGTGTCGATCACGACCGACCGCGTGATCCCGGCCAGGATGTCATGCCCGATCGGATGCGTGATCAGTTTGCCGTTGCGGGTCACGATCCAGGCGTTCGACGAGCCACCCTCGGTGATGTAACCCTGCGTGTCGACAAGCCACGCCTCGCGCGCGCCCTGCTCGCGCGCCGCCTGCTTTGCCAGAACGTTGGGCAACAACGCCACTGATTTGATATCGACCCGCTTCCACCGGATATCGGGCACGGTGACAACCGCAATTCCCTCGGCTGCGATCTGCTCAAGGCGGTCCATATCGCTGTTGCGTGCCGTTATAACCAGGGACGGCCGGGTGTCCGCGGATGGAAACGGGAAATCCCTTCGCGCCACGCCTCGCGTAACCTGGACGTACACAATGCCGTCGCGCACCCGATTGCGTCGGATCGTTTCGCGCAACACAACCCCGAGGGCGGCGCGCGACATCGGACGTGCAATGCGCAACTCGCCAAGAGACCGGTCAAGGCGCGCCATATGGCGCCTTTCATCGACCAGGCGCCCTCCCCTCACCTCGCAAACTTCGTAGGCGCCGTCAGCAAATTGGTAGCCGCGGTCTTCGACTGAAACCTTGGCGTCGCTCCGCGGCAAATAGCGACCATTGACGTACGCGATGCGAGACATGAAAGGACTAATCGATTCCGAGTGCTTTGAGCTTGCGGTGTAAAGCGGACCGCTCCATGCCGACGAATTCGGCCGTCCGCGATATGTTGCCGCCGAAGCGGCTGATCTGCGCGACCAGATACTCGCGCTCGAATACTTCACGCGCATCGCGCAGTGGCAGACCCATCAAGTGCTCGCCCCCATTGCCATTGGGCATGCTCGGGACCATCGAACCCACGTCCGGTGGCAGCATGCTGGCGTTCATCACCGCCTCCGGATCGCCACCGGCCAGTATCATGAGTCGTTCGATGTTATTGCGCAGCTGTCTGACGTTGCCGGGCCAGTTATGGGACTGCAGAACTGCCATCGCGTCTTCGCCAATGCGCCGCTTCGGCAGGCCGGTTGCCACCGAGATCTGATCCATAAAGTATTCGACAAGGTCGGGAATATCTTCGCGCCGTTCTGAAAGAGGAGGCACCCGGATCGGCACGACCGCAAGCCGATGATAGAGATCCTCGCGAAACTTGCCCTCGGTAATCAGCGCTTCCAGGTTGCGTGCAGTCGATGAAACGATGCGCACATCGACCGCGATCTTGGTGCTTCCGCCAACCCTTTGAAACGTCTGATCCACAAGCACGCGCAGGATCTTGTTTTGGGTTTCGCGCGGCAAATCGGCGATGTCGTCGATGAAGAGCGTCCCGCCATGCGCCTCTTCGAGCGCTCCCGGTTTGCGGCCCTCCGCACCGTTGGATTGATCGACGCCGAAGAGCTCGATTTCCATTCGCTCAGGGGTTATGGCCGCCGCATTAATGACCACAAAGGGACCGTTGACGCGTCCGGACAACTGGTGAAGCGTCCGCGCGGCCAACTCCTTGCCTGCTCCCGACGGGCCGACTACGAGCACGCGGCTGTTGGTCGGTGCCACGCGGTCGATGGCTTGGCGCAACTGTCCAACCGAGGCGGAGTGACCGACCAAGGCCGAAGGCACCGGCGACAGCTGCTTGAGCTGTTTGACCTCGCGTTTGAGCCGCGAGTTCTCCAGGGCACGGTCGGCAACCAGGACCAGCCGATCCGCCTTGAAAGGTTTTTCAATAAAGTCGTATGCGCCGTGCTTGATGGCAGCCACGGCGGTTTCGATGTTGCCGTGCCCGGAGATCATGACGACGGGAAGCTCCGGCTGCTCCTGCTTGACGGTGTCCAGCAATTGCAGGCCGTCCAGCTTGCTGCCCTGCAGCCAGATATCGAGAAAAACTAGATTTGGTCTGCGCGTCGCAAGCGCCGCCAGCGCATCATCGCTGTTGCGGGCCGTACGCGTGCTGTAGCCCTCATCCTGGAGGATGCCCGCCACCAGATCGCGGATATCGGCCTCGTCGTCGACTATCAATATCTCCGCAGCCATGTGCTACTCGCTACTCGCTTACGATTTTGGCTTTTCAGGTTCGGCGTTATCGACCTTGCCGGCAGCTGCAAACCGTACACGCACCCAGGCGCCGCGCTGACCGGGAATCTTCTCGTTGGCATCGCGCAGCTCGATGCCGCCTCCATGGTCCTCGGCAATGCGACCAACGATGGCGAGCCCAAGCCCAGTTCCTTTTTCGCGCGTCGTGACATAGGGCTCGAGCAAACGGTTTCGGTTTTCCTTCGGCAAGCCGATCCCGTTGTCCACGACATCAATAACAATATCGTCGCCTTCCCTCGCCGCGGAGACCTGGATAACGCCCTTGCCGAGCTCGTTCGGCGGTACCGCCGCGATCGCCTCGCTCGCATTCTTGATGATGTTTGTAAGCAGTTGCGAAATCAGGCGCCGGTCAAACCGTGCCGGCATTGGGTCTTCTGAAATGTCGACGTTGATGTCGATGTCCGCATTTCCAACACGCATCAGGAATACGGTTTTCCGGATGGCGTCGGCCACGTCTTCCGAGGCGAGCACGGGCTTCGGCATACGTGCAAAATGGGAGAACTCGTCGACCATCCGCCTAATATCGTCAACCTGACGGACAATCGTGTCGGTGCATTGCTCGAAGACGTCGCGATCTTCGCCGATCACCTTTCCGTACTTGCGACGCAACCGCTCTGCCGAAAGCTGGATTGGCGTCAGCGGATTCTTGATTTCATGCGCGATGCGGCGCGCAACGTCGGCCCATGCCGACGTGCGTTGGGCAGCGACCAGTTCGGTAATGTCATCCAGCGTTACGACGTAACCGCGATCGGACTCGCCGGACTGCTCGCTGGTAACCCGCACTGATAAATTGCGTTCGCGATTGTTGCGGCTGATTGTGATCTGATCTTGTGCAGGGGCACCGGATTGAACAGCGGCCATGGTGCCGGCAAGTTCGGGCAGCACATCGGTAAGCGGTTGGCCCAGCGTTTCGTTTTCGGTGCGCCCGATCAACTTTTCCGCGGAACGATTCAGAATGCTCACATTGCCCTTGCCGTCCACACCGATAACGCCAGCGCTGGCGCCGGCGAGCACGGCTTCAGTAAAACGCCGGCGGCTATCGATGATATCGCGTGCGTGCACGATATCGTCACGCTGTGTGCGCAATTCTTGAGTCATGCGATTGAATGTTTCGCCGAGGTGCGCGAGATCTCCCTCGGCCTGACGAACCGGAACCCGCACATAGAGATTTCCGGCCGAGACTGCGTTCGCGGCACCAATGAGCCGTCGGATTGGCGCCACCAGACGATTGGCAAAGTTAAAGCCGATCCAGACAGCCGAAAGAAGCACAATCAACGCAATGACGGTATACATCAACGCGAAGGCAACCTGCACGCCAAGTCGGCGCGCTTCGAGTGCGGCGTATTCGGTGACGCTGGCGCGTGTGGCCTGCAATTGCGGCACCACGCGCGGATCCAGAAGTCGCGTTAGATAAAGATAATAGTCATTGAATTGGTCGAGCTTGATCGCAGCGGCCACATAGTTTGCATCCGGCAACAAGACAATTTGTGGCTCTTTTTCGGATATGCGTGACAATGCGTCACGCGGCGGCAATGCGAAGGTCTGGTTGATGTTGGTAGTTGCGCGGGCGATGACATTGAGATCCTTGTCGAGCACGATCGCCGCTCCGAGGCCTCGTACCGAAGCCTGGAAAGTTAGAAACTGACGGAGCTTGTCGGGATCCTGCTCGAAAACGGGCTTGCTTCGCGTAATGTCGAAGGCCATGACCATGATGTCCGAGCGAACGATCTGGGCATGGTCGCGCAGATAGGCCTCGACCACGATCAGCGAGTTCTCGATTGCAGAGCGCGTGCGTGTCGAGAACAGCCGATCGAGACCGCGGTCGAGCGTGACGCTGGCAACGATCGCCACCATGATCGCCGGAGCAGCCGCGATGATGGAAAACAGTCCGACAATCCGAACATGCAGCCGTGCAGCTGCGCGTCCGGTGCGGCGCGCCTGCACCACCTGCCAGATTTCCCGCACGATAATGCCAAGCAACAGCAGTACCGTAACGGCGTTCACGAGCAGCAGCGTTACGACGACATAATGGGTCGGCGAAACAGGCGTCAGGTCGGCAAGGACAATGAAGGTAACGAAGGCCGACAGGAGTGCGAGGCCGACCACGATCGGTCCGACGACGCGGGATTCGCCCCGTTTGGCGGGTGCGCCGGCGATCGCTGTTTCGGCTGTTGCGGCCTGTTCGACGGTCATCGCCCCTTGCGCAGAAACTCGGAAAGCGGCCGCCAACTGGACGAGCGTGCCAAAAGGCTCGGGCCCTACCCGGTGTTGATGCTTTTATACAACAATGTTGCCGAATTGCGACAATTCCGCGGCGCAAAAAGCGGTTTTCAGGCCGCTGCGGATCAGTGCCCGCCGCGAAAGACCTGGATATCGAGGTCGCGAATTTTCTTGCGCAAGGTGTTCCGGTTGAGCCCGAGTAGGTCCGCGGCGCGGATTTGGTTGCCGCGCGTGGCCGCCAGAGCTGCCGTCAACAGCGGGTATTCGATTTCACGCAAGATGCGGTGGTAGAGCCCGGCCGGCGGCAGACCTTCGTCAAAGCCGGAAAAATAGGCGGCGAGATGTCGTTCGACGGCAGCGCTCAGGTTCTCGTCGCCATGCGGTTCCTCTCCTCCTACGGGAAGCGCGGGTTGGGCCAATTCGGCCTCGATCACCGCAACGGTGATGGTTTCCTGTGGGTAGAGCGCTGCAAGGCGGCGGGCCAAGTTTTCCAGTTCGCGAATATTCCCCGGCCAGCGATGTCGCTTGAGGCGATCGAGCCCCGACTGGTCGATCTGTTTCGGCGGCAAGCCCTCCCGCTGCGCCTGCGCGAAGAAATGGCGAATGAGATCCGGAATATCTTCGGTGCGTTCGCGCAGCGGCGGCAAGCGCAGGGGCACCACATTGAGCCGGAAGAACAAGTCTTCCCGGAATAAACCCTGCTGAATAAGCAGCCGGAGGTCTTTGTTCGTGGCGGCAATGATACGCACGTCGCTCTTGATGGGTGTCCGCCCACCGACTGTCGTGTACTCGCCCTGCTGCAGCACGCGCAGCAACCGGGTCTGCGCCTCCATCGGCATGTCCCCGATTTCATCAAGAAAAAGCGTGCCGCCTTCCGCCTGCTCGAACCGACCGGCGCTGCGCGTGTTGGCGCCGGTGAATGCGCCCTTCTCGTGCCCAAACAGTTCGGACTCGATCAGGTCGCGTGGAATTGCCGCCATGTTGATCGCGACGAAGGCGCCACTGCGGCGTTTGCCGTAGTCGTGCAAGGCTCGCGCCACTAATTCCTTGCCTGTGCCTGACTCGCCTGAAATCATCACGGTCAGGTCCGTCTGCATCAAGCGAGCCAATACGCGGTAGATTTCCTGCATTGCCGGCGAGCGGCCGACCAGCGGAATGCCTTCGAGCTCTTCGGTTTTTGTAGTCGTCGTTCGTGGATCTTTCGGTTCAGACAGCGCGCGCCCAACGATGGCGATAAGTTCTTTCAGATCGAAGGGCTTCGGCAGGTACTCATAGGCGCCGCGTTCGGAAGCGCGAATTGCAGTCATGAAAGTATTTTGCGCACTCATGACGACGATCGGAAGGTCGGGACGCGCCTTGCGGATACGCGGAATGAGATCGAAGGCATTTTCATCGGGCATGACGACGTCGGTGATCACGAGATCGCCGTCGCCTTGAGTAACCCAACGCCACAGCGTTGCAGCGTTGCCGGTTGAACGAACCTCATATCCCGCGCGCGACAGAGCCTGATTGAGCACGGTGCGGATCGCGGCATCGTCGTCGGCTATTAGGATGCTTCCCGTCGCCATGTGTTCTCTCACCGATTCTGAACCGGCTGGGCGTCGTCAGTGATTTCGCCGTCACCGCTGTATATGGGCATGAGCACGCGGAAAATGGTTCGCCGCGGCTGTGATTCACATTCGACGATGCCGCCATGATCGTTCACGATCTTCGCCACCAAGGCGAGGCCCAGGCCGCTCCCGCTTTGCTTGGTCGTAACGAAAGGATCGAACAGGTGCGGCATCAGGTCTTCGGGTACGCCGGGACCATTGTCCTTGACGCAGAACTCGAGAGGCAGCGAAACGCGAGCCTTGCTGCCGGGAACAGAAAGCCGCACCCCAGGCCGAAAAGCAGTGGTGAGCTGGATTTCACCGTCGCTCGTCGTTTCGCCGATCGCTTCGGCGGCATTCTTAAGCAGATTTAGAAACACTTGAACGAGTTGATCACGGTTGGCGAGAACCGGCGGCAACGAGGGATCGTACTCCTCAGTAAATTTGATTTGCCGCGCAAAACCCGATTGTGCCAACCGCTTAACGTGATCCAGCACCACGTGGATGTTCACCGGCTCGCGATCGATCGGACGCTCGTCCGCGAACACTTCCATGCGGTCAACCAGCTTCACGATACGATCGGTTTCATCGCAGATGAGCTTGGTGAGCGGCCGATCGTCGTCGGCTGCCGATTGCTCGAGGAGTTGAGCGGCACCTCTGATGCCGGACAGCGGGTTTTTTATTTCGTGGGCGAGCATGGCTGCCAGCGCAATGACCGAACGCGCTGCACCACGATGTGTCAGCTGGCGATCCATCTTGTCCGCGATGGTGCGCTCCTGCAGCATGACGACGACGTGTCCGGGATATTCCGGCAGCGGCCCAACATAGAGATCGACCAGCCGCTCGCCCGGATTGCGCGGCGTCGCCAAATCGACCTTGTATTCGTTGACCGCCGCTCCGCGCTGCCGCACCTGCTCGATCAGCGTCAGCAAGGGGGAGCCAAACGGCACGAGTTCGCGCAGCATGTGGCGGCGAAGCAGCGACGTAGAAGCCTCAAAAAACTGCTCGGCGGCCACATTTGCGTCCGCGATTTTGCCGTCGGGCGATACCATGATCACAGGATGCGGCAGGGCATGCAGCATTGCGTCCGCCGGCGTATTGGAAATTGCGGAGAATGCCTGCGCGCGCGTCATGCGGCGGCCCTCAACGAGAAATCGTCATAGGCTTCGGCGAGAAGACGACGCGCCTGTGCCGGCTCCTCGGCGGTGAGAACGCGGCTGCGGTGGTGCTTGAGCAGCGCGCTCGGCGCCGCAACGGTCGCCGCAGCGGAGTCGAGCGCCCAGCCGAGATGTTTGCGGGCATGGCGACGGCCGAGGGCACAACCGTGGTGATTGAGCATTTCGTCATACAGCGCATCGATCAAATCGAATTGTTCGCTGAGCGCCGGCGCGCCCACGCTGATGCCGGTTGCGAGATAGTGCGCGACTTGGCCGGGCAACCAGGGGCGTCCCTGCACCGCGCGACCAACCATGACAGCGTCGGCACCGGAACCGACCAGGGCATCAACGGCGTCCGTACAGGTTCGAATATCACCGTTCACAACAACCGGAATTGAGACCGCTTCCTTGACCCTGCGAACGGCTCGCCAATCGGCGCGCCCATCAAAAAACTGGCTGCGGGTTCGACCGTGCACGGTGATCAATTTGATTCCTGCCGCCTCGGCGCGGCGCGCGAGCGCAGGCGCGTTGACCATTGACGCATCCCATCCCAGGCGCATCTTGACCGTCACCGGCAAACGCACGGCCGACACCGTCGCATCGATTAGGGTCAGCGCATGATCGAGGTCGCGCATGAGCGCCGACCCTGCAGCCCCGTTCGTGACCTGCTTGGAAGGACAACCCATGTTGATGTCGATGATGTCGGCGCCCTGGGCCTCGGCGATGCGGGCTCCTTCTGCCATCCAGTCCGCTTCGCAGCCGGCGAGTTGCACGACGCGGATGTTGATGCCGAACCCCTCGCTGCGAACGCTGGCCTCGCGTTCGCCCCGGACCAGGCCTGCACAGGCTGTCATTTCCGAAACGACCAGCCCTGCACCAAGCCTTTCGGCTAGGCGGCGGAACGGCGCGTCGGTAATGCCGGACATAGGGGCTAAAACCACGCGGTTCGGAACTACCACCGGCCCAATGGCAAGCGAGGACCCCAGGAAATAGCCGATTTTATTAGGCGCCGCGTTGCTGCCTACCATTTAGGCTGCCCCTTTCTATGCTCAGAGATTAGCCAATTCCTACCGCAGCGCAAGTGCTGCAGTGCAAAAAAGTGTTTCTTCCTAACAGGCGGGCCGGTGTCTACGGCGTTTCCGCGCCATCAAGAAAGCGGTAAAGCAGGCAGGCACCGAGGAGTACCAAATGGCGCGTGTTGCAGCCGTCGTCGTGGCCGCGGGCCAAGGCCTGCGCGCGGGCAGCGACCTGCCCAAGCAATATCGACGTATCGGCGGCCAAACCCTGCTCGAACACGCCCTCCTGGCCTTCGCTAGCGCCCCCAAGATCGCTTTTGTGCAGCCTGTAACACGGCCGGACGACTTGGCGCTCGTTCGCACCCTGATTGGCGGCATGGACGTTCTCGCGCCGGTATCGGGTGGTGCCACGCGTCAGGCATCAGTGCGGGCCGGCCTGGAAGCTCTGGAACCGCGAGCGCCCGACATCGTCCTCGTCCACGACGCCGCGAGGCCCTTCGCGAGCGCACGCCTGATCGCGCGCGCCATCGCAGCGGCCGAGAAAACCGGCGCAGCGATCCCGGCGCTCCCGGTGACCGATACCATCAAGCGCATCGATGCGACCGGCACGATCGAAGCGACCCTCGATCGAAATTCCATTCGCCTGGTGCAAACGCCGCAGGCATTTGCCTTCCCTGCCCTGCTTGAGGCACATCGGCGCGCGGCCAAGCGGGGTCGCGACGATTTCACCGACGACGCTGCGCTCGCCGAATGGGCCGGGATGAAAGTGGCCGTATTTGAGGGTGAGTCCGGCAACGTCAAGCTCACCACGCCGGAGGATTTCCTGCGCGCCGAAACCCAACAAATTGCCGCGCTCGGCGATGTACGTACCGGCTCGGGGCTGGACGTACATGCGTTCGGGCCGGGAGATCACGTTACCCTCGGCGGGATTCGTATCCCGAACGACAAGGCACTTACCGGGCATTCCGACGCTGATGTGGTTCTTCACGCGTTGACGGATGCCATCCTTGGAGCTCTCGCCGATGGCGATATTGGAACACACTTCCCGCCCACCGATCCGCAATGGCGCGGCGCATCGTCCGACCGCTTTCTTGCCTTTGCAGTAGAACGGGTACGGACTCGGGGCGGCCGCATCGCGCACCTTGATCTTACGGTGGTGTGCGAAACCCCACGCATCGCAGCACACCGAGACCGCATGCGCGCCAATATCGCCGCGCTCGCGGGCGTTGACGTCGAACGGGTTGCGGTGAAGGCCACGACCAGCGAAAAACTCGGTTTCACCGGCCGTGGCGAAGGCATCGTGGCTTACGCGACGGCGACCCTCCGGCTGCCATGGACCTAATTCGATGCCCGATGAAGAATTGCGCAGTGCAGCTAATTCCCTGTTAGAGCTTTGCAAAGCCAAGAAACTTACGCTGGCGACGGCTGAATCCTGCACCGGTGGCCTGGTCGCGGCCACGTTGAGTGAAATTCCCGGCTCTTCCTTGGTGCTCGACCGCGGCTTCGTGACCTATTCCAACGAGGCCAAGCAGCAAATGTTGGGCGTGACGCCCTCGACAATTGACGTCTATGGCGCCGTGAGTACTGAATGCGCCGAGGAGATGGCCAAAGGCGCACTGGCGCACGCCTCTGTCGATCTGGCTATTTCAATCACCGGCATCGCGGGACCGACCGGGGCCGTACGGGGAAAGCCCATTGGGCTGGTTTATTTCTGTGCTGCTTCGCGCAGTGGACGCGTGATCGCGCACGATCGCAAGTACGGCGATATTGGCCGCTCCAATGTGCGATGGGCGTCCGTTCTACAGGCGCTCGGCATGTTGCGCGAACTGGCGGAAAAGGAAGAGCCTCGTCCCCCGGCAGGAAAAAGCTAAGCTCTTTGTGACGCTTTTGTTGCCTGAGGAAAATGCTTTCGCCTGTCACCTGCGGCACAGAGCTCGTTCGAAAGTAGTGCCAAACTAGGGTGGAGTGGCTTTACAGCCCACACCATTTTGGCAGGCAGGAATGGGCAGCGCAATACAAGGTATTCGACATGCGTCACTGGTTGTTGCGCAAGCTGATGCGGCACCGCCTAAGCCCGCCACAAAAGCCAAAGGTGTAGGCCAAGGCAGCGGCGCACCTACCCCACCGCCGCCTCCGTTTGAGCATGAATCCAACGCACCCGGCCGCACGACTGCTGAAACGACAATCAAAAAAGCCAACAAGAACCAACCGTCGTACAAGTTTTTTCAGTTAATGCCAGATAACACGCGAGGAGTCTTGCAACATGAATATTCAATCGTATCGTGGAGCGCCAAGCAAAATCAGCTTGCCACCTATGGTGCAGGATCATGCGTGATAATCGCGGCATGGAATCCCGACGTCAAAAAGGCGGGTTAGCGCACGTTGATGCTTTGACAGATATAAGGTCCGTAGAGAATTTTTTGAATCAAGTCGCATCTGGGCGTAAGGACGGCACCAAACTACAAGTCCATCTTGTCGGAGGTGATAGCAGTTCAACAAAACTGCAGGCTGAACTTGTCACTCTGGTTACGAAAAACCCGATCTTAGAACTCGTCTCGGCAGACCTCGGCAGCAGCGGTTACGTTATACGCCAGTCTGTGACTCGTGAGGACAATGTCTATATGCCTGATACGTTAGGCGGCGGTCAAAGTCTCGCAATCAGCGCTAAGACCGGCGAAATCTCTAATTTTGTGGATCCGTCAACAATTGATCCAGGCCAAGGCTCTGAGGCTAGATCACGATTGGTGGGTCTAGAGAGTTCAAAGTCTCCTTTGTACAAGGTGCCTGAACAGTTTTTTAGGAAAACAAAATGATAGCGTCGTTAGTCATTGTAGTCATTGTCCTCTCTCACTAAAAATTTGACCACTCGAAGTACGGGGTTGGGTCTTTTGCTTTGCCCAGATTGGCGTAAGATCGAGCGTCGGTCGCCGGGACGAGGCGAACTTCGGATAGTCAATGGTCAAATCTCCTTCGGTCGGCGGGCCGACGTCAACGAGGGGAAACGCCATGAAACGACGTCAATTCTT
>Ga0184625_10000409_pt1 | contig 15940 bp, 18 predicted proteins | sample PLM3_30_b1_FD_133151 | JGI IMG/M metagenome (GOLD analysis project Ga0184625, IMG submission 133151) | Groundwater sediment microbial communities from an aquifer in East River, Colorado, USA - PLM3_30_b1 | ecosystem: Environmental > Terrestrial > Soil > Riparian zone | place: USA: East River... | reverse complement strand
TCGCCATTTCCGCCAATCATATCTACTCAATTTATTGATGGTAGGAATCCTGTTTTTCCCCTTCGCGATCACAGGGGAATCCTGGAAGGCATACACCCAACTAACATTTGAATCTGTAAATGTCCATGCAACATCTGCTCTCCTCTTCTTGCTGATCCCTATTGCGCTCCTGGTGGGATAATAATAAAACATACTGTCCGCACCCTTGCCTTTTAAAGAAGTAATGTTGTAGGATAATAGCTTCTTTCTTTTAAGAATAAGGTTGAGATTCTGATTCGTTTGAAAAGAAAAAAAAGTTCCATTCACCACCACATAAGGATTCTTTTCCTGTGCATAGAATGTGGAAGGGGTTAGTCGCTTTCCGTATTCTACCTGGGTTGTAAACTCCAGCTTCTTATCCTTTAGGTTTGCTTCAACATAATAGGCCCTGAACGGATTACCTTCCAGTGAATCTTGCGTAAAATAAACCTTTACCGATGCAGGTAGCTTTCCAAACAAAGAATCGGCCCTGTTCCATTGAACCTGCCCAAATGAAATTGAGGAAACCAGTAGGAGATTGCAAAGAATGAAAAAACGAATGGAACTCACTGGCGAATAGGGATGGGTTTGAGATTTGATATTTGAGATTTGAGATTTTTAATGATTTGTCTCCCATTCTCTCCGTCCCAGTCCAGGAAATACATGGCGCTCGCTATGGTAGGATGATCTCACCAATGGGCCACTTTCAACATAATCGAATCCCATTTCATAACCCGCCTCCCGGTATTCTGCAAATTCATTGGGGTGCACAAAGCGATGAACGGTCAAATGTTTTTTGGTTGGCTGGAGATATTGGCCGAGAGTGATCACATCAACTCCGGCATTGCAGAGGTCTTGCATGGTCTGCAATACCTCTTCTCTTGCTTCCCCTAGTCCAAGCATAATTCCGCTCTTAGTTCTCATTCCCCCTTCTTTCAGGATCTTCAACGTTTCCATACTCCGCCAGTACTTGGCCTGAATGCGCACTTGCCTGGTGAGTCGCTCCACCGTTTCTATATTATGAGAAACTACTTCAGGGGCAGCTTCCACAATCCGGGATATATCTTCTTTCTTTCCTTTGAAATCAGGTATTAATGTTTCCAGCGTTGTGTCGGGATTGAGGGCCTTGACGGCCTTAATAGTATTTTGCCAGATAATACTTCCACCATCCTTAAGTTCATCGCGGTCAACTGAAGTAATCACCGCATGCTTCACTTTCATGAGGTGAATGGCTTCGGCTACCCGTTGGGGTTCATCCCAATCAACCGGTTCGGGCCGGCCAGTAGCCACGGCGCAAAAGCCGCAGGACCGGGTGCAGATATTACCAAGGATCATGAAGGTGGCTGTACCTGCTCCCCAGCATTCACCCATGTTGGGGCAATTACCGCTCTCGCAGATGGTGTGTAATTTATGTGTATCTACCAGGTTGCGGACGTGCTTGTAACTTTCCCCAATAGGAAGCTTTACCCGAAGCCAATCTGGTTTTTTTGGTTTAGTCTCTACCGCCGAAATAACGGGCAATTCGTTCATAAGTTCATTCATTGTACCTCGAATCTCCGATTCGAGGAGTCATTCCCGAATCAGAGATTCTGGGTAGAAATAATCATTTACGCCTACCCAGAAGGAGGGTCAAATAGGCGTTGAAGAAGAAATGCTGTGGGGTGCTCCCATAGATCTGCGCAATTTCTGAAGCATAATACTCTGCATTCATACCAACCTCCAATGCGGTTACCGTTTCATTAAACCGGCCATAGTCAAATCGCATGGCCATCTTGGCATGAACACCGGGTTTTAATTTCACATCCCCCCACCCCACGGTGAATCCGGATGCTCCCAATTCCCGGTAACTGCTATCATAAATTTTTGGATAGGTGCTCCTGAAACGAAGTCCGTTTGATTCAACATCCACATTGTATGGTTTCAGCAATCCCAGGGAAAGCCCTCCGGCGTACACCAGTGCAACGGCCACACCATTCTTATTGCCCTTGCCACCAATGATGCGCTGATTGCCGGCCCCTACCTTAAACTGGAAGAAATTATTCATTTTACCCGGCACGAAGGAATTGAATTGGAAACCATTAAAGTCGCCTGATACTTTGGTTTCTTTCTTATGCTTTCGTTCATTCAATTCAAATTGCAGAATAAAGGTGTTACGGTTCGACCTGAATTTTCCAATTTCATATGAGATGCCATAACCATCTGTCACTGCCTTGAATCCAAAAATGCTCTGCTTGCGAAAAATCAATTCGCCTTCTTCTTCCATTTTCAGCAAGGCGTTCACCCGTTCACGACGAGCGTCTTTCTTACTCTTTGGTGGGGTGTTTTGGGAAAAGACCAAAGTGGAAATCATTAGAGTAATCGCGACTAAAAGAGGCTTCTTCACTTGATATATTTAGTTTGTAAATTTAGACAAAATTAAAGAATGACATCGTCCATTGTTTACGAGGGTGAATTGCGCACCGTTGCTACGCATCTCCGTTCCCAAACAGTTATTGAAACCGATGCCCCTCCAGACAACCAGGGGAAGGGTGAACGCTTTTCACCATCAGACCTGGTTGCCACAGCCTTGGGTAGCTGCATGATGACCATTATGGGAATCAAGGCAAGAGACATGAACGTTGACCTGAAAGGTACCCGGATCGATATTGAAAAGATAATGAAGGCCGATCCCCGGCGGATTGGGGCCGTTAATTTAACTTTTCATTTCCCTGAAGGATTCCAGGCCTCTGAAAAAGAACGAAATATATTGGAGAGGGCAGCCCATACCTGTCCAGTGATCTTTAGTATCAATCAAGATATCCAGGTAAAGACAGTTTTCAATTGGCCAATCCCGGTCAATCCCTGACATTGATTTTCAAAAGCTGGTTGCCCACGGCACACTCCAGGCACCGTTTACCATCGCAATACTGCTGCTTGAGTTCAATCAATGCCTGGGAGTCCCAGGCATTTTTATTCCCAGCCCCCAGGGCCTCCCAGTTACGGGTAATCGCGTTTTTTTCGGGAGGAGAATTTTCCAACCAAAGAATGGCCTTGGTCTTAAATTGGTCCAGCTGTTGGTGATGACCGTAAGCAAATAATACAGGGGCAATTGTATTGATGATGATATTAGTAAACATCTCCTCCCCTAATTTTTTCTCCAGGAATGACGAAGGCTCATCAAATAAATAATGATAATGCCAGTAGTCATTTGCGGTGACCATAAATAAATTCCTGAGCTCGCGAATGGAATTTATTTCCTTGATCACTGAAAATAAATGAAGGGAATGGTGGATGAGCATGGCGAGTTGTGCAAGTCTTATAGTTGGAAAATTTCCCGGCCGCATTCTTAACAGGTGAATAGGATGATCAATTGGACTAAGCCGGTATTTCTTTTTATAAAAGAGGTATTCCTTTTTCAGCATTATTGGATAGTCCTCCTTGAATTTCCTATTGAGGAGGCCTGCTTGTCCAAACAGAAAGGATTCGAGTTGGTGAATTTGGCCTTTATGCCTGGAAAGGAGTTTTAGGGGAATGCTCCTGGCGATGGCTTCAAAGGCCTCCGCATTTACTTTCATGCCAAAATTCCTGGCGATCATCCACCAGAACACTTCTTCCCAATGCTCCTTTGATTGCTGAAGATAGCTGGTGATCAATTTCGATTTCCTTTCCAGTCTCTCCACCAGCATCCTTTCCTTCCACCCCTGCCATGTGAGGGCGGGAGTATCGGAAAAGGAATGAGAACAGGCAACAAAACCTGGATTCACCATCAACTCCTCGTATCGGCTAAGCAAGAGTTTCGAAACTTTATCGCTCAAGTCAAGTGTTGGCAGTTGCAGGAGGCCTGATCCCTGGCACCAGATCACATGCAGGATAATGTTCTGAAAATTGGGATCATGCTGGTGTGCGTGCCTGATCCAATCATCTTCATTTATATGCAATTCTATGTTACCCGCCCAGGTTGTTTGTCCAATCCGGATCCTGGCCTCCAGGAAATCAGGTCCCTGGTTGGTGTTGAAAATTCCGGGAGAAATAATCTGTAATGGTTCGCCAGTTACGAGCCGAAGATCTGAAAGATTGAAGTATTGGAATTGCCAGATGAACTGCAACAATCGCTCTGTCATGGAAGGGACGTTGAAATGTTGAATAGTCGATTCGTTGAAAGGTAAGATCACTCGCTAAAAAGGAAATAGGAAAAACCTCAATAAAAAAAGTTTTTTTCCCTTCTGCAAGTCAACAATTCAACCACTCAACTATTCAACTATTCAACCAAATCCTTCAAGTTCCTTAACCACCCTACTCACCGGCAATCCCATCACATTATAGAAATCACCAGCAATATTCTTGATCCCTATCACGCCAATCCATTCCTGGATGGCGTAAGCGCCGGCTTTATCATAGGGCTTATATTTATCTACATAAAATTCGATCTGTTGAATGGACAACTGATGAAAGGCTACATCGGTTGTGTCCGCAAATGCGACTTCTTTCTCCCCGCTCAATATGACCACTCCCGTAATCACCTGGTGTTTTTTGCCAGATAGCTGCTGGAGTATATGAATAGCGTCTGCCCGATCTGTTGGTTTACCGATCACCTTGTTATTGAGCACCACCACAGTGTCTGCGGCAAGAATGATCCGTTGGTGGCTTAATTCTGATTGAATCGATTTTGCTTTTTCACGCGCAATATGAATGGGAAGTTCCTGGATGGCCATCTCTGGCGGAAATGATTCATCTGTATGTGGAACGATAATATCAAATTCAACCTCTGCCCATTCCAATAATTGTTTTCTTCTTGGCGACTGAGAAGCCAGTACAATTCTTTGCATCAATTGTAAAGTTTGAAGAATAACATTGACAAGATTCCGGTGAGCATCACCAACTTTATTGCACCGCTTAGGAGGTGAAAATCATGCTTGATGTTGGCGCGGTACAATTTGAACAGAATCCAAACTACCGGCACAATAATAAAGAGCAAGCTATACAGGATACTCCACCACCAGCGAAACTGCAGGACGTAGAATTGAAGAATGATAATGGCAGAGAGCAAGACAGCCAGCCAAACAGCGGCAAACATTTTTGCAACATTCACACCCCAAACAATGGGCATGGTCCTACAATCATAACGCAAGTCCCCCTCCATGTCCTCCACATCTTTCACCACCTCCCTTACCAATGAAACTATAAATGCAAAGCCGGCATACACCACTGCCAGTTTGAAGAGCCTTCCCAAGGCTATCTGTACAGTCCCGTCCATTCTGCTATTGAGATTCCATTCGGCCAGGAAGAGCACGAGGATTACCCAAGAGGTAAGAATGGAAATGATCAGGTTTCCAATCAAGAGTTTTTTCTTGAAGGTGGAAGAATATAACATCAGTAAAAAAACGCAGCCTGAATTAGCCAGGCCAATGATCCAATTGTTCAACTTCCAACTGATGTAAAAACTGATGATGATCCCTGTAAATGAGAGTAACCAATGCCACAGGATAGCCCACCTTCTTTTAATAACGGTGTCCACAACAAGTTTTTCAGGCTTGTTGACGCGGTCGATATTGAGGTCGAAATAGTCGTTGATTACATAACCTGCAGCAGCAATAAGAAGAGACGCCAGGCAGAGTAGCCAGAATAATTCAGGTTGAAGGATCAACCTGGGCGGGGCAGGAAGCGTGCGAAATGCAAATGGAAGCACGCAATAATAAAATAGCGCTTGCGTGAGAACAATGAAGAAAAGGTTCAGGGAACGAACGAGTCTTAAAAAGGCGATTATTAGTTTCATGGCGGTTACAAAACTTTGGAAAAGTTCCCGATTTTTCGAAAGTTTTCCATAACAAATGATGATTAGTGGCTGCGCACGTCAGTTTCCAATTCCCAGTTGCCATTTATTTTTAGGACTTTTTCTATTACATCCCTTACGCAACCTTCACCTCCCTTGTGGTTGGAAATATAGTGCGCATTGGCCTTTATTTCGGGCACTGCATCGGCAGGAGCGCAAGCAATTCCTGCAATTTTCATTATTGAATAATCAGGAATATCGTCTCCCATAAAAAGAACCTCTTCGGTCTTAATACTATTCTCTGTCAGGTATTTCTCCAACACCTCCCGTTTATCCGTCACCTTCATAAAAACATCCGTTATTCCCAGTTTCTCCAGCCTTTTTGAAACTCCTTCTGAGAATGCTCCGGAAATCACAACCAACCGGTAACCCTTCTTCACCGCAAGCTGAAGAGCAAAACCATCCTTGATATTCATTTTGCGCGCCTGTTCACCATCAGCAAATACATAGAGCGATCCATCGGTAAGAACTCCGTCAACGTCAAACACAAACAATTTTATTTTTTGAAAACGCTCGAGAAGACTCATGGTTGGATTTTGATACAGGATGCCGGATACTGGTTACTTGTTACTGGTTACTGGTTACTAAGTACATCAGACTAACTTCTTGACTTCAACAAATCTCTTTCCCCTTCCACCTTTTCATTTCTTCTTAATCCTTAATTCTTGGACCTTTCTTGTGCCTTGTGCCTTGTACCTTGGACCTTACTTCTGATTATCTCTCCATTCGTATACCCAATTACTCTGTATCATCTCAAGATGCCCTTCACTGCATTCTTCACGCTTACCTTCGAAATGAGGAATCTGGAGAACCCATTCAATAAGGTCAGTAAACCGGATGCGATAAATCTTTCCTTCGTTGAACTGATCCCCAAAGCGCTCATATAATTTCATAGCGATGTCTTCGTAATCATTCCATTTTATAGGTGGCTCAAAACTCATCTTCAATTTTTTGATGCGCGCCCACGTCTGAACTTCCCGGCTGGGCGGCGCAAATGTAGACTATTCTTCTCCTAAAATAACGGATTGATCCGGCACAAACACTTCCAGCTTGCCGCTTCCCGGTAACAATACGCATTGACAACTTAGGCGTGAACTCAACCTGGGGTTTCTTGCCCTGTCAATAAAATCCTCTTCTTTATCACTGATCTCTTCCACAAACTGATCCCCTTTCTCCAGGTAAATATGACAGGTACTGCAAGCACATACGCCGCCGCAGTTATGATGTATATCAATGTCGTTTTTAAGCGCAACTTCGAGTATGCTTTGATTATGCTCTAAATTATCAATCGTGACCTCTTCGTGATTCTTCTGCTCAAATTTGTAGGTTATACTATACATGTACTTTAAGTTGGCCGCAAAATTAGGTAAAGCAAAGAGCCCTTCCGCCTCTTTTTTTTAAACGCGAATTTTCGCGAACCCCGATAGCTATCGGGACGAATTAATGCGAATAAGAGGGGAAGGCAGCGTAAGCGGCCGGTAGTACTGATTGTATAAAAAATTAGTTGCTCTGTTCACTCCCTTTACTTAACTTACTATTGCATTCCAACCCCCTAATTCTAACTAACTACTATGAGACATTTCCGCTTCAGCTCGTGGAAGTTTTTGGTGGTGATGTTTGTGCTGATTACGATTTTCTTTTACGATTAGATTATCACGAACCCGAAAACAAAGAAACCCCAATTAAGGAAACAACTAATTAATCAGGGTACGCCTGAGGAAGATGAAATTGAAGTAGCGGGAGTACCTTAAATGCTTGTGTAGCTTGCCATAAATGGTGGTTCACAACCAAGCCAGCCCCGTAAGGCTGGCTTTGTAATTCTCTTTACACTTGTCCCCGAAATTGTATTTCGGGGAAGCGGCCGCGATTTGCAAAATCGGGGTACAGGGGTAGAGGGTACAACGAGGGGAACTCATTTGTGAAATGCCTTAATACTTGCTGTCATATCCTCATAGATCCTCTTCAGTGCCGAATGCTTATCTAACATTTTCGTCTGCTTTGCAATAGTTGTGGCATCCTTTCTTACGGCTGGCCCTGTTTGGGCATCCTTTGCGGGAATTTGAGTGAGGCGATTGGCGGTCTCAATGATCAATGGTTGAAGAAGTTCAAATGGAAGTTTTTCATCACTGCAATATTTTTCCGCCAGGACAAAAAGATGATTGCTGAAATTGTTGACCACAACGGCGGCAAGGTGGAGCTTTAACCTGGATTCGTCATCAGCCATCACTACCCTGCCAGATATTGAGGACGCAAATTCCTCGATCAAAGCCAGGTCATCTGGTGTATTACCATCTACAAGGAATGGAATCTCAGGAAGGATTTTCATTTCTTTTCTTAGCGTCTGCAATGGGTATAAAACACCATAGTTCTTAGAAACATTTTTCAACACATCCTTGGAGACCGAACCTGCAGTATGCACGACTAATTTCCTATCCAGCTGCATCCATTCCCCAATGGAATAGAGCGCATCATCGGCTACGGCTACAATATATAAATGCGCATCCTTGTTGAGTGAAGTCACGAGAGTGGCAGATGGAACCTCCATCATTTTCCCCAGATGGGCAGCATGGAGGGGATTTCGGCCAACTACCTGCACCAGCCGGTGCTCTGAGCCTTTTATTCTTCTTGCCAGAGCATAGGCAACGTTCCCTGTTCCTATGATAACTATGTCCATGATAGATAAATGAAATAAATTAGATCGAATGAGTAAATTCTTTCCCGAAGTTTGCAGCGCATGAAATTAGCACAAAAAATTGCAGTCAATTATCTTAGGGCTAAACTCAATATTGTTGCCCTGGTATCCAGGAAGAAGGCTGCAGCCATGGCATTTGAGATATTCTGTACCCCCTTTCGGAAATCAAGGAAAAAAAAACCAGCTGTATTTGCCAATGCTGAAAAACTGCAACTCAAAATCAAGGGAATCAATATCCAGGGACATCGATGGAATTTCCCACAGGATAAAAAATGCCTGATTGTTCATGGATTTGAATCTACCTCCTTCAACTTTGACCGGTATGTCAATCCTCTAATCAGGAAAGGATATGAGGTATTGGCTTTTGATGCGCCTGCCCACGGCAGGTCTGATGGCAAACAAATTACTCTTCCCCTATACGTGGCCACCATTCAGAAAATAAATGACAAGCTGGGCCCTATCCATTCGTACATGGCGCATTCTTTTGGAGGCCTTGCCCTCACCCATTTCCTTGAAACAATGCCAACTGAAGAAGTAAAGCTTGTACTGATTGCACCCGCTACTGAAACCACTACAGCCATTGATTCATTTTTTAAATATCTGCACCTGGATAAAGAGATCCGGCAATATTTTGATGCACTCATCGTCAAAAAAGGGGGAAGGCAGCCTTCAGAATATTCCATCAGGAGAGCGATGGAACATATACATGCGAAAGTACTTTGGGTGCACGATGAAGATGACGAGATGACGCCCTTAAGTGATGCCTTGAAAATAAAAGCAGATAATCATAAGAATATTGAGTTTATGATCACTAAGGGTTACGGACACAGAAGAATCTACAGAGAAAATAGTGTTGTGAAGAGGATACTGGAGTTTCTCTAAGGATTACATTTTACAGTTTTGGTCTTCAGAGAATGCTGCACAGGAAACTGAAAACCAAGAATCGAAAACAGTTTAAGATTTTTTTCCTTCCAGCATCGGTACGAAAGAAAAGTTGTCAAAGACTTCCTCCCTGATGGCTTTATTCGGCTGTTTCGTGATACGCATCATTCGCTGCACCTCACCTTCACCCACAGGTACCACCATCATGCCGCCCGGTTTTAATTGTTCAATTAGCTTTAGCGGTATGGAAGGGGCTGCTGCAGTGATCAACACTTTATCGAATGGTGCATAGGTTGGCAAGCCTTCGTACCCATCCCCGTAAAAAAACTTGATGTTTGGATATTTCTTAAGAAAAGGAAATTGCCGGTTCTGGTCAAATAATTTCTTTTGCCGCTCAATCGTAAATACCAAGGCGCCCATAGCCGCAAGCACTGCAGCCTGATAAGCACTTCCGGTGCCAATTTCCAACACCTTCTCGAACGGCTTTACCTGTAATAACTGGGTTTGGTAGGCTACCGTATATGGCTGAGAAATAGTTTGACCCTCCCCTATTGGAAATGCCTTGTCCTCGTAGGCTTTTTCATCGAAGGCCGAGTCCATGAAATAATGCCTGGGCAAGTCATCGAGTGCTTTTAGAACACGATCATCAGTAATTCCTTTATCCCTAATCCCTTCTACCAGTTTTTTCCTAAGTCCTTTATGTCTGTATGTATCTTCAAATTTTCGCATGAGTGATGCAAGTTAGGAAATCGTGTTACTGATTCAGAAACAAGCTCAACTTTTATTCACGCTTTGCGCGCACTGAAGCTGAAATCCTAAATGAACTATCTTAGAAGCATGCTCTATTCCCATTGCTTACTGGCAATATTTTGGATTGGCTATTGCACTTTGCACAGCGTTCTGGCATCGGCAGCCGTGAAAGTCCGGATTCAAAAAACAATGAAACTGAGTGTCCAATTTTACAGGATTGGTTACACCATTTTTTCCTTCCTGGGATTGGTAGCCATACTCATTTATCAATTCTCCCTTCAAACAAAACTCCTTTTTATACCCTCTTTCGCGGTTTCCTTGATTGGGATCATCATGATGGCGTCAGGAGCAGTCATCATGGTGCTGATGATCTGGAAATATTTTATGCAATTGAGCGGCCTGCGCTGGCTTAGCCGAGGAAAAGTGAGTTCGAAACTTGAAGTGAATGGCCTGCATCATTACGTTCGCCATCCTCTTTATTTAGGAACTTTTGTATTCATTTGGGGATGGTTCCTTCTTTATCCTTCGCTCTCCTTCCTGATCTGCTGCAGCATCATTACCATCTATACATTAATTGGGATGAGATTTGAAGAAGAAAAACTAATAAAGGAATTTGGAGATGAATATGTTGAATACCAGAAAAAAGTACCAAGGCTCATTCCTAAATTCAACCCATAAATAAGAATAGCTATGCCACCGAACACTGCAACTGCAGGATCTGTTCCTGAGAATTATGATCGATATCTCGGCCCGCTGCTTTTTGAACCCTATGCCGAAGATATTGCCAATAAAATTCGCGGGAAAAAATACAAGAACGTATTAGAGTTGGCATGTGGAACGGGAAGAGTTACTCGTCACCTCCGGAGAGTCTTACCGCCAGATACAAAATTGGTAGCAACCGATTCGCACGCCGACATGCTCAAAGTGGCCTCTGAATCAATGCCGAATGAAAATATAAACTGGCAAACAGCAGACGCCCAGGAATTGATGTTTGCCGATGAAAGTTTCGACCTGGTGATTTGCCAGTTCGGTCTCATGTTTGTGACAGATAAGATGAAAGCGATGTCTGAAGCATTTAGGGTGCTTAAACGAGGAGGAATATTTATTTTCAATACCTGGGATAAAATAGAAAACAATGAAGTGATTTATTTGGGCAACCAAATCATCTGCAGCTATTTTCCAGAAAAACCTCCCAGTTTCTACCGGGTTCCTTTTTCTCTTTGCCAGCTCGATCAACTGGAAACTTGGCTGGTGGCTGCCGGATTCAGGAACATCAAGGTTGAAGGAGTAGAAAAAGAAGGTACTAGTCCATCAGCGAAGGAAGCGGCTATTGGTATGGTGGAAGGAAACCCGATCTATGGTCTCATCATTGAAAAAGATCCAAAGCTGGTAGTCGTGATCAGGACCGCTGTTGAACAGAAAATTGCAGCAGCATTTGGTTCACACCCACTGAAGAGTCCTCTGAAGGCATGGGTGGTGGAAGCCACGAAATAATCAACTGGCAATTGGCACCGCAAACCTCCGGGGTTTTTAGAAACCCCGGAGGTTTTTGGTCTACCTTTAGTAAAACTATCAGTTATGAACTGTGCATTGAATGAAAAAGATGTAAAGGATTTTGGTCGCGATGGATTCGTGATCAAGAAACAATTCTTCAGCCCAGCTGAGATTGACAAACTCTACCAGGTAGCCACTGGCGATGAAGTGATCCGGGAAAATGCGCTCGACCTGAATGATCAAACAGGTAAAAAAACCAAGCTCACACTTTGGTTCAAGCCGGGAAATGATATTTATAGCCTACTTATTCGGAGCGAAAGAATGGTGGCATCGGTTGCGCAATTGCTGGATAGCGATTCACGTGTCTGTCATTTCCATACTAAACTGATGCAGAAAGAGCCCAGGGTTGGTGGTGCCTGGGAATGGCACCAGGATTATGGATATTGGTACAAAAACCAATTTCTTTTTCCTGATCAATTGGTAAGTGTGATGATCGCCCTAACTGAAGCCAACAGGGATAATGGCTGCCTTCAGGTAATAAAGGGATCACACAAGTTGGGAAGAGTGAATCATGGCTTTGCCGGAGAGCAAGTGGGCGCAGATATGGAGATGGTTGATCATGCATTGCAAGTGATGGAACATATATATGTGGAATTGCAACCGGGCGATGCGTTGTTCTTTCATAGTAATATTCTGCATCGCTCTGAGGCCAATACATCCGACCGTCCGCGATGGTCGCTCATCAGCTGCTACAATTCCTTAAGCAATCCTGCATACAATGATGATTCTACCTCCTGGCAAGAACCGGTAAATGTAGTAAGTGATGATGCTTTGATTAATTCTGCTTCCGTAGGTGCCATTGGCGGAGGTGATTTCCTGAAGAAAGAAAAGGATCCCGCCTTGAAAGAAACGGGTTGGGAGAGAGAAGTGAAGACCCAATAGACAATAGGCAATTGGCAATAGGAAACTGGCAACCCATGTGGTAGTCGCTAATTAATCAGCTGCTTGTTCAAATTATAATCAATATTAGTCTAGACTAGTGAGGGTATGGTCTTAGAGTCGACCAACTTCCTGAATTCTAGGCTTCAACTTTCAGCAAAATTTCTAAAGAACCAACAAACATAAACGGGCATCGAAATAATGAGTTGCCTATTGCCAGTTGCCTGTTGCCTATTACGGAGCGAAATCTCTCTACGGATCTTACAACTTCAGATCCTCAATCACCTTCTTGATCTTACTATCCAATTCTCCATTCTTCTTATCAAAATCTTCTGCCTTATCTAATTTGGTATTTACACTGAAATAGAATTTGATCTTGGGTTCAGTCCCGCTGGGTCTCGCTGAGATTTTAGTTTCGTCTGCTAATATGAATTGAAGCACATTACTCTTCGGCAGCTTGATCTCCCAGGTCTCACCTGTTTGTAGATTCTTTCCCTCCCTCCTCTCATAATCTAGCAACTGCACAACCGGGGAATTATTCAGGGTCTTTGGAGGATTACTTCGAAAGCGTTCCATCATTTCAGCTATCTGCTTTTGTCCGTCCATTCCTTTTTTTGTAATAGAAATGAGGTGCTCCTTATAATATCCCCACTTAACGTACAGATCAATTAATTTTTCATACAACGTCCTCCCCTTATCTTTTTCGTAAGCCGCCATTTCACAGAGCAAGGCCACCGCACTAATGGCGTCTTTATCCCGCACCTTGTCTCCTATCAGCATTCCATAGCTTTCCTCGCCCCCAATCACAAAATTTTCCTTTCCTTCTTTTTCTTTAATGAGCTCAGCTATCCATTTAAAGCCAGTTAACACGTTATAGCATTTCACTCCATTGCCTGCGGCAAATTTGTCGATCATGTCAGTGGTAACAATAGTTTTAACCACCATATCGTTCGCCTGTGCAATGCGCTTGGCCTTCCTGGCTTCAATCATATAATTGATTGCAAGCTCTGCAGTTGGGTTCCCTTTCATCAGCACCCATTCCCCTTTTTTATCTTTCACGCCTATGCCTACACGATCAGCGTCCGGATCAGTTCCGGCCAGGATATCTGCATCGATGGCCCGGGCCTTCTTTAATCCGAGGCTCATCGCTTCCGATTCTTCGGGATTGGGATAGATTACCGTAGGGAAATTTCCATTGGGTTCAATCTGTTCTTCTACAAGATTAATATTCGTGAAACCAAATCTTTTGAGCACCTCAGGAACCAGTTTGATTCCTGTTCCATGAATTGGAGTATATACAATTTTAAGATCATGCTGCCGCTGGATCGCTTCCGGGTAAACGCTCAAACTTTTTACCATTTGGATGTAGGCCTCATCTATATCTTTTCCAATGCTGGTGATATACTTTTCGCCCCCGCCCCATTTTACGTCATCTACTGAAGCAATCTTGTCAACTTCTTTTATCACATTCGTATCATGGGGGGGAACCAATTGTCCTCCATCGTCCCAATAAGCCTTGTACCCGCTATACTCTTTGGGATTGTGAGAAGCTGTGATCACCACCCCACCCTTGCATTTAAACCGGCGGATGGTAAATGACAATTCCGGAGTTGGACGCAATGATTCAAACAGGTAAACCTTGATGCCATTGCCACCAAATACATTGGCAGTGATTTCTGCAAATTGCCTGCTGTTGTTTCGGCTGTCGTGCGCAATTGCTACGCTAACTTCCTGGTTAGGGAAATTCTTTTTCAAGTAGTTGGCATATCCCTGGGTAGCCATCCCAACAGTATATTTATTCATGCGGTTGGTGCCTACCCCCATTACGCCACGAAGTCCGCCAGTCCCAAACTCAAGGTTCCGATAAAATGCATCCGCAACTTCTGATGGGTTCTCATGCTGTAGCTTTGTGATTTGTTCCTTGGTACCTGTATCAAAGTTGCCACTAAGCCATAGATTTACTTTTTCTTTTATCAAGGTATCCATACTACTTTTAATTTAAATTGAGACCTGATTAAAATTAGGATATAATTCAAACCTACAATGAATTTTTGAACATCTAAACAACTTCCATATGCAAAGAATTTCCATGCTGGGTTCCGGATTTATTGGTCGGTTTTATGCGGATTCGCTACAAGGATATAGAAGCAAGGACAAGATCGTAAGCATCTACAGCCGAAGGGAAGAATCTGCTAAAAAATTCGCGGCCGATTACGGATGTGATCATTGGACCATAAAGATGGAAGACTCCATTGCACATCCCGATGTAGACGTTGTCTGCATCGCTCTCCCCAATAATCTACATGAAGAAGCCGTATTGTTGTGTTGCAAACACAAGAAGGCAGTGATCTGCACCAAACCCCTGGGCAGAAATGCAGCCGAAGCAAAACGCATGCTTGAGGCCGTTGAAAAGGCCGGTATATTTCACGGCTATCTGGAAGATCTTGTGTATACGCCTAAATTTTTGAAAGCCTACGAATCAGTAAGAAAAGGCGCCCTTGGCAGAATCCTCTGGGCAAAATCAAGAGAAACGCATCCTGGACCCCATAGTGAATGGTTCTGGGATAAAGAACAGGCGGGAGGAGGTTGCATCTTGGACCTGGGCTGCCATTGTGTAGAAATCGCGAGAAGCTATATTGGAAAAGATATCAAACCAGTTGAGGTGATGTGCTGGGCCGATACCCAGGTAAAGCCCATCGATGCCGAAGACCACGCCATTGGGCTGGTGCGATATGAGAACGGGGCAATTGGTCAATTTGAAGTTAGCTGGACTTTTAGAGGTGGCCTCGATCTTCGGGATGAGGTAATGGGGACCGAAGGCACGATCTGGATCAACAGTTTTTTGCGAACTGGATTTGAAATGTTCACCAGCGGAAAGGGAGCAGACTACGTAGCGGAAAAAGCAGAGAGCAACACTGGTTGGTTGTTCCCGGTAGGTGATGAGCTGAACGAACTTGGATATAATCACATGTTCATGGATATGTTCAACACACTGGAACAAGGTACACTACCCAAGGAAACGTTTTATGATGGATATGTGGTGAATAGCGTTCTTGATGCGGCCTATCGTTCAGCCAAGTCCAAGCAATGGGAGCCGGTTAAATTGGAGATCTGGAGGGGAAGAACCGGCGTGAGTAAAGACAGCCATCTTACGGAATATGATGCTGACCATTACCTGGTAAAAGAGGAAGTCACTCATTATGGTGCAAAGAAAGTGATCCTGAAAAATAAGAAGGATGGCAAGATCACCGAAAAAGTGCTTGCCTGAAGAAATCAGCATTCAAAAGAGAATTGAGACCGTCTCAAAAGGACGGCCTCTTATTTAACACGAATTACACGAATTCTCACGAATTTTT
>Ga0184625_10000408_pt1 | contig 15948 bp, 13 predicted proteins | sample PLM3_30_b1_FD_133151 | JGI IMG/M metagenome (GOLD analysis project Ga0184625, IMG submission 133151) | Groundwater sediment microbial communities from an aquifer in East River, Colorado, USA - PLM3_30_b1 | ecosystem: Environmental > Terrestrial > Soil > Riparian zone | place: USA: East River... | reverse complement strand
TTTGTGCCCGAAACACTAAGAGCGTAAGGTCCGCCGGCAACAATTTTATTTAACCGGATCATCCAGCGTCCATCCTTCCCTGTGATAACAGTTTTGCTTAGCTTAGCTATTTGCACCTCTACCTTTTCGCCCGGATCTGCCGTTCCCCACACGGGGGCAGCAGTGTTATGTTGCAGTACCATGTGATCACAGAAAATTGCAGGAAGTTTTACTTCAGCCTGAACGTACAAGACGATGAACAGGCTGGCAAGAGAATGAATGAACTTGAAATAACTAGGCATGTGGAGATTTTCGCAGGACTAAAAATAAACTAATTTCATACGCTATCTGCATGTAGTATTGAACTCTTCCCTTCCAAACTATTACCCTCAACCGGATTTTATTATTCACTATTAAAACAAGAAAATATGAAATCCTTCCTCACCATAGTTCGAAAGCAATTCGTTGCCGGATTTCTATTTCTGATCCCTGTGTTTGTAATTTTTATCATCATAACCAAAGCATGGAGTTGAGCGAGGGCTAGCAAAATATACCCCTGGCTATAATACTTACAAAGAGATGGCGGAAGAAAAGTTGCAGAATAAGACCAGGGAACTACCCTTTAAAAGTGCATTGGTGATGCAGACTGGGTTTTGGCAACCGGCCTACATTATAGAGCAGGATGTGAAAGGTAACTCGGTTGTATTCCTCCCTGATATTCCCGACACCACTAAAGGACATCTGCTGCTTGTAAGTCAAGACCAGGTAAAGATGATCCCATCACTTACAGCAAATCAACTTGATGACAAATTGAAGAAAATGGGCAAGGGATTGTTGATTGAACAACATATAAAGATGTGAAAAGTCCGAACTTACAACTGCCTTATCAGGATGCTTCAGGACGGATTGGTGAGGCCATCAGTCTACATTAGTACCATCCGCTCTGCCTTAATATCAAAAATGGAAGGAGTGTATTTGATATGAACAAACTTCTCTTTCTGATTGCTTTTGTCCTACTATCGCAGCCAGCTTCTTCACAAATTGGAAAACGATTCCCTTCAGAACGCAAAGAGGTGAAAGATCCTGTTACAGGCACGATGCTTACATTTCTTACGAGTACACAAAACGGCGACGCTAAAATTTATCAGACGCATAATCAATGGACTGCCGACGGACAATGGGTCATTTTCCGCTCCAACCGCGCAAGAGGTGAAGCAATGGCAGTAAATGAGAAGACAGGTGAAATGGTTCAGGTGTCTGAAGGCGGCTATACCGGCATGTTGAATATTGCGCGGAAGTCGATGAAATTATATTTCATGCGGTATCCAAACAGAGACACTGCACAACAAACTGATACTTCAAGACGCCGAGTGAGCGGGCCAATGCAAATCATAGAAGTTGATCTTGCTAAATTATTTGCCGATAGCAAATCAGGAACATTGAAGGGATCAGATGTATACCAGCGGGTGTGCGGGAATACGCCTCCTGAAATGGAAGCGGGTGGGGACATGGCATTAGATGGAGCCGAGGACTGGGCATATTTCCGTGTGGGCCGTACAGAGGCTGCAAAGCACCTTGCTCCAGGAACTAAAATAGAGCCTGCATTTGGTCCGCGCAATATGGGCGCCGGTCCTTCAGGTATTGCTGCAATGAATATCAATACCGGTGCACTGAAATATGTGGTTTCTGTTCCCTTCCAGGTTGGACATATTCAAACAAATCCCTGGGTTCCGGGCGAAATTGTCTTTTGTTGGGAAACCGGAGGCAAGTCGCCTCAACGTACATGGACCGTCTTGTCCGATGGCACCGGGCTTCGTCCATTGTATCCTGAATCAGAATACGAATGGGTGACGCATGAAACAGTGATCACAAAAGATGAAGTGGCGATTGCGATTATGGGACATAGAAAGGTTCCCGGCACCGATAAAGTAGTTGCAGCAGGAACGCCGGTTAGTGGCGTAAATCCGGGGCAGGAAGCTACCTGGGGGCCATCTGGTACAAGAGAAAAACCTACAGGATTGGGAATTGTCAATCTTCGTACAAGGGAAATGACCATTGTTGGCCAAACTCCCAGCGGGAGCGGCCTCTGGCACGTAAACGGATCCGCTGATGGGCGATGGGCAGTGGGCGATGATTTTGCACGAAATATTTACCTGATCGACCGACATACAAGCGAAATGATCCTGCTTTCTGCTGGCCATAAGGCCACTGCAGCCGATCATCCTCATCCAACTTTCAATGCTGATGGAACAAGGATAGAGATTCAATCAGCCATGCTTTCGGCAGATAACAGGTCGATGAATATTTGTGTAATTCCTGTGCCGGAAGATTGGTTGAAGAGAAACTATCGGTAATTAGCCTGCTTTGTTTAACGATTCTTAATTTCACTTGTCAATTGAAAATAATGAAGTCAACTCTTTGTTTGTTCACTTTCCTCTTATTCGTCCAGAATCTTGCTGAAGCTCAAACGAAACAAAATCCGCCTACAGTTTTGAGTTGGGTGGCCAAAACAGGAGCTAAAACCTTTCCTTCTTCCCAAAAAATATTTAGTGTAAATAATTATGGGGCTGTAAGTGACACAAGTACTATCAATACTACATTTATTCAAAGAGCCATTGATGATTGTGCGGCCAGGGGCGGGGGTATTGTTACATTCAAGCCTGGCACTTATGTTACTGGTTCCATTTTCTTGAAGAATAATGTGCACCTAAGAATAGACAAGGGTGTTCTGATTCTTGGTTCAACAAACTTCAGTGACTATCCCGAAATGCAGACAAGGATAGCCGGCATTGAAACATCCTGGCCGGCAGCCCTCATCAACGTCATTAATGCAAAAAATGCAGCGGTGACTGGCAATGGGATTGTGAATGCAAGAGGCAAATTCTGCTGGGACAAGTATTGGACAATGCGCAAAGAATATGATGCAAAGGGTTTGCGCTGGATCGTGGATTATGATGTGAAGCGTGTAAGGACTTTTTTGGTGCAGAATTCTTCGGACATAACATTGAAGGGATTAACCTTTAAGAACGCCGGCTTCTGGACGATTCAATTGTTATACTCGCAACAGCTTACTGTTGATGGTGTGACTGTGAAGAATAATGAGGATGGTCACGGTCCCAGCACAGATGGGATTGATGTGGATTCATCAAGTTGGGTACTCATCCAGAATTGCGATATTGATTGCAACGACGATAATTTTTGCTTAAAATCGGGTAGAGATTGGGATGGCCTAAGAGTGAACAGGCCTACGGAATATGTGGTGATCAGGAAATGCATTGCGCGCCGCGGTGCAGGTTTGGTAACCCTGGGAAGTGAAACCTCTGGCGGGATTCGAAATGTATTGGCCACCGATTTGACAGCCAATCATACTGACAATGGCTTTCGCATCAAATCGGCCACCACGCGCGGAGGCACAATGGAAAATATTTATTTTCAGAACTCGGTCCTTGATTCCACTCGAAATGTTTTCCAGTTTAACCTGAATTGGTATCCTGCCTACAGCTATTCCGAATTACCAAAGGGTTATAATAAAGATTCCATACCACAACACTGGAAGGCCATGTTGCAAAAAGTGGACCCCCCTGAGCGAGGAATTCCTACTGCTAAAAACATTTATGTAACGAATATCAAGGCAACCAATTCCAACAAAATCTTTGAAGTGAATGGGCTCGAGCAATCGCAATTGGTGAATTTCAGTTTTGCTAATTGCTATATCACCGCCTCCACCATCGGCTCTCTTGAATTTACCCAGGACTGGAGCTTCACAAATTTTAAAATGTCGGTAGTGAAACCTGCTATTGCTAAAAAAGAAGCGGGGATTGAAAATGAGGAAAGATTGAAATGAGGACCAAGAACCAAGATCCAAGAACCAAAAAAATTTCAAGGAAGAAAAAATCAAAAAATAACTCGATTCTCCACAATTAGATAAAGGCTCCCGTACAATGGGGAACTAAGAAACTTCAAAAAAATTAAAATCGGCAAGCCAGTTCAGCACTCTCAGTTTACTTAGTGAGCATCAGGTTGCTCTTATTTTTTCTTCTTTCTTCCTCTTTATTTGGATCTTGGATCTTGGATCTTGGTTCTTAATTTTCTTTCACCTGTATAGAGCTATCATTCATCTCAAACCCATGATACTTCAACATCCGAATCACCTCCGCTCCAGCCAATATAACCGGACCATATCCATGAGCTGCAAACACATTGGTGGGGCGATAGTAATAAAATGCCGGATCAAAGGCCATTCCCGTTCCCACGCATGTTCCTTCTACCTGTCCTCTGTCATTCACTTTTGTTGCCACTGCATTCCATCCTAACAAACACATTGGAGCATATGCCAATTTATCAATCCAACCTTTATTGATGCCCCTCGCAATGCAATAAGTAAAAATGGCAGTTGCCGATGTTTCAAGATAGGAATCATTTCTATCCAGGAGCTGGTGCCAGAATCCTTTCCCAGATTGATAAGACGCTAGCCCTTTAACATGTGCCTGGTATTGTTGCAGGATTTCGTTTCTGCCTGGGTGATTTTCGGGCAATACTTCTAATAGTTCTGTCATCGCCATCAACGCCCAGCCATTGGCGCGAGCCCAATGAAATTCGGGATGCACGTTCATTCCCTGCACCCAGCCATGCATATACAATCCTAATGAATTGTTGAACATGCGACGGGAAAACTGGAGGACCTGCTTTACAGCATCGTCAAAATATTTCTTATCCCCAGTCAATTTCCCCATCTGTGCCAATGCTGGTACGGCCATGTACAAATCATCCAGCCACAACGTATTTTTCTGTGGTCTGTTCCTGGCAAGAGTGCCGTCGCTCAGCCTGAATTCCTTTGTTGAGATATAATTAATATAAATATCAATCTGCGGCCTTAAATTCTTTTCCCCTGTGAGTGAGAATGTTTTGATCATGGCGGCACACATAGCTCCTGCATCATCCAGTGCGTGGGGATCAACTGGTTGTCGCAATGGATTTGACCTTGATGGATACTTTTTATACAAGGCGCGAAATGCATCAATTGATGAACCTAAAAAATTCATCCGGTCTTTTGTATAATTTGTAAACCTGCCATCTCCCGTTACCTCACCTGCCAATAGCATCCCGGAATAGGTAACCCCCCATTCATAACTGGCTAAGCGGAAATCACCGGGCTTAATTATGGTATTCGTATCAATGTCAGTCAGTGATTTTATTACTTGGTTAGACCCTCCATTAATATATTGATAAGGGGTTGTTGAATCTAGGTATTGATAAATTCTATCCAATACCTTTTTCACATCGGTTGTTGCCGGAATGGCGTACGGAACAGGATAATCCGGTTTCAATGCGTGTAAAGGTGTGGTTACATCATTACCTCTTTGCTGGGATAGTCCAACAGGCAATACTGAAAAATAAAGGATACAACTCAGTACATGTTTTTTCATACTGCAAAATACTTCATTTAGAAAAAATTTTATTTGAAATGAAAAAGGCAGGTGAATTAGTCCTGCCTTTCCGGATGATCAATAATTCCTCGTTGGCAATTAATATCCCGGATTCTGCGTATATAAGCCCGGCGCACCATCCATTTGCGATTGCGGAACGGGATAGATAATATAATTGGCAATAACCTGGTTCATTTTGTGCAATGCAGCATCTTCCACTGCAATCCAGGCATTCATAATTGTTAACAGGTCTCCACTTCTTTGCAGGTCAAACCAGCGCAAACCCTCGTTGGCAAACTCTCTTCTCCGTTCAGCAAATAGTTGAGGTAAAGTAACGTTTGTTAGCGTAGGTTGGCCAGCCCTCGTTCTCACCTGGTTAACTATACCATCAACATCAGTCTGTGTGCCCGGTGAACCATGTAATATGCACTCTGCTTTAAGCATCAATATATCAGTGTATCGAACAACAATAAAATTGATACCCCAATCGAACCGACTGGTAGGTATTTTGGTAGTATCCAGGTATTTTCTAAGGAATGGATTTGGATCTGTGATGCCGGTGTAGGTGAAAGGTGTAGTATGTAAGGTTGGAGACTTACGAGTATCCGTTGCAGCATAGCTATTTACCAGGTCTTTTGATGCAGAAGGTGCACCAAGCGCGCCATTGGCCGGCGTATTGCCAGCGGGTAGTGAATTGAAATAGTTTTGGGGTGAAAGAATCCATGGATATGTGGCACCCAAAACCGGGTTTTGGCCGGTAAGAAACATTACATCAAATACAGCTTCCTTATTTACGCTAGGGCTTTGATTCGTGTACGAAAAAATACTGGTAAAGCTGAGATTAAAAATATATAGCCCGCTATTAATTATATCCTGCAATAAAGGCAAGGCAAGGTTCCATTCATTTAGTCCCATGCCAGCCCCTTCGATGCCGTAATTCGGCCCCGAACGCGTCATGTAAACTTTGGCCAGTACTGCTTCGGCTGCATATTTTGTGGCCCTGCCTACGTCAGTTGCGCCATAGCTAGGAAATGTGCCGGCGTAGTTTGCAGGTAAATTGGCTACTGCAAATTGAAGATCGGCAATAATGAAACTATAAACATCGCTCACGGGGCTTCGAGGGATGGTAATTGCCTCACCGGCTACCACCGGGTGATCAATGATGGGTAGCTTACCATAATATTTAATCAGATCGAAATAGAAAAAAGCCCGGAGGAATCTCGCTTCTGCCGTTAACCTTGTGGCCAGGGCAGCAGTTCCAACTGTGGTTGGGTTTTTGACAATTTGCTCAATAACAGTGTTGGCTTTGAAGATCCCGCTAAAATCATTATTCCATGCTCCTTCCACATAAGTATTGGGCGCTATTCCGGGTAGAAAATTACTTATGGGATCATGATCACGGCCCACGTCATTATTGGTTGGATAAATATTATCTGAACGTATTTCAGATAGTTGCAGCATCTGATCCGGGACGGCCCTTAAGGAATTGTAGGCTGCATTTACAGCTTGTATGAAATCACTGGGCTGCTGATAAAAAGTAACAGTAGTTGCTACTGAAATCGGGACCTGGTCCAGATCCTTTTTACAGGATGCAAAAATTATAAATGATATGATGGAAACAAAAAATAGCTTTTTCATTTTTTCAGAATTAGGGTAATTAAAATGTAATATTTAATCCGAATATCAATGATTTTGGAAGTGGCAATGCGCCGTAATCTCCAGCTTCCGGATAGGCAGTATTGGAGCTTATGGCAGTATTGGCTGCCTCAGGATTTAAGCCATTGACATATTTATCGTGACCAAAAAAGTTCTCAAGTGTGAAATAGACCCTAGCACCCTGAATAAAATTCTGCTTTAGGACATTCTTCAAATTATAGCCTAATGTTATAGTCCGGACGCGTATATAATCTGATGGATACAACCAATCCGTAGCGGAAGTAATGGGGGTATTATAGGTTGAATAAGCTTTACCAAACCTGCCCTCACCTGGATTAGATTCCGAATACCATCTATCAACAAAAGAGGCAGTATGATTGTCCGATCTGCCTTGCCCTGGCCGTGAAATTGCCCTGCCTAATTGAGAGTATACCGAGCCGCCTGTTTGGCCTTGAATCATAAATACAAAATCAAACCCTTTGTAACGGAATGTATTGCTCATACCGTAAGTGTAATCAGGATTGGGATGTCCAACAATTACCTTGTCAGCTTCTGTTATTATACCATCGCCATTTGTATCCTGAAATTTGAAATCACCGGGTCTTTCATTTGAACCGTATCGAGCTACATTCTTATTGATATCATCCTGTGTGAGAAGCCCGATCACCTTCAGAACATAGATGCTGTTAATGGGCGACCCCACACGCAAAATAGCATCAGACACCGTCAATGCATTGGGAATAATGATTTGCGTTTGACCGGGAGCCAGAGCTTCTATTTTATTGGTATTGTGTGTTACATTGATAGAGGTACTCCACTGAAAATTCCCGATTATATTACGAGAGGTTACTTCCAATTCCTGCCCAATGTTGCGAACAGAACCAATATTGGTAAGATAGGTTTGGAATCCCGTTACTTCAGGAACCTGAACGTTTAATAAAAGATCTGTATTGAATTTATTATAATAGTCGAATGAACCGGTGATGCGATTATTCAGAAATCCGAAGTCAATACCTATATCATAGGTTTGTGATTTTTCCCACTTCAGGTCGGGATTAGCCAACACGTTTGGCGTTTGACCAATTACCGCTATGGGCGTTGTACCAAAAACATAGCCTGCAGAACCGATGGTGGCAATGCTGGCATAATCGTTTGGTAAATTGTTATTCCCGTTCACGCCATAAGATCCTCTCAATCCCAGGTCGCTGATGAAATGAAGGGATCTCATAAAGTTTTCTTCAGTCACTACCCATTTAGCAGAAGCGGAAGGAAACGTACCATATTGATTATTGATTCCAAACCTGGACGAACCGTCCCTTCGCAAACTACCTGATAAGAAATATTTATCTCTAAACCCGTATTGCAATCGCCCGAAATAAGAAAGCAAAACGCTTTGGGAGGAGGTAGTATTACCGGTAACGGCCGCCGCGGCATTTAAAGTTTGTATTACTGCACTGGTATATCCCCCATTTGAGCTCATCGTTACCCGATCCAAACGGTCCCAGTTGTATGCAAATCCTGCCAGTACATTGATACTATGGTCATTTTTTATAATGGTATTGTAAGTAAGGGTGTTTTCATTTACAAAAGTCTGTCGTCTGAAACTGTTATATGTGCCCGAAGTGGCGGCAAGTAGATTGTTTGATCCTGTAAAGGTTCTTGACGCCTGGGAGCCGGTTGTAAGATAACTAACATAGGTATTGGCAATATTGTCTGTATTATCCAGGTTTACCGAGGTTCTAAAACTGAGGCCCTTCATGATCTGCCATTCACCATACAGAGACCCCAATGTCCGGTATCGCTTGGTAGTACCTACATTATAAGTCAATTTACCCATCGGCGAATTAGTAGTACTGCTCCACAGATATTGTCCATTCTTTCCTGTATTTGGAAAAACACCCATCGTATCTTCCTGCACTGGCGCCAAACTCAGCGCCTGGTGGAAAATATTGTCTTTACCATCTACGCCCGGATCCTGCGTAATGGAATATGTGGGCGCGATATTCAGTCCGAATTTTAATTTTTTGGAAGCACTGATCTCCACATTTGCCCTGAGGGAATATGCTTCGTAACTCACTCCTTTCACAAACCCTTCCTGATTGGCATAGTTACCAGACACAAAATATTTAACTGCATCAGTACCTCCGCTCGCAGAAATCTCATAGTTCTGGATAGCACCCTTTCTTTCAATTACATCCTGCCAGTCGAGGTATGCAAGTCCCGGATGCCCCGGTTGTGTCCAACGCGGGTCAAGAATATAATTAGCATTGAAGGCCCCACCGTTACGCGCCAGTCTTGTGGCCTGATCATCATTGATGGTTGCGCCAGCGGCTCCGAATTGTGCGAGGTAGGTTGCATTAATTACTTCAGTGGCCTGGGCAATCCATTGGTCGCCATTCATCATTTCTAATTGCCTTGCTGCCTGATTATATCCCCCATATAGATTAAAGCTAACCTTTGGCTTGCCTGTTTGTCCGCGTTTAGTTGTGATCAATACTACTCCATTTGATCCTCTGGATCCATAAATAGCTGCAGCAGCGGCATCCTTCAATACCTCAATTCTATCAATATCGTTCGGATTAATGTTATCTAATGGGTTGCCAGTGGAAAAACTTCCATTTGCGACGTTACTGGAATTGACCGACAAAGGAAACCCATCAATTACATACAATGGTTCGTTACCACCACTAATAGATCCTGAGCCACGAATTTGAATACTCAATCCCTTACCCGGTACACCCGTGGTTTGCTTCACAGTAACTCCGGCCAGTTCACCAACCAGTGCCTGGTCAATTCTGCGTACTGGCCGTTCCTCCAGCTTTCTTGCATCGAAAGAGGAAACTGCCCCCGTAATACTTTTTTTCTTTTGAGTTCCGTAGCCTATCACAACCACTTCATCCAACCCCTTACGATCAGATGCTAAAGAAACATCCAGAACAGATTTACCATTTACAGGAACTTCCTGTGTTATAGATCCAACGTATGAAAAAATCAAGACGCTATTGGAATTGGGAACCGTAATCTGAAAGGAGCCGGTAGCGTTTGTAATAGTGCTCTCTGTGCTTCCTTTTACCTGAATGGTAACTCCTTCAAGACCTTTACCGTTTTGATCTGTCACTTTGCCACTAATTGGCAATGGAGTGTTTTGGGCTTGTGATGTGAAGATGAAGAAAAGAGATAAGCAAATGGATAATAGAATACCCCTTACTCTGAGTGAGTGTGATTTCATATAGCAGTTTTAGAAATGGTTCAATCCTCCATGTCCTTATAAATATATTCTTATTCTGCAATACGATCGTCCTGCTCCATCCTGAACTTCCCACCTGGGTTGCAGGATACTTCAGGATCAGCGGCTTCCTCTTCATTTGAAAGAGTAGCAAAATCCTGGGCATTTAATAAGTCATATTGTTTGGGTAAACAACTTTTTTATATTTGTTACGTATTAAAGAAGATGAATAAACTATTAGCAATTCTCGTACTATTCGTACTGGCAAGCTGTACCAAGAATGGAGGCGATACTGAAAAGCCAGTTATTACCCTGAATACGCCAACAGCCAATCAACAATTTACTGCTGGCCAATTGGTAAACATCACTGGAACGGTTTCGGATAATGACGAAATCCACCATGTACACGTTATTGTAACGGATAAAACCCATGACGCTGAGGTGCTGCACGCAGAGGAGCATGCAGACGCTATGACTTACAACTTTAGTAAATCCTTTACCGCACAGGCTGCAACAACTTATAAGATCCATATAGAGTCGGATGATCACGTGGGTAACATTGCGATCATTGATATAGAAGTAAAGGGTCTGTAATAAGCACCAAAGATTATTTATTGCTTATTTGCTATTTGTTGTTTGTGATTTGAGCCTGCGCTGCTGAGCGAATCTCGCCTTTATCCATATTCTGTATAAAGGCTATCAATTCCCATTCATTTCCCTGATAATCTCCCGGTAATGCAAGGTTTACTTTTCCGCTTGTCTTGTGTAAGTGCTCAATCAACAACTTTCTTACAATCTGCACATGCCGTAGGGTATGCCCGGAATTTTCACCTGCATTCACCGTGCTTTTTCCTGATTTCTGAATAAGCGCAATAACCAATTCAGATATTTTTGTTGTCTCGCTTGTTTGGTATTCAACAATTACCTGTCCATTTTCTAACCTGCTTTTTATCTTCAAATATTTGAAAGATGAATCCTGCAACCCAGTATTTATAGCATTGGTAAGGGCTTGCCTGTCTGAACCCACAAATTCCGTCTTTCCATTTACCACAACCTGGGGCGTATAAACAGAAGAAAGATTGAGCCAGTCTGCATATTTCCGTTGTCTTCTTGAATATGCTGCATCACTAAATCTATCCTTCCATCCCAGGTGGTTCCAATAATCCACATGGTACGCCAGAACATAAATCTGCTTGCTTCGATTCTCCTTTTGAATACTGCTTATGAGTTCATCTGCGGGCGGACAACTGGAACATCCCTCTGAAGTAAAAAGCTCTACCACCGCAAAGCCCCTATCATTATTCTTAAGGCCCTGCATCTCCATTGCCTTTTTTGGAGGAGCCTCCATATAAGCGATTGATACAGCCACTAAGCTGAGTGAACAGATCGCGATTGAAAATATCTTGATAATCTTCATTTCAAATTATTCAAACAAATAATAAGGCTTTCATTTTTTTTCCCAAAGGTCATGATTTACCTGTTACAGAGAATAAGGGAGAGGGTATTTGAGTGGATCAAGTCTTGTAATTCGTGAAAATTCGTGTAATTCGTGTTTAAAAAAAAGAGGCCGAAGGCCTCTTTGAACCGTCCACAGTTTATCACGAATTAATTATTACAATTTGTTGTTGCCGCATTCTGATTGAATGCATGACTTCTTCTTACAATCATTGCCGTCCAGGCTATTAAATCATCCTCCATTTCATTCTCTACCGTTGAATAGACCTCACTGATCAGGGAATAAAGGTCTTTGCCTTTATTGATAATAAATTCCCTGATTACATCATTCCCCCTTCTAATTTCGCTAATGTTACCGATGCAAAAATTTTGGTGGAAGCCATACGACATGGGATAGATATTTCCATTCTGATCTATGACCAGGCATTTCACAACATCTGAAAAGTTGGCTTCATTTAATTCAAATTCCCCGCCGTAGAAGCTAATCGTTTTTGGGGAATGAAGGATGGATTCCCGGTGCAGCACGTCAAAATGAATTTTCATTTTACCTGCAAATTTTTCTCTCAGGTAATCTTCTAAAATATAAACCTTATGGAGGGATTCCTGTGAAGGAGGCAGATGTTTGAATTCTCTCAGCGCCCTCCCAGTTAGTTCAAGAGGATGCAACTGAAGCAGGCTGGCCCCTTTTTGAAATGCAAATTCGGAGAGCCAAAAAAGTTTTTGCCAGCTTTGCTCTGTAACGGTATGAATAAACCCAAAGTTTATTCCCAATTCCTTTACGACCTCTATACCCTCAACCATTTTGTTGAAGGCACCCTTTAAATTTCTGATCTCATCGTGGAACGCTTCTTCCCCATCGATACTAATGGCAACCAGGTCAAGGTTCTTTAATGCTCGCTTTGACCTGTCGCTCTTAAAAAGCATTCCATTGGAAGCAGCAATATTTTTGTACTCAAGCGAATGGCCAATAGAAAGTAATTCCTCCAGGTCCGGGTAAAGAAATGGTTCGCCTCCCGATACCGAAAGCACATCAAAACCATAATTGCTTGCATATTGTAGAAAATGGGAAATGTCATCCAGATCAATGTGCCCGTTCATAGAGGGACCCGAATCAGAATAACAATGCTTGCAGGTAAGATTACATTTGAGCGATGGGTGAATTTGAACAACACGCAAGTTATCGTAAGGATACTTGCGTGTTGTTTTACCCACAGCATGTTCAGTTGTGAGATCCTGTTTCATTAATACGAGGATTGATTAATGGAATTTTTACGATGGCCTGTAATGCGTCTGGAAAAGGAATTCCAAGTGGGAAAATTTCTACGGACTGAATGTCAGCGCTGATTAGCTTTTGAATGTCGGCAACATTCTTAAGAGGAATGGTGGTTTGAACATTCAGGATCTCCGGCCAGGGAATACCGATCCACCATATCCTTTCAAACTTTAAGTTTGCCGCTTTCATAGATGCAAGGTGGGATGAATATTTCTTAAGCATCGTTTTGTCAATACCAGGATGTGCAAGGGCCTTTACGAGCGTTTCTTCCATGTTCATACTTTCGGGCATATAATAAGATTTAATGTTGCCTACTCTTCAATCGGATTTTCGGCTTCCTCCGTTTTTGATAAGTCTTTGTGAAAAAAACTTACGACTCAAAAATATCATTAAGAGCGGGTGTAGTCATCTACTATTTCGTGAAGTCATTTCCCGAAACAATTTTCTTAAGTAACTCCAACACATAAGGTGAAATCCGGTGTGGAACAGCAACGAAAAAATCATCCTGGAGATAAATTCCTCTATGATTTTCGTTTGAGCGTATAAAATGGTTCAGGTTAAGCATGTAGAACTTATTGAGCCGAATGAAATGATCATGCGGTAAGAGTGTAAGCAAATCCTTAAGCGTTCCATGGCGGATCGCCCATTTCTTTTGTTGACCTTGTTTGATTAACGTTTTTACGTAGTGATCTGCAGTTTTGACGAACAGTATATCTTCTGGTTTCACCCATATGTAAATGCCTCTTTTCTCTTCAAACCGAATCAGTTCATCACCTGTTGTTGGGATTTTTAAGGAAGTATTTGTGGCGATTGCTTTATGACCATTTACCTGAGCCCCCGGCTCCGTCATTTTCTTTAAGAATGCACGATCCTGTCTCATAAGAACAAGGTTTACCCATTGGACGTACTTTTTAATGGAATGGAAACAGGATGCAAATCCAATAATATAGAGGTGATTGCCTATGAAAGTGGTTCTGGCTTAGGCGTTTCCTTAGCTTTCAGCTTGTCTTCGGGCAAAGGAATAAATTCCTGGTTGTCGTTGGGTGGAAGCAAAATCCTTCCTTGCTTCCAGTCTTCCTTCGCCTGTTCAATGCGTTCCTTTCTTGACGAAACGAAATTCCACCAAATGTGGCGCTCCCTTAGTGGCTCGCCGCCTAGAAGCATGAGTGTGCATGGCTCCCTTGCGATAATGGTTGGATCAACTCCTTTATTGAAGACAAGCATTTGCCCTGCATGATAGAATTGAGCATTGAGCTCAACACTGCCTTTCGCAATATAGATTCCACGTTCAGAGTGTTCTTTAGGTAAACCGAACTGTGCATTTGCTTCTAATTGCACATGCAGGTAAAAAAGTGGGGAATTGGTCTTTACGTTATTCTGCAATCCATATGCATCACCTGCAATTAATCGCATCCAAACTCCTTTCTCAGTGAAGATGGGCAGTTCTTCTGGCTTATAATTATTAAATGATGGAGATAATTCTTCGTCATTTTCAGGAAGAGCAACCCAGGTTTGAATCATCTCAACCTTCCCTCCTGCAAGAGCCGTGGGATCCTCAAATCGTTCTGAATGTGCAATACCTCTTCCTGCCGTCATCCAATTGACCTCACCGGGACGAATCACCTGCTCTACACCCAGGCTGTCCCGATGCGTTACCTGTCCGCCAAACAAATAACTCACGGTGGACAAACCAATATGCGGATGAGGCAGCACATCCAGCGATGCCAGGTTGGATGGCACATCCACAATTGGTCCTGCGTGATCCATAAAAATAAAAGGGCCCACCATTCTGCGAAGTCGGAATGGAAGAATCCGTTTCACCTTAACGAATTCACTTATGGCTGCGTTGCGGGCTTCAATGACAAGATCGAGCATGGGCAGTTTTTGAAAATAGTCAATGGCCAGTTAAAGGTAGATAGTCCAAATGAATGCAAAGTATTCTGGATCCACTACTTTAGAGGGATCAATCTCATTTTATGTCAGAAATTCAACTTCAGCTGAACGATAAGGGACGTGGAAAATTTCTTGTTGAGGAGAATGGAGAACAATTAGGAGAAATGGAGGTTGCCATCACAGGCGAAAAGCTCATTGCATACCATACCGAAGTTCTGCCAAAAGCAGAAGGCAAAGGCCTCGCAAAGAAACTACTTACTGCGATGGTAGATCATGCCCGTTCGCATAACTTAAAGGTGGTTGCCCTCTGTCCTTATGTGTTTGCCCAATTTAAAAGGCATGAGGATTTGTATGGAGATATTTGGGAGAAGTCAATTAAATAATTCCCGGATACAGATTTAATTAATTTTTATTTTAATAACAGTTATAGCTACCTGAAAAGGTGGCTATTTTGGTACTAGTGTGCAAAAACCATACTTGGAAATGTGTGGAGCGTCAGCCCTTAATCTGTGAATTATACACCTTTCTCGAAGAATTGTGTAGCGATTTAATTGCCCAGTCAATCGAGATTTGCAATAAGTTAATTTTTAGGGATAGCCCGCACCCCGCTTTACCATATCCTAAGGTTAACCAGGATTCCTTTCGCAACTAAATTAACTTGAACTGAATGGGCAATTCCATACCATTTTTCCTGATGGTTCGATTTTAATTCCCCGGTTCCTCTCTTGCCTTATATTTCTTACCTGCGTGGCGCTTGGACTGAATCGTTTTATGTATACATCTCACAAATTCATGTGATGAAAGCCATATGATTTGCATTGAGTGTTGGTGCTTTCAATTGAATTACTCACATCAAAACAAATTTATATGAAACTGGTTGGAAAAATTCAATTGCTTGTGCTAGGAGCATTGATGGGCTTGGGTTTTACCTATATGCTCAGTTGCCAGCATGAGAATGAGTTGTTGGTTAGTAACGGGACAAAAATTGAAAGGGGCACACAGAAATTATCCTTTCCGGATGCCAAGGTATCCTTTGACAA
>Ga0184625_10000407_pt1 | contig 15950 bp, 18 predicted proteins | sample PLM3_30_b1_FD_133151 | JGI IMG/M metagenome (GOLD analysis project Ga0184625, IMG submission 133151) | Groundwater sediment microbial communities from an aquifer in East River, Colorado, USA - PLM3_30_b1 | ecosystem: Environmental > Terrestrial > Soil > Riparian zone | place: USA: East River... | reverse complement strand
GAGGTCGACCACCACGACCTCTGGCAGCGTTCGACGCTCGCCGTCGCGTGTGCGACGCGTGAGCACTCGGAGCTCCAGAACCTCCTCGACGCGATCGAGCGCCACCTCGGGTCGCAGGGGTACGACCTCCTGCGTGCCGAGCGGGAGGTGGTCGTCCCTGGCGAGCGCTGAGCGACGGCGCAAGGTGAACGAGGTGGTCCGGAAGGTCCTGTCCGACGCGATCCCGTCGCTGAAGGACCCGCGCATCGGCTTCGTGACCATCACCGGCGTCCGCACGACCACGGACCTGTCGCAGGCGACCGTGTTCGTGAGCGTGTTCGGGAGCGAGGACGAGCAGGCGCGAAGCCTCGCCGGGCTCCAGTCGGCGCACGGCGTCCTCCAGGCGCAGCTCGCGCGGGAGCTCGGGACCCGGCGGACGCCGGTCCTGACCTTCGAATACGATCCCGCGATCGAGCGGGGCGTGCGGCTGACGAAGATGATCGACGAGCTCACCCCGTCGGAGCCCGATGCCGAGCCAGGATGACATGCAGGCGGTCGTCGCCGCCCTCCGCGACAACGAGCGCTTCGTCGTCACCTCGCACGAGGCTCCGGACGGCGACGCGCTCGGATCGCAGGACGAGCAGCGGCGCAGCCTCGACGGCCTGCAGGCGGCTCACGGCTTCCTGCAGACGCAGGTCGCCCGTGAGCTCGGCACCCGCCGGACCCCGGTCCTCTCCTTCGAATACGATCCTGGGATCGAGCGTGGCGTTCGGCTCACGAAGCTGATCGACGAGCTCGCCCCCGATGATCCCGATGCAGAACGCGGCTGACATGCAGGCGGTCGTAGCCGCCCTCCGAGAGAACCACCGCTTCCTCGTGACGTCGCACGAAGCGCCCGACGGCGACGCCCTCGGATCGATCCTCGCGACCGAGCTCGCGCTTCGGCAGCTGGGGAAGGACGCGGTGATGTTTCTCGGCGGAGAGGCTCCGCTCCCCGGCGAGTACCGGTTCCTCGAGCTCGACGAGCTCGGCCTGCAACGGGTGCGGCCGGCGGACCTCGCCGATCGCGTCCTCGTCGCGGTCGACTGCGCGAGCTCGGGCCGCGTGGGCGCCGAGCCCGGACTCGTCGAGGACGCGCCGTTCACCATCAACATCGATCACCACCACGACAACCCGCGCTTCGGCGACGTGAACCTCATCGTTGCCGATGCCTCATCGACTGGAGAGATCCTCGCGGACGTGTTTCGCGAGCTCGGCGTCGCACTCACACCCGAGATCGCCGAGGCTCTCTACATCGCGCTCGTCACCGATACGGGGCGCTTCCAGTATGCGAACACGACGCCGAAGGCGCTGCGGCTCGCGGCCGACCTCGTCGAGGCCGGCGCGCACGTACACCGGGTGTTCCAGGGCGTCTACGAGAACGTCCAGTTCGCGAAGCTCAAGCTCCTCGCGCGGGCGCTCGACCGGGCGCGCGTGCTCGAGGGAGGGGAGATTCTCGTCTCGCATCTCCTGCGCGAGGACTTCGAGGCGGTTGGCGCGACCGAGCCCTACTCGGAGGGGATCATCGACGTCCTGCGCTCGGCCGAGGGCGCACTCGTCTCGGCGCTCATCCGTGAGCCCCCGCGCGACGGCGGCCCGTTGCACAAGGTCTCGCTCCGCTCCTCCGTCGACGAGCTCGACGTGAGCGCGATCGCGCGCAAGTCGGGTGGGGGCGGGCATCGCGAGGCGGCGGGCTTCTCCAGCGACCTCTCGGTCGACGAGATCACCGAGTTCATCGTTCGCGAGGTCGTCGCACAGGTCGGTGCAGCCTCGGGGCGGTGAGACATACCGCCCCGTGCCCTCACTCCCAGCGGGATCATCCTCGTCGACAAGCCTGCGGGGCCGACGTCCTTCGCGATCGTCGCGGCCGTACGGCGGCGTACGGGCGCACGAACCGGGCACGCGGGGACGCTCGACCCGTTCGCAACCGGGCTCCTGTTGCTTCTGTCGGGCGCGGCGACGAGGCTCCAGCCTCGATTCGTGGGCCTCGCCAAGCGCTACGTGACGGAGATCGACCTTTCGGCGCGTACCTCCACGGGTGACCCCGAGGGCGAGGTGATGGAAGAGCTCGAAACTCCTGGACAGGGAGAGCTCGAAGCACGGCTCGCGAGGCTCCAGGGACGGGTCGATCTGCCGATTCCGGCTGCGTCGGCGGTCAAGATCGAAGGAGAGCGCGCCTACAAGCTCCATCGGCAGGGCGTCGCGGTGGAGATGCCCGTGCGCGCGATGCATGTACACGAGCTTCGACTCGAGAGCTACGAGGTGGGCGTCGCGCGGCTCGAGCTCCATGTCTCCTCCGGCAGCTACGTCCGCGCGATCGCAGAGGCGCTCGGCGGGCACTGCCGGACGCTGCGCCGAACCGAGATCGGGCCGTTCGCCGTCGACGAGGCCGATTCCGAGCTGATCATCCCGCCGGAAGACGCGCTCGCGAGGCTTTAGCGTGGTCGCTCCGCGAGATACGCGACTACTTCGCGCGACTGCGAACGCTTCACATGCCGTCGTCCTCGGTCGGCCGCATGCCTTCTGGTATGCAGCCTCCCTGCGTCCTGGGCCTGCTCGGTTTTCGCCGGCGAATCAGCTTCTTATCTCCTGGAGAGACCACGCGTGAAGGTCGTCCACGAACCGTCGAAGCTCGAGCCGATGCCACGCGCTGTTGCGATCGGGAGCTTCGACGGCGTACACGTGGGCCATCTCTCCGTCCTTCGAGCCCTCGGGGAGACCCGCCTCGAGCAGACCGTCATCACGTTCGACCCGCACCCGCGCATAGCCCTCGGCAACAAGGTCGAGATCCTGACGACGCTCGAACGCCGCCTCGAGCTCCTCGACGAAGCGGGGATCGAGACTGTCGTCGTCGCTTCGTTCACTCCGGAGCTCCAGCAGCTCGCGCCCGAGTCGTTCGCGGAGCTCTTCCTCCGCGCGATCGGAGCCGAGTGCGTTGTCGCGGGCGAGGATTTCCGGTTCGGTGTCCGGCGCTCGGGCGATCTGGCACTGCTCGAGAGCCTCGGCTTCGAAGTGGTGGTACCTCCGGAGATCGACGGCGTGTCGTCGACGGCGATTCGTACGTCCCTCGCGGAAGGGGACGTTGCCGCCGCAGCGGCGATGCTCGGCCGGCCGTTCGAGCTCGACGGTGTCGTCGTCGCCGGCGATCAACGGGGTGGGACGCTCGGCTACCCGACGGCGAACCTGCGGCTCGAGCCGGATCTCGCCTGCCCCCGCTACGGGATCTACGCGGGCGCCGCACGCGGGCACCGAGCTGCCGTCTCCATCGGGACGAACCCGCACTACGGTGGAAGCGAGCGCCGAATCGAGCCCTACCTCCTCGACTACGACGGCGATCTCTACGGCCAGCGCCTGCTGGTCGAGGTGTGGGAGCGCCTGCGCGACGAGGCGGTATTCGAGTCCGAGGACGCGCTCGTCGAGCAGATCGCGCGCGACGTCGAGGACACGCGGGCCGCAAGGAGACCGGGGCCAGACCCGTAGGGCCTGACCCCTCCTCGAATATCTAACGTTTGGGGCCGTGGCAGGCCAGAACGGACATCCCCTGATCTCGGCGCGAGGGCTGGTCAAACGCTTCGGCGACTTCACCGCGGTCGATGCCATCGACTTCGACGTCCAACGCGGCGAGGCCTTCGGCTTCCTCGGCCCGAACGGGGCGGGAAAGACGTCGACGATGCGCATGATCGGCTGCGTTTCGCCGGTGACGGACGGGACCCTGAGTGTCTTCGGCCTCGACCCGGTGCGCGACGGCGTGAACATCCGCGCGCGCCTGGGCGTCGTGCCGCAGCAGGACACGCTCGACATGGAGCTGACCGTCCGCGAGAACGTCGTCATCTACGGTCGCTACTTCGGGCTCCCTCGCAAGGAGCTCGGCGCGCGCGCCGACGAGCTGCTCGAGTTCGTCGAGCTCACGGAGCGCGCTCACGACAAGGTCGAGCCGCTCTCCGGAGGCATGAAGCGACGCCTCACGATCGCACGCTCGCTCATCAACGACCCGGAGGCCATGCTGCTCGACGAGCCGACGACCGGCCTCGACCCGCAGGCTCGGCACGTCGTCTGGGACCGCCTCTACCGGCTCAAGAGACAGGGTGTGACCCTGCTCCTGACGACGCACTACATGGACGAGGCCGAGCAGCTCTGCGACCGGCTCGTGGTCATGGACAGGGGGAGCATCGTGGCCGAGGGATCGCCGCGCGAGCTGATCGAGCGCTATTCGACGCGCGAGGTCGTCGAGCTTCGCTTCGACGACGGCCGTCGGCCGGACGACTTCGGCTACTGGACGGAGGGTCTCGTAAGCCGAGTCGAGTCGCTGCCCGATCGCGTCCTGCTCTACACCGACGACGGCGACGCCGCCTCGCACGGGATCCACGAGCGTGGGCTCACACCCGAGAGCATCCTGGTTCGAAGGAGCACGCTCGAGGACGTGTTCCTGCACCTGACAGGGCGGAGCCTCATCGAATGACGTCGCTGGCGCTGGCCGCTCGGCCTTTCGAGTTCTTCCTCACGCAGTACAGGCGCGTCTGGCGTGGCACTGCGGTCACGAGCGTCGTCACGCCGATCGTGTACCTGCTCGCGCTCGGGGTGGGGCTCGGGGTCTTCGTCGATCGCTCGGCCGACCTCGCCCACGGCATCTCGTACCTGGAGTTCGTCGCTCCGGGCCTCATGGCGGCCACCGCGATGCAGCTCGCCATGTTCGAGTCGAGCTGGCCGGTGCTCTCGGCGATCAAGTGGGATCGGCAGTACCACGCGATGCTCGCCACGCCGCTCCGGGTGGGCGACGTCCTGCTCGGGCACCAGGCGTTCATCGCGGGCCGGATCCTCATGACCGCCACCGTCTACCTCGTCGTGATCACGGCGTTCGGCGCGATCGCGTCCCCCCTGGGAGTCCTCGCGATCCCGGTTGCCTTGCTCGTCGGGCTGTCGTTCTCGCTCCCGATCGCCGCCTGGGCCGCGCATTCCGAGTCCGAGGCGTCGTTCGTCGCGATCTTTCGCTTCCTGATCCTGCCGATGTTCCTCTTCTCGGGAACGTTCTTTCCGATCTCGAATCTCCCGGCGCCGCTCGAGGTGATGGCGCACCTCACACCTCTCTGGCACGGCGTGACCCTCTGCCGCGACCTGACTCTCGGCGAGGTCGAGCTCTGGAGCGCGCTGGCGCACGTCGGCTACCTGCTCGCATGCTGCGCCGTCGGTCTCGCGCTCGCACGCATGACGTATCGCCGGAGGCTCGTCGTATGACAACGCTCGCCTGCGGCTCGCGTTCGCCAGGGGAGAAGGGTCCGGAAACCATGTTTCCTCCCGCGAGGCCCCCTTCTTCCTGGAAGCGCGGGGAACCTCCCGGTTCCCCACACCCGTCCACAGTCATGGGCCGGAGACCCGGCCCATGACCGAGCTCGTCGCCCGCACCCGCCTGCTCGCACCTACGCGTCCGACCTTCGGCGGCCTGTTGATCGTCGAGCGGAACGCGATGGTCTATCGCCGGACCTGGCTGATCATCGTCTCCGGCTTCTTCGAGCCGCTCTTCTATCTCTTCTTCTTCGTCTACCCGCTCGAACGGTTCATCGGTGACATCACGTCTGACGGGGAGACGCTCGAGTACGCCGCGTTCGTGGCACCCGCGCTGCTTGCTTCCTCGGCGATGAACGGGGCGTTCTACGACGCGACGAACGTCTTCTGGAAGTTGCGCTACGGCAAGGTCTACGACTCGATCCTCGCGACTCCGATCGGGCCGAAGGACGTCGCGGTGGGAGAAACGATCTGGGCTGTCGTGCGCGCGATGCTCTACTCGGCGGCGTTCCTCGTCGTGATCGCCTTGCTCGGGCTCGTCGAGTCCTGGTGGGCGCTCCTCGCGCTCCCGGCGTGCTTCGTCATCGGCTTCGGCTTCGCCGGTGCGGGCATCGCGGCCGTGACGTGGATGCGCAACTGGAAGGACTTCGACCTGGTTCAGCTGATCATGCTGCCGATGTTCATGTTCTCGGCGACCTTCTACCCGATCTCGGTCTATCCCGAGGTGCTCGAGTGGGTCGTCCGCTGCCTGCCGCTGTACCACGGGATCGAGCTCGTGCGCACCCTGACGACGGGCACCGTGGGCGCATTCCAGCTCGTCAACGTCGCGTACCTCGCGGCTATGGGTCTGCTCGGGATGGCGATCGCATCGCGGCGCATCGACAAGCTGCTGCTGAAATAGCGCGAGAATCTCGCCCTTAGAGGACGATGGCTGCGCCACTCCGACGTGGATCACCCGCCGCCCCTGCACGGCCCACGCAGCTGACGCCGCCGAAGTAGTGGTGGACGCGCTCCCAGCGCCTGACCGTGCGCCCGCGGCTCTCGAGTTCTCGTAGCGCTCGCTCGTCGACTCCGGGCTCGGCATCGACGGCGTCGGGGGTGGGGTGGACGCGCGGCCGCGCAACGGCAGTCTCGGGATCGAGACCCTCGTCGAGGACGCCCGCGAGCACCGTCGCAAGAGCAGTTCGCAGCCTCGTTGCGCCCGCGGAGCCGATCGCGAGCGCGAGGCCCTCGCCGTCGAACGCGAGACTCGGCGCCATGCGGCTCTCGAGGTGGTCTCCCGGCTGCGGATCGCCGTGCGCGATGTCCGACTCGCCGAGAAGGTTGTTCAGCTGCACATCCAGATCCGGGAGCCAGACACCCGCGCCCACACCCAGTGAGTGCGTCAGGACGCATGCGCGGCCGTGTCCGTCTACGGCAACCATGTTCGTCGTGTGCTCGCCGCGGCGTTCGGAGGTCTCCAAGGCGGAGACGAGCGTGAGGACGCGCTCCGTCTCGGAAAGCCCTGAAAGGCGGGGAAACCTGGGCAAGAGCCCGGGCACGCCGGAGAGACCGCCGCGCGTCGCGACGCGATGTCCCCGGAAGCCGACGACCACGGAGTCGCCCCAGCGAGGCCGGTAGCCTCGCAGGTCGTCGGCGGTGAAAACGACGTTCTCGACGCGAAGAAGCGCCTCCGCGAGCGAGCCGCTGTACACGGTGGCGGCACCCTCTTCCAAGAGCATCTCGAGCGTCTGCACGAGACCGGGTTGCTCGAGCGTCTCGCCCTCGCGAAGCATCCTTCCCTCGCGCACGAAGAGATCCGCGCCCCGTCCGAGGGAGTACAGATCGCCGAGCATGTCGAGCGAACGCTCGTGCATCACGGGCAATGGCACACCTCGTCGAGCGAGGCCGAGCGCCGGCTCGACGAGCCGCTTCCACGGCAGCCGGCCTTGACGCTCCCACAACTCGCCGAGCGCCGCCGGGAGACCCGGAACAGCGCACGAGGCGGGCCCGATCGAGTACACGACGAGCTCGCTCCCGAAAGCGATCGGGAGCTCGACGAGCTCGCCGCGCCGCGACGGAACGGCGGCGAAGCCGTCCAGGTTCACGACGCGCGAGCCGTCGAAGCAGACCGCGTGGCACCCGGCCAAGAGGCCGCTGTAGACGCTCTCGGCCACGCACGACGCGAGCACCATCGCAACGACCGCGTCGGCCGCCGTCCCCGCCTCTGCGAGGATCTCGGCCCCGACCTCGGCGGTTGCCGGATGACCCGCCGCTACCCCGGGTCTCATCGCGCCAAGTTACAAGGTGTCACAAGCGCACGTGAGCCCGTCGCCCCCAGCGGGCTGCGCCGAGTTACAGGATGTAGCAAGGCTCGCTCCGGCTGCCATGTGCGGCCCGTTGCTAGTCGCAGTCGACAGTGCCGGGCGGGACGCCCGCGACCCGGTGCATGCGGAAACTGAAGTCTCGAAGCGGCCAAAAGACGACGAACACGCGTCCGAAGATCGCGTTCCGCAGCACCGGGCCGAACAGGCGGCTGTCGACCGAGACGCTGCGATTGTCGCCGAGCACGAAGTACTGATCCCCGCCGACGTCGACGGGCGGGAACGGCTCGGTCTCGATGTCATCGAGCTTGACGTCGTTGACGAACACGCTCCCGTCGCGCCCCACGATCTGGTCGCCTGGAACTGCCGCGATCCTGAGCGTGAGGACGAGATCGCGCGCGTCACGGTCCGGTTGAATCCTCCCGTCAGGACCCACCGCGGCGTGGATCGCGACGACTTCGCCCTGCTCGGGATCACGGAACTTGTACGTGAAGCCCTCGGCTACGGCGCGCCCGTCACATGCCGGGATCGTCGGATCCATGCTGGCCTGCGCGTCCGTCCTCACCGGCACAAGCAGCTCGGCGAAGTCGAGCACGACGAGTCCGATCGCGACGAAGACGGCGATCGCGAGCGCCCGCGTGATCCAGCGAATCACGCGCTGCTACCCTTCCCGAGACCGCAGTCGCGGCCCCGACGTGTTCTTCCTTCACGCGGAGCGGGGACTGCGGAGTCGTCTAGCAGGAGGAGATGCATGAGCCTCACCAAGGAAGTCAAGCTGGAAGTCATCGAGAAGCACGGTCGCGGGCCTGCGGATACAGGTTCGGCGGAGGTCCAGATTGCCCTTCTCACCCGAAGGATCAACGACCTGACCGGGCACCTCCGAACACATCCGAAGGATCACTACTCCCGGCGGGGCCTCCTCAAGCTCGTCGGGCGCCGCCGCCGCTTCCTCGACTATCTGCAGAGAAAAGACATCGAGGGCTACCGTGCCCTCATCAAGGAGCTCGGACTGCGCCGATAGGCGCTCACGACGAGGGAAGGTGGAAGTTTGAGCGAGCCCCGATGGACGGGGCTGACTCAAACCTCCACCTTCCGACCACAACGGAAAGGTGAAGGGATACCTCACATGAGCACAGTTACCGGTCACGCTGGCATCGGGCGCATGGCCACGGTGTCCGTCGAGGTCGGCGGTCAGGAGATCGTCTTCGAGACGGGCAAGCTCGCCAAGCAAGCGGACGGCGCCGTCGTCTGCCGCTCGGGCGACACCATGATTCTCGCGACCGCGGTGGGTCGGGCGGATGCCCGGCCGGACGCGGACTTCTTCCCCCTCACAGTCGACGTCGAGGAGCGGATGTACGCCGCCGGAAAGATTCCGGGCGGATTCTTCAAGCGTGAGGGCCGCGCAACCGAGCGCGCGACGCTCACGGCTCGCATGATCGACCGGCCGATCAGGCCGCTCTGGCCCAAGGGCTTTCGCAACGAGGTGCACCTCGTGTGCACCACGCTCTCGGCCGACCTCGTGACACCTCACGACATCCTCTGCATCAACGGCACGTCGGCCGCGCTCCAGGTCTCGCCGCTGCCGTTCCTCGGCCCGGTCGGCGCGGTCCGGATCGGACGGCTCGAGGGCGAGCTCGTCGTCAACCCGACGCTCGAGCAGCTCGACGAGTCGACGCTCGATCTCATCGTGGTCGGGACGAGCGAGGCGCTGACGATGGTCGAGGCAGGGGGCGATCAGGTTCCCGAGGAGACGATCCTCGAGGCGCTCGAGCTCGCGCACGTCGAGATCCGCAAGATCTGCGAGGCGCTCGAGGAGCTCGGCTCGCAGGTCGGCAAGCCGAAGTGGGTCGACCTCGAGCTCACGGCCGAGCTCGAGGCAGCACATGGCGACGCCGTACGGGCGGCGATCGCGGAGCACGGCCTCCGCGAGGCGTCGACCGTCATCGACGCTCTCATGGAGGAGGTGGCGCCAGCGATCACGATGAACGCGACCGAGGAGGACATGACCCGCCGGGCGCAGATCCGCGCGAGCTTCGCGGCGATCGTCGAGAAGGCTCGGCTGGCCGCAGTCGAAGGGCCAGTCCGCGAGCAGTTCCTGGCGGAGCTGCAGGAGCTCACAGATGCGGAGCAGGACTCGAAGGTGTTGCGCTCTGCGAAGCGCGACCTGCTCTTCGGCCGGATACTCGAGGAGCTCGAGCTCCCGTTCCCGGTCGGCTCCGCTCCGGCTGAAGGAGAGCCTGCGGTCAAGGACTCGATGACGAAGCAGTTCGTCAAGCGCGCTGCCGAGGCGGTCTACAAGGACCTCGTCCGCAAGAAGATCGCAATCGACAAGCGCCGGCCCGACGGTAGAGCCGCCGAGGAGATCCGGCACGTGGAATGTGAGGTGCGGGTGAGCCCCCGCACCCATGGCTCCGCGCTCTTCACTCGCGGTCAGACGCAGATCATGACGCTGCTGACGCTCGGAACGACCAAGGAGGGCCAGAGGATCGACGACCTCTCCCGCGAGCAGCAGCGCCGTTACATGCACCACTACAACTTCCCGCCCTTCTCGGTCGGGGAGACGGGCTTCATGCGCGGCCCGAAGCGTCGCGACATCGGTCACGGCGCGCTTGCGCAGAGGGCGCTCGAGGCCGTGATCCCCTCTCTCGAGGAGTTCCCGTACACGATCCGGCTCGTCTCGGAGACGCTCGAGTCCAACGGGTCGTCGTCGATGGGGTCGGTCTGCGGCTCGACGCTGGCCCTCATGGACGCCGGCGTTCCGATCGTGGCACCCGTCTCGGGAATCGCGATGGGCCTCGTCAAGGAGGGCGACGACTACGTCATCCTCACGGACATCCAGGGTGCCGAGGATCACCTCGGGGACATGGACTTCAAGGTCGCCGGTACGCGGGACGGCATCACCGCCCTGCAAATGGACATCAAGATCACCGGCGTGACGCAGGAGATCATGCGATCGGCCCTCTCGCAGGCAAAGCAGGCCCGCGAGTCCATCCTCGAGACGATGCTGGAAGCGATCCCCGAGCCCCGTTCGGCACTCGCCGATCACGCTCCCCGTATCTCGTCCGTGAAAATCGACCAGGAGCAGATCGGCATGGTCATCGGCAAGGGCGGCGAGACGATCCGCGCGCTCGAGGCCGACCACGAGGTGCAGATCGACATCGAGGAGGACGGCACGATCCTCATCTACGCGACGGAGGGCACGAAGGCCGAGGCTGCCATCTCCGCGATCACCGCTCTCACGAAGTCGCCCGAGGTCGGCGACACGTACACGGGCAAGATCGTGAAGACGACCCAGTTCGGCGCGTTCGTCGAGCTCAAGAAGGGCACGGACGGCCTGCTCCACGTCTCGAACGTGGGCCCGGGCCGGGTCGCGCACATCGAGGACGTGATGGATCGTGGAGACATCGTGGACGTCCTCGTCCAGGAGGTCGACAAGGATCGCGGACGAATCGGGCTCAAGCTCATCGCCAAGCACGAGGACGGTGCGCTTGTCACACCGGAGGAGCTGATCGAGCGGGCGAAGAACGCTCCGCCGCGCGAGGAGCGCGAGGAGCGTCCTCGCGGCGATCGGCGGGGCGGCCGCGACCGCGGTCGCTCGCGCGAGCGCGCGTAAGACGACACGGGGCGGCGAAAGCCGCCCCACTCGGACAGGGGTCAGACCCCACGGGTCTGACCCCAACTGCCACAGCGCTACGATCCGGCGCGTGGCGAAGCATCAGCTCACCGAGCTCGCGACCGGCGAGCGCGTCATCTCGGAGCGCCTTCAGGGCGTCCGCTCGGTTGCCATCGGCTTCTGGGTCGGAGCGGGCTCCCGTGACGAGCCGGACGCGCGCGCTGGCATCTCGCACTTCATCGAGCACCTGCTGTTCAAGGGCTCGTCGCGCTACTCGGCGCAGGAGATCGCGGAGGTCTTCGACGAGCTGGGTGGAGAGCTGAACGCCGCAACCTCGCGCGAAACGACCGTGATCTTCGCGCGTATTCCCGACGACCGGCTCGAGAAGGCGATCGACGTGATGGTCGACATGGTCTTCCTCCCCTCGTTCACGGACGTCGACTCCGAGCGGGAGGTGGTGCTCGAGGAGATCGCGATGGTCGAGGACACGCCTCACGATCTCGTCCACGACTTCGCCGCGGAGGCCGTGTTCGGGACGCATCCACTCGGCCGGCCGGTCATCGGTCGGGCCGACGTCATCTCGAGCGTGTCACGCCGCGCGCTCTCCGCATACCACCGGCGGGCGTACTCCGCCGAGCAGATCGTCCTCGCGGCCGCCGGGAACCTTCGGCACGAACGGTTGGTCGCGTTGCTGGAGGAGCGTCGCAACGGCGCCTCCGCGGGAGGAGGTCTCCCGACGCGGAAGTCCATCCGGCGGACGCCGCGTCCCGGCCTCCGCTTCCAGTCGAAGGAGACCGAGCAGTACCACGTCTGCCTGAGCGCACCGGGCATCGCTCGGATGGACGAGCGTCGCTTCGCCGCCTCCATCCTCGACGCGATCGTCGGTGGCTCGGCCTCCTCCCGACTCTTCCAGGAGATCCGCGAGAAGCGGGGGATGGCCTACTCCGTCTACACCTACTCCTCGCAGTACGCCGACGCCGGGCAGATCGGTCTCTATGTGGGCACCCGTGAGGAGAACCTGTCCGCGTGCCTCGAGATCGCCGTGGCCGAGCTCGCCGACGTGGCAGCCGGCAACGTTCGTCGTGACGAGCTCGAGCGCGCGAAGGAGAACCTCAAGGGAAGGCTTCTCCTGTCGCTCGAGTCCACCTCGAACCGGATGACGCGTCTCGGGAAGGCGACGATCACGGGCACGCCGCTCCTGAGCCCCGTGGAGATCGTTCGCCGGCTCGAGGCGGTCTCCGGCGACGAGGTTGCGGAGCTGGCCGACGAGCTCCTCGCGCCCGCGCGGCTCTCGGCTGCCGGAATCGGCCCGGACGAGAGTCGTTTCCGCGATGCGGTTGCCCGGGTCAATCCCGGGTTGCTGTCGAGGGCGGCGTAGGTGCTTCTCGCCGTCAATACGGTCGTGATTCGCCGGCGAGAACCGAGCAGGCCTAGGACGCGGGGAGTGCCAATATTCGTGACTATTGGCGCGACTGAGGACGACGGTATGCGACGCGTTCGCAGCCGCGCGAAGTACGGACGTATTGACGGCGGGGAGCACTAAGTGCCGATGCGAATCGCGCTCTACGGAGCGCAGGGAAAGGTCGGCGTGATTCTCCGCCCCTCACTGAGCGCCGCGGGGCACGAGATCGTGGACGCTCGGAGCACCGGGCCCGACCGTTGCGACGCTGCGGTGGACTTCACACGCCCGGACGCAGTCGTCGCCAATGTCGAGCAGTGCGTCGGTGCGGGTGTGCCCGTGGTGATCGGGACGACGGGCTTCGACCACGAGGCTCTCGATGCGCGCGCCCGAGAAGCCGGAGTGCCTTGCTTCCATGCGCCGAACTTCGCCCAGGGGGCGGTCCTGATGATGCGCTTCGCGGCCGCAGCTGCAAAGGCGTTTCCACGAGCCGAGATCGTCGAGCTCCACGCCGAGACGAAGCGGGACGCGCCGTCCGGCACGGCGAAAGCGACGGCGGAGCTCATGGGAACCGAGCCGGCGATCCATTCGGTCCGGCTTCCCGGGCTCGTCGCCCACCAGGAGGTGATCTTCGGCGGGCCGGGGGAGACGCTGACGATCCGGCACGACACGACGTCTCGAGAGGCGTTCGTCCCGGGTGTCCTACTGGCGCTCGAGAGGGTGCGGGAGCTTCCGCCCGGCCTCACTGTGGGCCTCGACGCCCTTCTGTGATCACTTTCGTCGTCGGCGATCTCACGCAGCAGCGGATCGACGCGATCGTCAACGCCGCAAACGGAGCGCTCGCACCGGGCGGCGGCGTCTGCGGCGCGATCCGGCGTGCGGGTGGGGACGAGATCTTCGAGGAGTGCGCGCGTCTTGGCGGGTGTGGGACGGGCGATGCGAAAGCGACGAGGGCCGGCCGGTTACCGGCTCGGTTCGTCATCCACGCCGTCGGTCCGGTGTGGAGCGGGGGAGGGGAGGGCGAGCCGGAGCTCCTCGCGTCGGCCTACCGCCGCGCCCTGGAGGTGGCGGAGGAGTTGGGTTGCCGCACGATCGCCTTCCCGGCGCTGTCGACCGGGATCTACGGGTACCCGGTCGAGCTGGCCGCGCCAGTCGCCGTCGGTGCCGTGCGCGAGCTCGCGGATCGCTTCGACGAGATCCGCTTCGTCTTCCTCGACGACGCGCTACGCCGGCCGTTCCAGGGCGCGCTCGAGAAGATCGGCTAGCTCGACCGGCCCCGTCGAACTCGGACCGACACGGACCGCTAGCGGCTGAGCCCCTTGATGGCCGCGAGAAGCTCCTGGTGCCGGCGCTCCTCGTCAGTCACTTCGTCCGCCTCCGGCTTCCTGATGCGGGCCGAGATCGCCGTCATCGGCTTGACGACGAAGAAGAAGATCGCGGCCGCGGTCGAGACGAACGTGATCGCAGCCGTGATGAAGGCGCCGTACCGGAAGACGGCGTCGTTGATCGTGAAGGTGAGACCGCTGAAGTCGGGCTTGCCGATGATCATCGCCACGATGGGCATGATCAGGTCGTTCACGAACGAGTTGATCAGCGCAGCGAACGCGAGGCCGATCACGAACGCGACGGCGAGCTCAACCAGGTTGCCACGCATGAGGAAGTCGCGAAACTCCTTGATCATGGAGGTCGCCTGCCTTTCGTCTCGTAGAATCGTGTACGTGCTGGGCGAGATCCTGACGGCAATCGTCACTCCCTTCAAAGTGGACGGATCGGTCGACCTCGAGCGGTTTCGCGCCCTGGCGTCCCATCTCGTCGAGTCGGGATCGGACGGTCTCGTCGTCACGGGCACCACTGGGGAGTCGCCGACGCTCTCGGACGACGAGCGTTTCCAGCTCTACGAAGCCGCGGTGGACGAGGTCGGTGACCGGGCCACCGTCGTCGCCGGCACGGGCACCTACTCGACGCAGCATTCGGTCCACCTGACCGCGCGTGCGCACGAGATCGGCGTCCACGGCTTCCTCGTCGTGACGCCGTACTACAACAAGCCTCCGGTTCGCGGGATCGTCGAGCACTTCGAGGCGATCGCCGCGATGTCGGACAGGCCGATCGTCACGTACAACATTCCGGGCCGCGTCGTGCTCAACCTCGAGACGGAGGCGATCGCGCGGCTCGCGCAAATTCCCACGGTGCGGGCCGTCAAGCAGGCGAACCCCGATCTCGAGCAGGCGCGCGCGATCGTGGAGCTCGGGCTCGACCTCTACGCCGGCGACGACGACCTCGTCTTCCCGTTCCTGGAGGTCGGTGGCATGGGCGGCGTGTGCGTGCACACGCATGTCGTCGGACCGCAGGTGAAGGAGATGGTCCGCCTGTATCGCTCCGGCGATGTCGAAGGGGCACGCGAGCTGGACCGAGAGCTTGCCCCGTCGATCGACCTCCTGCGCGTCGTCGGGAATCCGATCGCCATCAAGTGCGCGCTGAACCTGCTCGGGCACGAGGTCGGCGGCTTGCGGCTCCCGCTCGTCGAGGCGACGGACGACGAGCAAGAAGCGGTGCGTGGCTGCCTCGAGCGCCTCGGTCTGCTCCAGACGGCGCCCGTCTAGCGGCGTGTCGCGCACCCGGGAGCTCCTCGCGTTGCTCATGGGAGCGCAAGCTGGTGGGTTCCTCGCCCAGCCTCCCGGACTCGACGGTGAGCAGAGGCTCGGGATCGCCGGAGTCTCCGGTGCCGCGCGCGGCAGGACGTGGGATGCGGTCGCCTCGGCTCACTGCCCGGATTTGACCGGCGAAGTCGTCGCCTTCGTCGTGCTCGGCGACGGCACGATCCTCGTCGAGGAGAACGTGCCGGACGACTCGCTCGCACCGCTGGCGGATGCGATCGAGGGGACGCTTCCTGCGCCATACCGCGCCGCGGCGGTGAGGACCAGCGGCGACGTGTGGTCGGTCGTCTCCGAGAAGGTCGAGATCGTGGAGATCCCCGGGCTCGACGGCGACGTGGTCGACCTGAACGTCGTCGCCGGCGAGCGGGACCTGGCCCTCGACGGAGAGCGCACGATGCGACAGGTTCCCGCGCTGGACGCTCTGGCCAAGAACTACGGCGATGTAGCGCTCCATGCTGAGCGGATCGACGACGACCTGTTCGCGGTGGACGTCTTTCCCCTGTAGGTCGTTGCTCGCCTGCCCGCGGCCGTAGACTCAGCGCACATGAGCAACGCGCTGCGCATCATCCCGCTCGGCGGTCTCGGCGAGGTCGGCAAGAACATGACCGTGTACGAGACAGCCGGCGAGCTGATCGTCGTCGACGCGGGGCTCGCGTTCCCGCGCGACGAGCATCTCGGTGTCG
>Ga0184625_10000406_pt1 | contig 16000 bp, 14 predicted proteins | sample PLM3_30_b1_FD_133151 | JGI IMG/M metagenome (GOLD analysis project Ga0184625, IMG submission 133151) | Groundwater sediment microbial communities from an aquifer in East River, Colorado, USA - PLM3_30_b1 | ecosystem: Environmental > Terrestrial > Soil > Riparian zone | place: USA: East River... | reverse complement strand
CCGGTCACGCCTTCGGCCTCGTGCTGACCAGTCCCCTGTCGCGGGCGGCGTACACCGCCGACCTGGCCGGCTTCGCCGCGGTCGCACAGCGGGACCCCGATCTGCGTGAGTGGGACTACGGCGCGCTCGAGGGCCGGCTGACCGCCGACATCCGGGTCGATCTTCCGGACTGGACGATCTGGCGCGGTCCGTGGCCGGACGGCGAGACCATCGACGCGGTCGCTGCGCGCGCCGACCGGGTCATCGCCCGGGTGCGCGCGGTGGATGGCGATGTCCTTGTCTTTGCGCACGGACATCTGCTGCGTGTCCTCGCGGCCAGATGGCTCGACCTCCCGCCGAGCGCGGGTGGCCTGTTCTCGCTCGGCACCGCGACCGTATCGGTCCTCGGCTGGGAGCGCGATGCCGCCGTCATCGAGACGTGGAACGAGGATTGCCATCTCGCCTGATCCCGCGGGGGCCTCAACCGCCGACGATGCTACCGATCCGCTGCAGGACGACATCGACGATCCCGACGATGAGCGGGGCCGAAGCGGTCGCGACGACGATTCGGAAGCCCTGGGTGTGGATCGGCCAGACCGGGTAACTGTCCACCAAGAGCTTCTGCCGGCGGTGAAGCGCCTCGATCTCTTCGTTGGTCCCCTTGAGCGCCGCGGTGGCCTGGGCCGTGTCATCGGTTTGAGGTAACGGCCCGACCGAGAGGCGCTCGATGGCGTCGGTGATCGGCGCGAGGACGTCGTCCCTGGCTTCGAGCATGGCGCGATGCGGCGACCGGATCCCGACCCAGACGGTCAGCGGCCCGACGAGCGCGATCGCACCCAGCGTGAAGACGCTCGCCGGTGAGACCACCGACCTGCCGGCCTGGAAGTCGATGGCGTTGATGACGAGGGCACCGATGCCGACCGCCCCGATGATCCGGGCCACCATGGTCAGTCGGTGGCCCAATGGCCCAAACCCACCCGCTCCGTCGGGATGGAGCGGCCGAACGCGAGCGGCGTAGTGCTCGAACAGATCGTCGACGATCGCCATGCCGGAGACCAGGCGACCGAGAGCGACCCCGCTGGCGTAGGCGACCGGCGCGTAGACGACGAGCTGCAGGATCTCCTGGACCCGTGCGGCACCCACGGCGTCGGATCGCGCCCAATCGAACACCAGGTACCACGCGATGAACGCGACCATGATCAGTGGCCAGATGATTCGGTCGATCCGTCGGTTGGCTTCGGCGGTGAAGTCCTCGATCGACCGTTGAGGCGCGGCAGGCTTCGAACCCACGATCACGCCGTTCGTATCCAACTCCGGTACGAGCTGCGCGAGGGAGTCGGGCAACCAGAGGTACGCGTAGAGGACGGCCGGAACGACCAGGAACGTCCAGGCCGCGGCCGCGAGCGTCTCGGTCGACACGAGCGGCGTGAAGCCGCTCGAGAACGCGACTGGAGGTCTGAGCCAGAGGATGACCGCCGTCACGATCATCCAGATCGCGATCAGGACCTCATCGTTGCATCGATGCTGACGGCGGATGAGCCGCAGGACAGGGTCGCGAAGCACCGGCTCTGAGCGGGCGACGACCTGGGGCGAATCCACGCTCGAACCACTATCCGGCATCGGTCAACCCGACGCCTCAGCCGATCGCGCGGACGCCGGCGCCCATCGACCGAAATCTACCGCCGGATGCTCGACGCTCGCGCGACGTACGAGCGTCGCCACGAATCGTCGAGATCGCCGAACGGCTGTGGCGCACCGGGCGCCGTCCAAACGTGCATCATCTCGACGGTCCGCGGGATCGCCAGCGAGCCGACGGGGCAGCCGCCTAGCGGCGAGACGATCCCGGTCAGGCCCGGCGGCACGAGCGAGAAACAGATCTGCTCATGGCCGTGCCAGACCGTCAACGGGCCACCGACCGCCGGTCCAGCCTGGCCGAACCCCGGCATCTGGAACATCGCACCGAGGAGGATCGGTCCAGCCGGTCCCTGCGCATAGACCAGCGTCTCCGGACGGGTCGGGTCCAACACGATGCCATCGGCCTCGTAGGACGGGTTCGAGGCATGGAAGTCGAGTCCCGCGATCCCGGCGACGTCGTACCCGTCGGCCGCGGCGGCAGCGGGGTCGGCGTACCTTGCCAGGGCGGCGACGGTCGCGTCGTGCAGCTGGGCCGCGGCGCGCGTCTCGTCGGTGGTCGGCTCGTGTTCGACCGAGACGTGGAGGAGCGTGCCTGGACCGGGGGCGGCACCGACGCCGTGATCGTGCGCGTGCTCGCCGGCCCCACCCGCGGCGGCGAAGGCGCCGATCCACGCGGTCAGTCCGGTGGCGACCACGAGGCCGATCGTCACACCGCTCGCGGCCCAGCCCCGGACCCGGTGTCGCGCGTCGGCCGGGCGCAGGACGACGGCCAGCGCGGTGATCTCCACGAGCTTCGTCGCGATGCCGACCTGGTCGGGCGCCTCGCCACCGAGCACCGCGACCCAGTACGCGCCCAGGGACCCGAGGAGCATGCACGCGGCCAGGCGCCGCCACGGCCGACCGAGCGCGAGCCGTCGCGCCGTCTCCGCGAGCAGGATCGCATCGAGCAGGAAGAGCAGGCGAAGGCCGGGGCCCCCGTGGCCGAGCGCCAGCCCGAGATGCGCGGCGGACGTGATCGCGAGCAGCCAGAACGCGAACCGATGCAGCGGCGGGAGGGCGTCGTACCCGCCCGCGATCGGCGCGATCCGGGGTCCGCCCACCGCACGGGCGAGCCAGGCCACCAGCGGCAGCAGCGCGATCGCGGCGACCGCCAGGCCGTGACCTGTGGCCATGTCGTACAGCGGGTTGCCGACGACACCGTCGGTGGCCGCGGCGGCGGTGCCGGTCGGGACATGGAGGATGAACATGGAGGTCACCGTCGGCGCAGGACCACGATGACCGCAGCGGGTATGAGCAGCCCGCCCAGCAGTCCGACGGGCCCCAGCGGCTCCCCGGTCATGAGCCACGCGAGCGCGAGATCGACGAGCCCCACCAGCAGCACGCCCGATTCGGCGACGAGGGTCCAGCGCCGGGCACGCGCGGAGCCGCGCGCCAGCCCGGCGGCGGTGGCAAGCGTCAGGAGCGCGGCGCCCGCGGTCAGACCGAGAGAGACGGTCGATGCCGCCCCGACGAACGCCAGGAAGACGATGGCCTCGAGCGTGTGGGCGACGAGGATCGCGCCTTGAAGGAGGACGAGGATGTGGGCGATGGCGTTCAGGTCGGTCCGGGTCAGCGGGACCGGCGTGCCGCGCCGAGCGACACCGGGCCCCGGTGGGGCGATGGTCGATTCCATGCCCGCAAGCCTGCCCGCGCTCGATGAGCCGCTGATGGGCCCCCGATGAAGGTTCGATGAGAACGTCAGCCCTCGAGCAACGGGAGCTCGACGCGGAATACGGCGCCGCCTCCGGCCCGGTTGCTCGCCGACAGCCGTCCGTCGTGGCTCACCACGATGGTCTGGGCGATCGCCAGGCCGAGACCCGCGCCCTCCCCTGACCGTGCCGCGTCCGCCCGGTGGAACCGCTCGAAGATCCGCTCCTCGTCGCCCGGCGGGATGCCGGGACCACGGTCCGCGACGGTCAACACGACGCGTCCGGCCTCGACGGCCAGTCCGACCTCGACGTCGCCGGCGCCGTGATGCAGCGCGTTGTCGACCAGGATCCAGACCAGGCGCGTGAGGGACTCGGGGTCGCCGTCGACGACGATCGGTCCACCGGGCGGCGACATGACCACCGCCCGGTCCGGGCGTCGCGCCTTGCGCACGACATCGCCGACGATCGCACCCAGATCGGTCGGTCGGCGCTCGAGCGAGCCGCCGGCGTCCGCTCGGGCGAGGCGCAGCAGGTCATCGATGAGGCGGCTCAGGCGCTCGCTCTCGGCCGTGATGTCGGCGAGCGCGTCGGCGCGGTCGGGCTCGGCGGCCCCGGGGTGCTCGACGAGGAAGCCGGCGCTCGCCCGGATCGTGGTCAATGGCGTGCGCAGCTCGTGCGAGGCGTCGGCGACGAACCGGCGCTGCACCGCGAGCGAGGCGGCCAGTCCGTCCTGTGCGGCGGCCACCCGCTCGAGCATGCCGTTGAAGCTCTCCGTGAGCACGCCGACCTCGTCCCTGGTCGTGACCGGCGGCAGGCGGCGAGTGAGGTCTCCGGTCCGCCCGATCTCGTCGGCGGTCGCCGCGAGGGTCCGAAGCGGCCGCAGCGCCCGGCCGACGACGAACCAGCTGACGAGCGCGACGGCGATGATCGTCACGATCGCGGCGAAGATAAGGAACGCTCGCAGGCCCGCGATCTGCTCGGTGATGAACGCCGTCGACTGGCCCGCCACCGCCACCCCGGTCAGGCCGTCACGCGACCACCGGGCCGCGTGGACGCGGAACTCGGTCGCGGGGGTCGGGCGGATCGTCGCGGCGGATCCGCCGGTCTCGAGCGCCTCGACGATGACCGCCGCCGGGACCCGGGGCGGACTCCCATCGAGGGTTCCGCTCGCATAGCGCGCCCCACCCTCGGCATCGACCACCACGATGAACGGATCGAGGCTCGTCGCGAGATCGACGGGGGCAAGCGGCGTGCGGCTCGCGAGCGCGGAGGGCTCGATCGTGCCGACGATCGCCGCGGTATCCAGCGCGAGCCGGCGGAGGGCCTCGTCCTGATCGTCGCGAACCCCCTGCGCGAGCAGGCCCGAGAGGAGGAGCGCGAACAGCGTCATCCCCGCCGTTGCGACGGCGACCGCAAGCAGGACGAGGCGGCGCCGGATCCGCATTCAGCTCTCGCGCAGGACGTAGCCGACGCCGCGGACCGTATGCAGCAGACGCGGCTCCCCACCGGCCTCGAGCTCGCGGCGGAGATAGCCGACGTACACGTCGACGATGTTCGAGACGGATTCGGCATCGAAGCCCCAGACAGCCTCGAGGATCCGATCCCGGGTCAGGACGACCCGCTCGTGGCGCATGAAGTGTTCGAGCAGGCTGAACTCGAGCGCGGACAATACGAGGCGACGGTCGCCACGCCGAGCCTCATGCGCGTCGGGCTCGAGGACGATGTCCGCGACGGCGAGTCGGTCGCCAACACCGGGCGCCCGGCGCCGCAGGAGCGACCGAACCCGGGCGAGCAGCTCCTCATAGGCGAACGGCTTGACCAGGTAGTCGTCCGCACCGCTGTCGAGCCCGTCGACCCTGGCGTCGATCGCATCGCGCGCGGTCAACATCAGGATCGGGACGTCGCTGGCGGCGCGCAACCGGCGGCAGACCTCGATCCCGTCGATCCCGGGGAGCATGACGTCCAGCACGACCAGGTCCGGGAGGCGATCGCGCGTCGCGGCCAGCGCGGCCGGCCCGTCACCCGCCGTCTCGACCCGGTACCCCTCGTACACGAGCGCTCGGCGAACCGACGCCGCGAGCCGCGGGTCGTCGTCGACGACCAGGATCCTGGCGGCGTCGGCGGCAGTCACCCTGACATCATCGCAGCCCGACATGAGCGCGGGATGAGGATGAGGTACCGCATCGGGCGCGGACGATGAGCACCGTGTCCTGCCCGCTTGACAGCCGTTGGCGCTTCGGGTATATATCGCCATACGATATAGCGGATTGCGCTATAGAGGCAACCCGGAGGCGACGCGGTGGGATCGGCTCTCGATCAGTTCGGACGCTTCGCTCGGCCCGCGAAACAGGTGCTCAGCGCGCTGATGAACGGACCTCGCACCCCGTACGCGATCCGCGGCGAGGCCAATGTCCGGTGCGGCGTGGACCTCGGCCCCGGGACGCTCTTCGGCACGATCGCCCGGCTCGAGCGCAGGGCCCTGATCGAAGTGGTCCCGACGCAGGCCGCACCCCGGGCGTATCGGCTGACGGCGCTCGGAGCGGCGACGCTCAAAGCGCAGATCGCCTCGTTCGCGCACCATGCGCCGGCCTCGGCCCCGGTCGTCGACCGGAGCCCGGCGCGATGAGCGGCCTCCTGCGCCGGAGGTGAGTCCCGCGTGAGTGACGACCTCCGCGATCTGGGTCGGTTCGCCGAGCCCACGCTGTTCATCCTGGTGTCGCTGAGCGAGGGGCCAAAGCACGGCTACGCGATCATGGAGGACGTCGAGGCGATCGGCGGCACGCGGATCGGTCCCGGCACGCTGTATGCGGCGCTGAGTCGGCTCGAGGTCCGCGGCCTCATCGAGGCGCTCCCGCCGGAGGACCGCCGGCGGCCGTACCGGCTCACCGGACTCGGCGCGACGACGCTCAAGGCGCAGCTCGATGGGCTCGCCGGGTTCGCACGGACGGGCCTTCGACGGCTCCAGGGCAGCGACCCGACCTGATCGCGGTCATCTCGTTCGTCACGCGAACGGTATGCTTCCGTAACCCTCTCGGAGCGCCCTGAATCGACGCCGATCCCGCCCGCTCGCGACGATGGAGCGATACGGAAGGAGACCGCCATGGGTGCCGAGATCACGGGTCCGACGGGCCGGCTGCATGTCGACGACGGTGGGGAGGGCGGCGGGCTACCGGTCGTGTTCGTCCATGCCTTCGCGGGGAGCCTGGTCCACTGGGCCGATCAGCTGGCGCATCTCCGACCGGGGCGTCGTGCGATCGCGTTCGACCTGCGCGGACACGGGCGGTCCGAGGCCGTCGTCGGTGCCGACGACACGATCGAGGATCTCGCGGGCGACGTCGCCGCGGTGGTAGACGGGCTCGGCCTAGATCGCATCGTCCTTGTCGGCCACAGCATCGGCGGGGCCGCGGCCGTCGCGTACGCCGGCGAGCACGCCGAGCGCATCGCGGGGATGCTCCTCGTCGGGACCCCAGGTCGCGTCCCGCTCCAGCAGGCCGACCAGATCATGTCCGCGATGACGTCGGACTACGACACGACCATGACGGGCTACTGGGACCGCTTGCTGGCCGACGCCAACCCGCACACGAAGGCGCAGATCGAGAGCGAGATGGGCCGCATGTCGCAGGACGTCGCGCTCGGCCTGATCAAGGCGACGTTCGCATACGATCCGCTGCCCACGCTCCAGGACTACGGCGGCGAGGTGATGACGGTGACGGTCGGTGATTCCCCGTACGACCTGCACAAGCAGCTCCCCGACGTCGCCGACGAGCATGTTGACGGAACGAGCCACTGGGTCCAGATGGACAAACCCGAGGCATTCGATCGCATCCTGGACGCCTTCCTGGCTCGCGTGGACGAGGTCGAAGCCGATCCGCGCCGCCGCGCGGTCGGGACTGGGGCCGGCGGGTCTCTGTAGTCAGCCCCCGTCCGTCGAGCCCGCGGGGTCGCGCGCTCACCGGGTCGATCCTCATCGCGTTCGGCGTGCACGGTGGGCGTGCGCGGTGGCCACCGAGCCTGGCTGACGCGCTCGTCGTCACGGATGCCGGGCACGACCGTTCAGGGGCGGAGGAGATAGAGCCGGAACGCGACGCTCTCGACGGGCAGGATCTCGACCGACGAGAACCCGGCACGCTCCGCGTATGCGCGGACAGTGGACGGTCGGATCACGGTCCCGGTCGTGGCCGAGTCCGGCTCCGTCATGCTCGCCGGCAGGCAGTGGAGCACGCTCCAGCCATAGTGGCGCCGGTCGGCTTCGTCGGCCGCGCCGGTGAACTCGTCGGACGTGATCTCGTCGGCCACGAGCACGGCGCCGCCCGGTCCGAGGGCCTCGCGCGCCGCCCGGAGCGCCTCGACCGGACGCGCAAGGTCATGCAGCATCTCGAACATCGTTGCGACGTCGTAGCCGGCGCCGACCAGCGTGGAGGCATCCCGGACCTCGAACGTGACGCGACCAGCGACGCCCTCGCGCTCGGCGTTCCTGCGCGCCGCGGCGATCGACGCCCTATCGAGATCGACCCCGTCGACCCGTGCGTTCGGGAAGATCCGCGCCATCGTCACGCACGACCAGCCCATGCCGCAGCCGATGTCGAGGATCCGGCCGGTGTCGGCCAGGCGTGCCGCGATGTCCGGGATCGCCGCGAACCACGTCGCCAGCTCGGCCTTGTAGACCGGCAGCGTCGACGCCGCCTGGCCCTCGATCATGTCCTGGTCGTACTCGGCGAACGGAATGCCGTCGCCGGTCCGGAACGTCTCGACGAGCCGAGGGAGCAGCGCCAGATCGGCGGCCTGGTTCAGGATCGTCCCTCCGATCCCGTCGAGCGCATCAGGGTCGAGGAGCACCGTGGCGTGGTCCGCAGGGAGCGCGAACCGCCACGCCTCGCCCTCGCGTGTCGCTTCGAGAATCTCGGTCGCCGCCTGCTGCTCGAGCCACTCGCGGACGAGCCGCTCGTTCGTTCCAGTCCGGGCCGCGAGCTCCGCGGCGGTCGCGGGTCCACGCTCTGCAAGCGCCCGGTACAGTCCAAGCCGCAGGCCGAGATACGCGGTCGCGACGTCGAACGCGCCGCTGGTCGAATCGGTCATGCGGCGAACGTACGCCTCGCGCCGTGTAGGGCCTGCCGTTGAACTCATCGTCTCCCTCCCGTCTGGCACGCCCCCCAAGAACGCTCATCGGCTCGGCCGTTCCGACGCCTATTCTCGCCGCTAAGCTCGGGGCGGCATCGGCCGAGATCGGCACCGAGCAGACCGAGTCGCCGCATCCCGTACGCGAGTGGCTCCGGCGGACCGGGCCGGCCAGTTACTGCGTTCCCGAGGCGAGGCGGCGAGCGAGATATCGCTTCTCCGCCCCGCTCGATCTCGCGACGGGCTGCGGGTCGCACGTCTCGAATGTGCCCTATGCCACCAAGTCGACGAACGCAGCTCGCCAGTCCAACGCCAGCCGCGCCGAGGCGTAGGATATCGCCGAGCGCGCGGTTCGGGTCCGGCGAGGGGAGAGTCGGGATGGACACGGCACGTCGATCGCGATTGGGCTGGGGCCTCCTCGGAGCGGCCGCCGCGGCGTGGTTCGCGATCTGGTTCCTCTTCTTCCCCCAGTTCGTCCCGGCGTATTTCGCGTGGGACATCGAGCCGCGCTTCGCCCAGGTGTTCATCGGCGCCGGCTACGTGTTCCGGACCGCATTCTTCCTCAACGCGGCCTTCGAACGCAGCTGGCTGCGCCTCCGCTGGATCGTATGGGGCAACCTCGTGTTCACGGGGGTCCTCCTCATCGCCACCTACTGGCATGCCGGGGAGTTCCACTGGAACCCGTTCCAGACGCCGCTCGCCCACATCTGGATCGTCCTCTACATCTTCGAACCGGTCGTCATGATCTACCTCATCCCGCGGGGAACGCTCTCGGCTCCGTCGCTGACGAGCGGTGGACCGGTCTCGCTGTGGTTGAAGCGCTTCCTGGTCCTCGTCACCGGGTTGCTGCTCATGAACGGCCTGCTGATCTTCATCAACCCCGAATTCGCCGCGAGCCGCTGGGCGTGGGAACTCAACCCGCTCGACGCGCGGATGGTCTCGGCATGGTTCCTCGGCTGGTCAGCGTGGTGCGGGACGATGGCCTTTGCCCAGGACTGGGACGAGATCCGGACCGCCGCCCGGCTGTTCATTCTCAACGGCGTCGCCCTGCTCGCGGTCACGGTCGTGTTCCGCGACGAGCTCCTGCCGGGGCGGGGAACGGCGACGGGATTCGCCGTCGGGCTGGCGGTCATGACCGGGATCATGATCGCCTTCCACGTGCTCCAGGACCGGCGCCGGCCGATCGATCAACCGGCGCCGGCCGGGCTCAGTGACGGGGAGAGATGACGACGGGGATCCCATCGGCGTCGCTCGTCGAGAACGCCCGCTTCGCGCTTACCTACGCCCTCCCGAGCCTGCTCCGCGGAGCCCTGATCCCGCAGCCGTTCTGGACCGAGCTCGCCACCCGCCTGAACACCGGCCAGTGGGCCGTGGCGACGGTCGAGCGCTTCTCCGAGCGGCATGGCGGCCGTTCCCTAGTGCTCCGCAGCGTCCTCGGGGAGACGCTCCTGATCCTGACGACCGAAGATGTTCGCCGCGTCCTCGACGCGCCCGTCGAAGTGTTCGCGCTCGATGCCCGCGAGAAGCAGCGCGCTCTCGAACCGTTCGCCCCAGACGCGCTCAACGCGTCACCGCCAGTCCTCCATGGCCAGCGGCGCCCGTTCAACGAGGCGGTGCTCGACTACGGCCACGAGCCGCATCGGCTGGCTGAGCGGTTCCTCGCGATCGTCGGCGAGGAGATCACGGCAATGCTCGAGACGGCCACGGTCCTGGACTACGAGCGATCGCTCGCGGGCTTCCGTCGGATCAGCCGTCGCTGCGTGCTCGGTGAGTCAGCGGCCGATGACACCGAGTTGAGCGAGGAGCACAGCCGCCTCCGCGGTGACGGCAACTGGCTCGGCCTGAAGATCTGGAATCGCGGCCGGGATGCGAGGCTCCGGGCGTCGATGGACGAGCGGATCCGGGCCTACGTCGACGCTGCCGAGCCCGGCACGCTTGTCAGTCTCTTCCCCAGCGCGCCGCAGGTGCGGGAGACGGTCCCGAACGGCCAGGTCCCGTTCTGGCTCATGGCGCTCGATGCCGTTCGGACCGTCGTCGCGAACACGTTGGCGCTGCTTGCCACGCATCCCGCCGCGCGGGCAAAGGCGCTCGAGGAGATCGCCGCCGCCGATCTGACCCACGGCCGCGGTACGGTCGCCGGACTGGCGGATCTTCGCTTCGTCCGGGCATGCATCCAGGAGAGCATCCGGTTGTGGCCGGCGGCGCCCACGCTCGTCCGGCGGACAACCACCGAAACCGAGTGGCAGGGCACCATCGTGCCCGCCGGAACCCGCGTGCTTATCCCCGCCGCCGTATTCCAGCGCGCGCAAAGGCTCCCGTACGCGAACCGGTTGGCGCCGGAGATCTGGCTCGACGGGTCCGGGGACGCCGACTGGTCCCTGAACCTCTTCTCACGAGGCGGCGCACAGTGCGCGGGCCGGAACCTCGCTCTCATGTTGTCCGCTGCGAGCCTCGCCGAACTGCTGCGACAAGCGGAGTTCGGGCTCCTGAGGCCGAAGCTCAGCCCAGGCCGCCCACTGCCCTACGCGATCAACCCGCTGGCCACCCGGTTCGCGGTCCATGGGCCGCCCTCGAGGTAACGAGCCGATCCTGCCCGAGGAATCCCCGAATTCGGATGCGCACGTTCTGACCGTCGTCGTCGCACGCACCCACAATAGGAAGATATGTTCCGTTTATCAATAGGAAGATATCGCCCGGAGCGGCGCGGGGTGGCACGGGACGGCCCAGGGTGCGGCGGGCGTCCAATCAGGCGGCCTGCGAGGGATCGCGGTCGATCGCCCTCAACAGGCAGTCTCCTGCCCAGACTTGCGAGCCTCGGAGGAACTGGCTCCGGCGGTAGGATTCGAACCTACGACCAAGCGGTTAACAGCCGCCCGCTCTACCACTGAGCTACGCCGGAGCGAGGACGCGAGGGTCCGGGCGAGCCGGGGCCGCGGGCGTCGTGGGCGCCGGGGTCGGCGCCGCGCGACAGGATAGCACGGAGCCTCGCAGGGTCAGGCGGAGCGGGCACGCCGGAACTGGAACCCGGCGACGATCTGGATGGCGCCCAGGACGACGAGCCAGATCCCGCCGATGAAGGCCAGCGTGACGGCCGAGGAGATCGGGTAGGTCAGCACGATGATCCCGGCGATCACCCCGAGCAGACCGCTGAAGATCCGCCAATTTCGACCCTGCTTGACGGCGAATGCGGCGACGAACGTCATGATCCCCTGCACCACGAAGAAGATGCCGATCACGAATATGAACACCTCGACCGACTGGAAGGGGCTTCGCAGCAGCGCAAATCCGACGATCACGGACAGGACGCCGATGATCGCGTGCAGGACCCGCGCGCCGGTGTCGCCGTCCCGGGTGAACGAGGTGATGACCTCGAAGATCCCGCTGACGAACAGCCACGCTGCGAAGAAGATCGCGACGGTCACGATCGTGGGCCCCGGGTAGAACATGGCCAGAAGCCCGAGGACGATGCTCACGACGCCCATCACGACCGCGAGGCCCCAATGGTCGGCGAGGTCCTGCATCATCGCGTGGGTCTGGTCCGCTGCGGCGTCGGCCGAACCGCTCATGTCGTCCCTCCTCAGTCTCCGGAATCGGGACGAGGATAGCGAGCGGCAAGACCGCGCACCAGTCGGTCATACTCACGCTTCCACGATGGATCACTCGCCGATCGTCTCGCCGGAGTCGCTCCACGCCCGCCTCGGATCACCCGATCTGCGGATCGTCGACGTGCGCTGGGTGATGGGCTCGCCCGGCGCTGGCAAGGTCGCCTACGCGGCGGGCCACATCCCGGGCGCGATCTTCCTCGACCTGGACGTGGACCTCGCCGGCCGCGATGGACCGGGGCGCCACCCACTGCCTGCGCCGGCCGCCTTCCGTGATCGCCTGGAAGATGCCGGGATCGGCGATGCCGACAACGTCGTGGTCTATGACGACGTAGGCGGTTGGATCGCGGCCAGGCTGTGGTGGATGCTCGACAACCTCGGACACCAGCGCGTTCGCGTGCTCGACGGGGGGCTCCCCGCCTGGGTGGCGGCCGGGTTCCCGGTGACGGCGGCGCCGACCGAGCCGCCCGTGCGCGGGCGCCTCCACCTGCACGACGCCTGGACGGGCGTCATCGACCGCGCGGATCTCGCCAAGGGACTTGGGGGGTTCGTCCTGCTGGACGCCCGCGGCGGCGCGCGGTACCGCGGCGAGGTCGAACCGATCGATCCCGTGCCGGGGCACATCCCAACGGCCCGTAGCGCCCCGGCCGACAGCAACGTCGGAAGCGATGGGCGGATGCTGCCCGCGGCGGTCCTTGCCGAGCGGTACGGGGCACTCGGCGCGGCGGGCGACGCCGGCCCGGTCGTCACGTCGTGCGGCAGCGGCGTCACCGCTTGCTTCCACAGCCTCGCGATGCGCGTCGCGGACCTGCCGGAGCCCATCCTGTACGTCGGGTCGTACAGCGACTGGAGCCGCGCCGACATGCCGATCGCCACCGGATCCGAGCCGGGCGATCCACCCGGCTTGCGGGTGAGCGAGGGATAGATCGGCGCCAGGCGCCCAGCGCTGCCCCGATCAGGCCGCCGGGCTGGTCCGCGGGAGTGTGACGCGCGTCTTCGCCCGGCCGATGGCCCTCGTCGGCTGCGCTGGCGCCCCCGTTTCCGCGGCGCGCCGGTCTGCGGCAAAGGCCGCCACGACGTCGGTATCCGACAACGGGTAGCTGAAGTAATAGCCCTGACCATACGTGCAGCCGAGCGCGCGCATGCTGGCCGCCTGTTCCGCGGTCTCGATCCCTTCGGCCACGGTCGCCATCCGCATCGAACGGCCCATCGCGATGATCGCCCGGGCGAGCGCCGGCGACTTCGGGTCGGCGTCGGCATCCTGGACGAACTCGCCGGCGATCTTGAGGATGTCGATCGGGAACTGGCGCAGGTGGCTCAGCGAGAAGTAGCCGGTGCCGAAATCGTCGATGACGGTCCGGATGCCGAGGCCCTGCAGGTCGGCCAGCGTGGAGATCGTCGCAGGCGTGGCGCGCAGGAGGGCGGTCTCCGTGATCTCGAGCACGAGGCTCGTGGACTCGAGCCCGGTCTCGCGCAGCGCGTCCCGAACGCCCTCGACGAAGCCCGGCTGCTGGACCTCACGAGCGGACACGTTGACGCCGAAGAACATCGACTCGTGGGCGACGCCTTGGCGCAGCCACTCGCCCGCCTGCCGGCACGTCTCGCGGAGGACCCATCGACCGATCGAGACGATCGAGCCGTTCTCCTCGGCGATCTCGATGAACCGCCCCGGGGCGATCAGGCCGCGCTCCGGGTGGTGCCAACGGACGAGCGCCTCGACGCCGGCGTAGCGGCCGGTCGCGAGGTCGATGATCGGCTGGTAGACAAGGCGGAGCTGGTCGAGCTCGACTGCCCGCTTGAGCTCGACGCTCAGCGCGTTCCGCTCGCGGATCGCCACGTGCATGCCGGGGTCGAAGATGGCAAACCCGCTCTTGCCGTTCGCCTTGGCCATGTACATCGCGACATCGGCGTTGCGGACGAGGTCGGCGGCACCCGCGACCGCGTCGCGTGCGCTGGCGATACCGATGCTCGAGGTGACGATGACCGGGCGCTCGGCGATCATGTACGGCGCCCGCAGCTCCTGGACGAGGCGTTCGGCCATCGCGCTCGAGCGCGACAGGTCCGACGCGTCCTCGGTCAGAATCGCGAACTCGTCGCCGCCGAGGCGCGCCACGAGGTCGCTCGAGCGGACGAGGCCCGTGATCCGCTCGGTCACCTGGACGAGCAGTTCGTCACCCGCGGCATGACCGAGCGTGTCGTTCACGACCTTGAAGTCGTCGAGGTCGATGAACAGCAGCGTCGTCACGGCGTCGCCGCTCTGTTTGACCGGCCTCGCGTCGAGGGTCCGCTCGAGGCTCACCTGGAACATGTGGCGATTCGCGGCTCCGGTCAGTGCGTCGCGCTCGGCCAGGTCCTGGACGTGTCGGAGCAGGACCGCGTTGCGCAGGTTGAGAGCGGCCATCGAGGCAAACCGCGCGACCATCGAGGCGACGCGCCGCTCGACGCCGGGTAGTCGTCGATCGGGACCGAGTTCGACAACGATCGCGCCGACCGGTCGCCCGTCGGCGATCATCGGAGCGACGAGGAGGTTCCGGCCCCCGGGCAGCGCGGCTGTGAGGAACGGATCGAGCTCGGGGTTCAGCTTCTTGACCGGCAGGACCTCGTGGCGGTCCCACGCGCGAGCGACGATCCAGTCGGGCTCGGCAGCCGTCGTGGGCACGTCCTCGGTCTCGTGGGTGGCGAGTGCGAGGATCCGACCGTCCGAGGCGCCGAGGACGATCCCGCGCTTGAACTCGAAGCGGTCGACGAGACCGGCAAGGACGATCCTCGACTGCTCGAGCGGGTCGCTCGCGTCGTCGAGCCGGCCACCGACCTCGACCATCGACTGGAGGTCCGAGCGCCTGAGGCGAAGTTCACGCTCGTTGAGCGCGGAGAACGCCGAGGTCGCGATCGCGAACAGCCAGAAGGATGTGACGTTGAGGACCGGCATCCGGTCGAACTCGATGGCGACGCCGGGCGTCACCTCGACCGGTGGCACGAGACTGGCCGCCTGCGCGTAGAGCATCACGAACAGCAAGAGCGAGTCCCAGAGCGCGATCTTCAATCCAGTTCGATACGACGCAAGGAGGGAGACCGCGACGAGATCGAGATAGACGAGGAACCGGATCGGACTCTGCGTGCCACCAGTGCCGTACATCGCGAAGGTGAGATAGAGACCGTCAAGCAGCAACAGACTGTTGAGCAGCGCCCCGCCGTAGCGATCGGTCCGACGTCGCATCACCTCCGCGATGGTGGAGACGCCGAGGTATCCGACGGTTCCCGCGAGGAGCACGGTGAATTCGATGCCGACCGCCTCGGGGCGGACGGCCGCCCACGCGACCACGATCGCGCCCATCGCGAAGCGAAGGAGCAGCAGGTTTCCCATCCGGTCGCTGAGGGCCGTGTACTCCGCACGGTCCGCAGAGACCGTCCTGGCGCTGGTGCTCATAGTCCGTCCTCGTCCTGGAATCTCACCACCGCGTCCGCCTTCGATCGCGGCGCGGCTCGAAGCTTCGGATCGCGGGCATCGATGTAGCGCTGGACGAGGAGGAAGAGCACGACGGCCAGCATCAGCGCGAGCGGGAAGCTGAACGTTGTCGCAACGGCGGCCGCCGCGGCGGGTTGGACAACGACGGCAACCCCGGCGGCCGCGCCATTGATGACGGTGCCTGCGAAGCGACCCGGGTCGAGGCCGGGTGCCGGCGCCGCCGGTTGAGGGCCTCTGCCGCTCGTGGTCGGGCCCGGGTCCGCGTCGTTCTGAGCGGTCACGACCGCTGTCGGCTGCGGCGCCGCGCCGGACCCAGGATCGGCTGTCGGTGGCGGAGGCGGCGGCTCGAGCGGACCGGGCAGGACCACAGGGCCTGGGTCGACGCTCGGCGTTGGCGATGGCTCCGCCGATGGCACGGGCTGCGGTTCCGGGGTGGGGGTCGGGGTCGGTGTCGGGGTCGGGGTTGGTGCGGGCGTCGGCCTCGCCGATGGTGTCGGCGTCGGCGTGGGTGTGGG
>Ga0184625_10000404_pt1 | contig 16010 bp, 12 predicted proteins | sample PLM3_30_b1_FD_133151 | JGI IMG/M metagenome (GOLD analysis project Ga0184625, IMG submission 133151) | Groundwater sediment microbial communities from an aquifer in East River, Colorado, USA - PLM3_30_b1 | ecosystem: Environmental > Terrestrial > Soil > Riparian zone | place: USA: East River... | reverse complement strand
GGCGTCACTATCAAAGGTGACATTCAGGCCTGACACTCCCGGCGTGCCGCCGCCGGCGCCGCTCATCAGATAAGTGTCAACCGAAGCGGGCGCTGGCCCGACCACAAGAATGTCGAGATCGCTGGGAGACGTGTGCGTGAAATTCAGCAACGTCACGTTCACATCGAGCACCGTCGCGGTCACCGCAGGAGACACAACGACGCCGAGCTGCGACGGATACGGGGTCGCCGCGCCCAGCGCGGGAATGGTGATCGGATTAGTATTCGAAAACTGCGCCAGCACGCGCCGCTCTTCGAGGTTCTCAAAACGCAGGCCGCGCGGTCGGCGCGATTGCGGAAATAGCCGCGACCACAACGATCCCAAAAACGATCGGCGCTCTGACTGCTGCTGACGCAAACGACGGCTCAGGGGGCGGGTCTTCACTGCGTGAAACTCCTAGTCCGTTCTGCCGGACAAATGGCCCGAGGCAAACGCCACAAATTCGATATGGATTAGGACAACGGCCGACGGCAATTTGTCGCAACTGCCCAAATCGGCATATTTGGCAAACTGGGAAAGATAGTAATTTCGCACTTGAGGCAGCGTCAAGTCGCTTGATCCATAAAATCCATAAATATTATGGGCTTTAAGTCGGTGACAGCGCCTGGATCACTCGAATGGGCAAGGAAATCACTGGGAATTCTGATGGGACTTAGAAGACCGATGCGACCTGTGGGACTGACGAACCATGAGTCCCATTGGTCCCAAAAATCTCATCTGCCGACTCCCCCAGCCGCTCTCCCAAGAAACGAACCGAGCCGGCTCAAACTGAGCCGGCTCGGCTGGGGATGCGTCGTTCGTTCACCGACACACGCTTCGCGGGCTGCTTGGGCAGGCAGCTCGCGAAAGTCGTTGCAACCAGACTACCAGAGGAATTCCGCCCGCGCTGTGAGACCGTCGAACGTCATCAGCCCGTTGTAGTTATCCGACGGATCGACGAAGTTGTTGGTCTGCACCGTGTTGATCCACTCGTTCGTCTTCACGACGTTGAGCCACGAGCTGAACATGTAGCCTACACTGAACCGCAGATTATCGCAGTGGTTCCGCCAGCCGAGGCCAGCTTCCAGATCGAGGATCGTCACCAGGCGTCCGGCCTTCCACGACGTATCGACGATCAGCGGATCACTCTGGTTGTTGTATTCGTAGCGAGTGCGGAAGCTGCCGCCGACCAGGCTGGCGAAGCCCTTGCCGTACACGAAGAACCGCGTGCAGTTGCCGTAGCGCTCGCCTTCCAGGCCGAGCTTCAGGCCGGCCCCGTCGAACTCCGATTCGGCCCGTACGTTGTTCACGCCGTTCTGTTCAAACGCCGAGCGGAAATGCTGCTCGAGGTTGGCATAGCGAGCACCGACGACGTAAGCCAGCTGATAATCGCAGCAATACGCGAACAGCCCCTTGTAGTCGATGTCGAGCAGCTTGAATTGCGTGTCGAGATCGGCGCGGGCGAGCAAGCCGTCGGCCGCGACGTTGAGTCCTGGCGGCGACGGGCTGACCAGCGACCGCACCACCGGGCCCAAGCCCGGCAGGCTGAACTCGTCGTGCGTGAACGAATCGAGCTGCGACCAGGTCACGACGATCGCGTTGCACTCGCCGAGCGTGAAGCCGGCGCCGAAGCGAAAGCCCGGCGAATAGTCCGGATCGACGAGCTGCACCGGGCCGACCTGAAACTGCTGACCCGGCGGCAAAATGTTGCCGTCGATCGGCACCGCATAGGCGATCTCCGCATTCCGCGGACGCAGATACAGGAACTCGCCAAAGATGTTGATGTGGTGGCACCAGCCGTCGGAGCAGCCGCAGCCGCAGCCATCGCCGCCGTAGCAGCCCGCTCCGCTGGGATCAGCAGCACAGTTGGGTTCGAAGCCGCAACCCGGCGCACCCACTTGCGCAGGCCCTTGGGCTCCAATGGGAGCAATTCCCATCGGTCCCATGGGCCCCATTTGTCCCATCATCGGCCCGCCCATCATCCCGCCATCCATCCCCATCCCTGCGCCCGGATAGGCCACGCCATAAGGCGGCCCAAGCTGGGCGGCTGCTGGCCCCGCCCAGCCCACCGCCACGGCCAGGGCGGCTGCGAGTACGAACGACTTGAACTGCATCGTAGTATCCCCCTGTGTGACAATGCCCGCAGGTAGGAATCGGCCGTTACGTTCGTTAAATCGCAACTTTTCGGAATAATCCGCAAGGTTTTCGGAACCATCGAACTCGCTTCAAATTTCCTGGCCATCCCCATTTGCGCAGATTCCACCGTCGCTGGGTGACCCTTGCGCATGACGGTTCAGGCCAGCCGCGGTGGGATTTCGTAGATCAGGACTTGCCCAGACTGGGTGATCAGGGCAAAGCGGTGGTTTTCGGGCGTGGACAGGACCGCGAGCGGCTGGTCCTGGGGGCCGGGGGCGGTCGCGGCGAAGTGGAGCTTGCCGCCGGTGGTGCTGAAGACTTCGATATTGTCGGCGGTGGCAGCGATCAGCCAGCCGCCCCGATTGAGGCCGACGGCCGGCTCGGCCAGCTCGCTGGCAAAGGTCGTGTGCGGGGCGTCGGCCGTGTCGCCCCACAGGATCGCCCCGCCTTGCTCGCAGCCCAGCACAATCCGCGGACGCGAGTGCAACGCCGAACCCGTGATGCTGAGGATCGGCGAAGGCACCGCACAAACGGTCTGCCGCAGCCGCTTGTGGATCAGCCGCGGGCCGATGCCGAGGTAATAGTCGGCGGCCCGGCAATAGAAGGGCAGCGGCTGGCGCAGGATGTAGTCGAGGTCGGGCAAATCCTGGAGCTCGAAATGCACGGCCTGCACGCCGGGCAGCGGACGCTGGTTGTCGTAGGGCGTGAGCACGAGCGAGATGTCGTCCCCGCCGCCCTCGAAGCGGCCGACCAGCACCGTGTGCCCCGGCCCATAGGCGAGCACTCGCGTCTGCTCATCGCAGCCGCTGTGATATGTGACGGCCAGGGCCCGTGCGAACTGGTCGGTCTCGGCGAAGCAAGACATTGAATCCGGCACGCCCGGCGCAACAAAAATATAGAGCGGCTCCAGGCCTCGCGGATCGGCCGCCAGCAGGATCGGTTGCGCCTGTTGATGCGGCGTGGCCCTGGGCTTCGGCGTCAGCCTTTGCATCGCGCCGGTCCAGTTGCCGCGCACCAGCACGAGGTGATTGTCGAGCCAGCCGGCGGCATAGAACTGCTCGCCGATGCCGATCGCCGTCTTCCACGCGCCCGGCGGCAGCCGCAGCGTGCTGACGATCCGCACGACCGGCCGCGGCTTTTGTCGCGAGCCCGTTTGCAGCCGCTGCCGATCGGCGGACTCGGAGTGCTGGGCCAGATAGCGGTCGCAGTCGCGAACCAGCAGCTTGTCGGCTGGCACCAGGCTGGCAAACGCGTCCAGCAGGCTCCGCGTTTCCGCAGTCGAGGCGAAGGGCAGACGCTCGGCGACGAGCACCCGCGTCGATTCAGCGGCCGCGCCGCGAACCTCTTCGGCCGGATACTGCTGAGCGGCCTGGGCCAGCGCTGCGGCCAGGACGGGAATCTTCTCGCCGCGGGTAGCGGGTACGAGCGCTGCAATCTGCTGCCGGGCCTGTTCGTGCCAGCCGTGGCGGCCGAGCAGGTGGAAGGAAGCGTCGAGGCAGGCCCGGGCCTGTTGCGAATTGGGCCAGCCCGCCACCAGCGTCTGCTGGGCCTCCTCCGGCTCGTGCAGCTTGTGCTCGATGAGGTTCGCCGCGCCGAGGTGATCATTGACCACGAGCTTCGCCATGACCGCCTTGCGAATCGCCGCCGCGGCCTCCCCCGGCCGGTCGAGCTTCGAGTACAGCTCGGCGGCTTTCTCCCACTGCTGAAGCTGCTCGTACAGCGCGATCGCTTCGGCCCACAGGCCGCCCTGCTCCAGGCATCGCGCCGCGGCTTGGGGCTGCTTGAGCCGCTGCTCGTAGAGGACCGCCGCCTCGCGGTAGTGCCCGCCGGCGGCGAGCGTCGCGGCGGCCGTCGTCAAATCGCCCAGCAACTCCGCGAAGATGTACGCCGCCCGGCGATGCCGGCCGAGGGAAATCTCGCGGTTGGCCAGCGAGCGATATTGCTCCGCCAGCTTGCGGCGGTATTCGTCGTTCAGGTTCCAGAAATCGGCTGCCCCGCCGCCGCCGACACCCATCAGGCTGAAATCGACGTTTCTCTCGACCAGACTCGCCCCCGGCCGCGCCAGGCCGCGGTGCAGCCCGCCGCCCGCGCCGAACGGAATCGCGAACCGCAGGCCCACGTCGGGCGAGTTCTGCAGCATGTTGAGCAACCGCTCGATCTGCCGATTTCGCAGCCGGTCTAGATTGCTCGCCAGCGCCTGCTGCTGATTCCGGGCCCAGTCCGCCAGTCGCTCCAGCCAATTCGAGCCCGCCGCGGCTGACGCATTCGAGGTCCGCTGCGGCTGAACACCGCGGGACTGCGTGCCGCCGGCGCTGAGCATGCCGGCCAGGCTCTGCACTCTGGCTGCCATCGCCGAGGCGGCAGCGCCGACTGCGCCGGCCGCTGCCGCCGCCGCTGTCAGGCCGGCCTGGGCTACGGCCTGACCGATCGCGCCGCCGGCGGGCTCGCCCGGATGACTGGGCAGTTGCCCGCCCGCGAGCGGCTGCGTGCCGATGTCGCCCCGCGCTGCTGCGATCAAGTCTTCCAAAGTCGGCCGCTGCGTCGGCTCAATGGACAGCAGCCGCTGGTTGAAGGCGATTCCCGTCTGGGCAGCATCCCACCGCTCGCCGCTCTCTTTGGGAGGGACGAGCAGGTCACTGACGGAGATGACGTCGGCTGGTTCATACCGCAGCAGACCGAGCCGCGGGTGCCAGACATAGAGTGCATCGCCCTCCGGCAACAGGTTGGCCAGCTCGCGGTCGGCCAGCGGCGGATCGATGGCAGCTTCGACGGGCAGATAGACTCGCTCGGCGATACGGCCGTAGGCTTGCCCCGTGGGGCAGACATTCTTGTCTGCCGCGCAACTAGTGGTGTTCGCAGGCAGCAAGACCAGCAAACCCGCCTCCGCCACGTGCAGCAGCCGGACTTCCGCCAAGGGCACGTTCCACGCTGTCATCTCCTCCAGCCACGCCGCGGCATCGCCGCCCGGAATCAGCCAGGCGGCAGCCGCCCGCTGGGGCGTAGTGCAATACCGCAGCTCGAGCGTGACGTTCATGCCAGGTGGCCAATGAAGGGTTTGAATACGAGTTCCAGTGCGGATTGCGCGGCCAACGTTGCCGAATCCAACCAATAGGTCTCGCCAAATGTCTCGCCGTTCGCAAGCCAGCCGCCCATCGACCCGTCGCACAGGACGATCGTGGCTTCGCAACAGTCGCTACTGGCGCTCCGCAGGTGCAACAGGCCGCGGCCATCGAGCCAGGCCCGACTGCCGCCTGGCCAGTCGGCGACTTCCAGGGAATATCCGCGGCCGAAGGACTCGATCGATCGAAACTCCTGCAAGTGCTGGAGCGGTTTCTGGCGATCGGGCGCGCGCGGCTGTGCGGGAAATCGCAATGCGCGCTGGACCTCGTCACGTAGGAGCAGAATAGGCCAATGCTGTCCGCGGCGGGAAATGAGCGTCAACTCGCCATCGGCGCTAACGCCGATCGCGCGAAACTTCGCGTGCAGCGTGCGGGGCTGGGCAAACTCCCGGATCGGTCGCTCCAAGAGTGCGGCGTCGAACTCATTGAGGTTGTGGCACTGCCTCGTCCTCAGATCCAGAAACAAATGCACGATCCGTGTCGGGCCGTTGTCGTCGCTGAACGCTCGCAAGGCCACGCGCATGCCATCGCGCGAAATGCCTGCCACCGCATACGGAGGCCGACCCTTCAAGCCGCGCCCACGGTACGTGCCGCGCTGGATATCGATGGCCTTTCCGGTGGCTGGATCGAGCACTTCGCCCTGGCTGGTGATCGCCAGCGGCCCTTCGAAGCCCGCGGCGTCGAAGAGCGCGATCAGTTGCCTGCCTTCGGACTCCTGCATCACCGGGTGATAGGCCACGGCGCCCAGGGGCGCCATCGCCCGCCATGAGACCCGGCCGCCCTCGCGGCACTTGATGAAGCGGCCCTGACGCACTACATGTTCCACAAGCGAGTGCCCACACACGGTTTCCCCCGTGGCCTGGCTCACTGCAGCGACGGTTTGATCCGGGAAGAGCACGAGCACGAGCCCGCCACTGACGCCGATGACCTCCTGCGGATGCATCTGGTCGAGGCGGAGCGTCACCACGCGGGATTCGTCCGCGCTGCGGTCGTATTGCACGGCGCGGAGGCCGTACTGGCTCCGCTTGCCGACGATCACATCGAGCCGGTCGCCCTGCCACCGCGACGAGCACCACTGGATCGAGCCGGCGGGCAGGCCCTCGGCGATCAGCCGGCCGCCGCGGGCGTTGCCGTCCCATAGCAGCAGACAGCCGTCCTTGGTCAAACTGACGACGTTGCCCGGATAGACGTACCATGAGCGGCCCAGCTCGATCGGACACGACAGCCGCAGCGGAAACCGCGGCTCGCGGAAGATGGCCGGCAACTCCGGGCTGCTGCGCGAATCGAGCAGCTTCGGCCGCGCTGGGCGGGGCTTCAGACAATCGTCCAGGTCGAACTTCGCCCGGCAGATCAGCTTGCTGCCGCGGAGCCCTTTCTGATGCAGTTCGAAGCGGCCGTCACGATCGACGGCCGCCAGATACAGCCCGGAGACATCGGCCTCGCGCAGCTTCCGCTGAAAGTCGGCATCGGCCAGCGTGTCGTGCGTGGTGACCACGATCAAGTCGGTCTCCTCATCCGCGATGGCGGGACCGCGCACTGCGCTGTAGGGAACGCCCTCTGTGGCGTTCCCGGGCCTACCGGAGATCGTCAGCGCCGCAACTGCCGCTGCCGGATGCAATGTATGGTCGAGCGCCGCCAGATGCGTCTTGATCCCCGCAGCGGATTGCAAATCGACCGGGACCGCCGCCCCGCGCTCGGAGCGAAAGGCTTCGACGCGAATCTTCTCATCGGTCTTGGCCGCGACCGCCAGGCCGACCGCGGCGACGAAAATCCGCGGCACGCCCCAGGTGCGCAGCCCGGCGTCGAGAAGCAGCCGGCGGCGGCGCGGCGGAGTGCGGGGCGGCGATTCGCGGCGGAGATACAGCGCCTCGTTCATCGCCAGGCGGACGGACAACGTGAGGTCGTCGTTGGCCAGCTCGCTGAGCAGCAGCCGATCGAGCTGGCCGCGGTTGGCGATGTCGCTCACGCCGCCGATCGGCAGCTCCTCCGGATCGGACAAGGCCCGCGGAAGCTGCACGGCCGCCAGCAGCAACTGCGCTAGCCGGGCGACGCCGCCCAGCTCCGGATCGTCTTGCAGCGCGGCGATCAATTCGCGGGCCGACGACGGCGGCGGCGGCTCGACCGGCGCGGGCTCGGGGACTTCGTCCAGGCCCGTTTCGAGCAGCAGATCGGCCTTGTCGAAGGGGAATCGCTTCAGCCCCCATCGCAGGCAGCCCAAGTCGTGCAACAGGTCGTCGAGGGCCGACTCGGGCTTCCACTCGGTCTCTTCGTCTGACAGCCCGCCGCGGAACCGCTCGGCCAGCTTCTTCGACTTGTCGGCCGCGTGCCGCCCGGGAGCGTCGTTGAACAGCGCCGCCGCCAGGGCCGCCTTCTGCGCCGTGCGGCGGTGCTGGTCGCGGATCTGATAGACCTGCCCCAGCCCGGTGAGCACCTCGGTGAGTAGGTCGCTGTAGCCGCCGCCGTACAGCAGACCCAGGTGCGAATGCAGCAGTGTGCGGCGGTTGGGCGGCTCTTCCCAGTTGTCGCGACAGGCGGCCAACAGCAGGAGCACGCTGCCCAGCGGCGGCAGGCCGCTCGGCGCCAGTCGCCACAGGACGAACTCCAACTCCTCGCGAAAGGCGATCGTCAGCTCGTCCTTCCACGTGGCGACACGGCCGCCGTCCGTCCACCGCCAGTAGGAGCGCGCGGGCGGAGCGAAGTAGCTGCGAATCTGCACGTGGTCGAGCGTCATGGGCTCAAGGCCTCGCGAGCGGGGCCTCGATTTGCTTGCCGCAGCGCCGAGCGGCTGCAGCGGACCCAGGCCTCGGCGGCGATGCGGTCCCACGCGCCGCTTTCTCGCAGCAAGGCGATCTCGCCGCTTTCCAGCCGCAAGAGCTGCCGCAGAATCGCTGGCTCGACGGCCGGCGACCAGGCGAACCCCGCGGGCACGCAGATGCCGTCCAAGTTGGTCCACTGCGTGCCCGGCAGCGGCGGCAACGGCAGCCCACGGACCAGCACCCGCCCGCCGGCTGTGGCTGCGAAGCTCCAGCGATCGATGCGCCACTGCGGGGCGGTGCCGGCATACTCGGCCAGCAGGCTCAGACTGGTTTCGAAGAGCGCCGGTTCGCGCACCTCGCCCGCAGTGACGATGCGAAGCGGAACCGGGGCAAAGCTGCTCATCCTGGAATCGCTCTAATTGGCCGGCGGCGACTCCCGCACGAGCTGGCTGATTTGCTTGAACTCGGGCGAGCCGGCGCGGCCGCACCATTCGAACAACGCGGCCTCCGTCGTCGTCAGGGTCGCGCCGGCCGAGTCCATCCGCCGCAAGGCGATCTCGTGGTCGATCGCTCCCCGCGCACCCACCGCGTCGGCGGCGACATAGACGCGAAACCCCTCGGCCAACAGATCGTGGACGGTTTGCCCCACGCACACGTGCGTCTCGATCCCGCAAACCAGAATCTTCCAGATCCCTTTCTCGCGACAGGCGGAGAAAATCTCGCCGCACTCACCGCAGCTAAACGCCAACTTGGACGGGATGGGGCCCAGCCGCTGGGCCAGCTCGGCCGTCGTCGGCCCCAGCCCCTGCGGGTATTGCTCCGTCGCCGCGACGGGAACTCCCAAAATCTTCGCGCCGTCGATCAGGCGGCGGCAGTTCCAGATCAGTCGCTGGTGGCCCGGGATCATCGTCACCAGCTTGCCCTGCACATCGACGACGAGCAGGGCCGCGTCATCGCGGTTCATCAGTTCGGGGCTGCGGACAAAAGTGGTAGCGGTCATCACTTCAAAGATAGCCTGCCCGCACCTAGAGGGAAATTCAAAGAATCAAAGAACCAAAGCCGGCAACCCTTAGTTTTCTGGTTCTTCGGTTCTTCGGTTCTTCGGTTCTTTGTACAACTTGCCCCAAAACGCGACCGGCCGGGGAAACCGGAGTTTCCTCGGCCGGGCGACGACATCCTTGTTTCGCGGACGTGAGCGGTCGGTGTGTGGAGCGAAGAATGACCGGCTCGGCCTCGTGCCTAGGGGTGTGCTCGAACCAATGGGTTCGAGCCACGTAGCACGAACCCATTGGTTCGTGCGTTACAGAGCACAACCTAGGGGTTGCCCTCCGGCTTCCGCGAAACCCGCTCCGACGGGGTTCCCGTTTTTTCCACCATCTGCCGGGCCTCTTGCAGGTGGGCCTGCACGACCTGGCTCGATTTTTCAATCTGCTCGGCGAGCTGCGGCGAAGCGTGCCGCTTGAGCACCTTCAGCATGTCGGCGGCGTGCATGTGGGCCCCGAACTGCTGGCCCATGAAGCAATGATCGAACTCCGCACCTTGCTTGCGACCCAGCTCTTGCTTGGCCGTGGCGAGACACTGCTCGCCCATTTCGCGGTGCAGCGCGAGCCAATCGAATGGCTCCGCGCGACGGCCGCCAACGGCCACATCGACGACCGGCGGAGCACCGGGCCGCGGGGCGACCTCGACATCCACGCGCGGCGGAATCGCCGGGCGAGGCGTCGCCGGACGCGCGCCTTCCGGCGCCGGTTCGGCAGGAACACGGGCCGGATCCTGGCGGGCCGTAACCAGATTGCCGGCGAGCTTGCCATAGGCCTCACAATCGGCAGTGTGCTCGCGGATCATCTTCTCGGCGAAAGCGCGGACCTCCGGCGACTGCAACTTGTCCTGGGCGAACTTCGCGACCTCGATTTCGTTATGGCAGACTCCGTGAATCAGTGCCGCAATTTGCTGGTCGCTCACCATGGCGGCCGGCGGCGCAGCGCCAACGCCTTGCAAGGGCCGCAGCGGCTGACGCTCTTGGGCCTGTGCCGTGGCGACGACCAATAAGAATCCGGCGATCGTCAATCCTGAAAGAATCCTCGACATTGCAACTCTCCTCTCCTTCATGAGTTGTTCCGGCGCCTTCCAGCAGAGGCGCGCGTTCAGACAGTCAGGCAAAATGGGACGCACCGCCGGATGGGCCCGGCGCTTGGCAAACTACTCGCAGCTAGCCAGCGTGGCTGCCAACCGGCTCCACCCGCGGTCTCCCAAGACCCGTCCCCTCATCGCGGCCCGCGGAGATGAGTTCTGCTCGTCGAAGCGGCGGAGCGCTTCGTCCACGTCGGCACAAACCGCCAGGCTCCCGTCAGCGAGCTGCGCGACGACCGAGCCGGGCGCCAGCGAACGCAGCAAGTCGATTACATCCGGATCCGGTTCAAGGGTGTAGGTGGAGACCACGGCTGATACTCGGTGGAAGCGACAACGACCGCGGCCCAAGGCCGGAAAAGTACGAGCATCTCTGCGTTTGCAAGCCATTGCATTACGCGTGCCGCTGTTGTGACGTCGGTAGCAACACTAAAGACGGATTTGTGTACATATTGACGGGACTGGCAGCCGCTGAACTCGCGACGCACTGTCCAACGGCCCCGACAGCCTGTCGCGGGCCGATTCCGTCGGCCTGGCTGCATTTTGACTCGCTGGCCGTGTGACGTATGCATTGAATTAGGCCGGAACTCGCAGCTCCGCCCCGGCCCGGAACAACACCCATCGGATTTCGCCATGCCCCGCTTTCGAACGCTGGCCTTTGGGCTGGTTGTCATCGCGTGTGCCGGAGCGCTGCTGCAGCTTGGCGTGTGGTGGACCGTCGAGCTGATTTCTTCGCAGCCCGGTGAGGTGAACAGTGGTCCTCATCTTCAGCTGGTGACCGATCAGTTGAATCTCGGCCGTATCGCCGCCAGCGACGTGGTGGAAGCGAAGTTCGTTATTGCCAACACGGGCACTGAGAAGCTGATTCTCCGCCAGGCTTCAGCGGTTGATGATGCGACGCCGGCGCTGATGAGCGTGGCAGCCGGCCGGACGAGCGAAATCGTCTTGCCGATCGAGGGCAGCGCGCTGCCGCTAGCCGGCACGCAGCAATTCCGCTTTCTCACCAATGACCCCGCCCGGCCGGAGGTTTGGCTCATGGTGCGAGCGACCGTCGGCCCGCCGCCGCGCGAGGAACACTCCGTCCTGGTAAGAGGCAAATGCGCCGACCGAGAGTAGCCCTCACGCTCCGCGTGAGGAGCCCCGGACCACGTCACGCCGACCCATTCCGCGGGTGCCACGTTGACGGCTACCAGATCAGGCCTCTACTCAAAACCGAGTGAGCGGTTGTGTGTGCGCAAGTGGGCCTGGACGCAAAGCCAGTCCAGGCAATATGTTACAGCTCAGTCGTAGAACCCCGGCCCGAAGTGTCGGTAGTAGCGGCTGTTCGTGTATCGCTCGAACGCATCCGACGGGGCTAGCTGCATTCCAACTTGGCGGAATGCCTTGTCGCCAGTGGCAATGAAGCCTCCAGGCCCGGCTAAGCCGCTTAGCAACACAAAGCTAGTGGCATCCACGATATCCCATCCAGGCAGGTACTTAAACCTAACAAACTGCGACTTGGCCTCTTCATAAACGCGGTCAGAAATGCCTAGAACCTGAATCTTGTTACTTGCCAACCAATTCTGGATGACGTGAACTGCCAGCTCGACATCTGTGATCCCGTTCGGACCTGCAAACGGATCTTTGCTTCTCGGCTTGGTCAACCGGCGGGTCGCTTCTCCAACGACAAATGTGGACGTGAACAGGCGAAACCCGCTCGCCTCTCGCTCCATGAAGTTCTTGAAAACGTCGTCGTGCTCCACGAATGAGGCGAGAATCGCGCAGGTGTCCACGAGCAACGGAACTCCAGGCCCAAGCGCATCTTTAATCTCGCCCCACACTCCCTCCATGCTTTTTTCGTGGTCCGTCAGTTGCCGCCGAGTGCCACGGGTTTTCGTCATGTGCTACCCCGGCCTCTTGTCAACGCTCATGAATTTCTCGACGCGCCGTCGTTCGTCGGCGGTCAATCCGTATGCCTGGAATACGCATGCGTCGATTGCGGAAAGCAATTCTGACGCCTGCATGGTCACTACGGCCGGCTGATAAAACAGCCCTCCGGGATCATCCAAACTGGCTGCAATTCCTTGTTCCAACTGGCGCTCTAGATCGACGATTTGATTCATCTCGGCGTGACTGAATCGCGGAAATGGAATCTCGTACAGCGTTTCAATCACCAACTTGCGCTTGCGCGAATGCGCGTCGAGCCAGCCGTTCGCAATGTGGCTGTTCAATACGGCGGCCAGCACCTCGACAGGCACGCTAACTGTTGCGTTCGGCTGGACGCCGTGGAAGTTGTCGGAGAAATACACGGGTTTACGCGCCACAGCGGCAACAATGCGCCACGCCGATGCCGGATTGCGATTGGAGTTGATGAGTACCTTTGGCTGTTCGTACATTTCCACGTAGCCCTTGCGACGAAGTTCGCTGGGCTCGTACTTTATCCACAAGTACGGTTTGTCCGCCTGCTCGCACAGAAAGCAAAATGGCTTCAGAACATCAAGGCGACCAACGAATGGCTTGTCTCCGGCGCGCGGTGTTGCCTGGACGCGGTCTTTGTCGTGCTGGTATATCTGCAATCCCGTGTTGATAGTCGCAACGTCGCCCAGGCGAATAGAGCGTGACTCGACCGATTCCCACAATTCCTGAAGAGGGGAAAACACGAACTCGTTTGTTTCCGAGTGCGCCCACAAAAACTGGTCCGCTGGGTACGAACGAGAATACTCTGAGGAGTTAATAAATCGGGGTACGTCTGCGGATTTTAGCTCGCGAATCATTACAGTCATCGTACGCTCCGCACCGCGGCACTTGCGAAGCATCCACACGCTTGTTTCGGTGCTCGACTCGAATAGCGAGCTTGGGAATAAGTCGATTTCCAGAACATTGCACGAGTCCAGAACTGCCTGCCTCGCTCCAATAGCCGACGACGATTCGAGTGCGCTCGTTGGAAGGACAATGCCAATCAGGCTCTCGTCGGGGACGGAGTCAATGATGTGCTTGAGAATGTTCGCGGCCAGCTCTTGTCTGTCGCCATTTTTTTCTTCTTTGAACGGCGGATTTGTAACTACAATCCGCGGCGTCGTTGGCAGCCCATTCCAGTTATCCAATGCGTCGCGATGATTAACTTCCCACCCATCTTTTGATGTCGAATCCGCCAGAACAAGAGATAGGCGTGCGATTCCGACGGCGAAGGCGTCAACATCGCCGCCCATCAGGCGTTGCTGGAGATACTGATGCCGCCGCGCCGGCGTCCAGTCGCCGGGAAGAGTGGAACTAAGGCGAGCGAATGCCGCCAGCAGAAACGAACCCGAACCGCAGCACGGATCATAAACGTAACGATCTTCGTGGCGAATGTTCTCGATTGGCATCGCATCAAGCACATAGTTCGCGATGGCCTGCGGGGTGTAGTAGATTCCCCGATCGTATCTGCTCTGAGGCGACACCAACGTGTTCTCGTAAATGTAGCCAAGCATGTCCGAATTGACGCTTTCATATCGGTACGATTCGGCCACCTTACGATAGCTCTCTGCGGCCGCATCTCGCAGCCTCTCAGATATCAAGGCATCGAAGCAACGCGGATAGGCATCTTTGGCGCGCTTGAGTGCTTCAGCCGGGGCATTCGTCGCGTCAATCACCAGCTTGTCTTGTAGCACCCTAGATGCGAACAACTGAAAAACGAGCTGAACCAAACCATTTTCATCCTGCCGGGACAACCTAGACGGCGCGGCATCCCTGGCGATGCGCAGCGCCTCAGTCAGTATTTTTTGGAGCGAGCCTTCCGTTGCCTGCTCTGCCCAGCGATGCAGGTCGGCGTCCACGAATACCAGAGATCGTTGCCCCTGCTTGGCAAGCGCAATGCTGTCCGGCGACAAATCAGCCAATCGCGACGAAAACGATTCCCGCCAACTACCGTGGGGCGATTCGGCGAGAGGGCGCTCTGGTGGTCTAAGGCGAACCGGCCAAAGCTGAACACCAGATTCGGTGCTTACCAAAGCAACCGGCACGGCCAAGTAGCGAAGCGACCGCAGCAGGCTATCGACACCTACTTCAGTGCCGCGAAGTTCAGAGACTCCGATGCAAGCATTCCGCATCGTGTGCGGAAAGTCATGAAAACCTGCGAGGTCAATCCGCGTTTTTTCGTAGCCGCCGCCAGATAGCGACGGGTGCGAGAACTCGTAGTTTGAGGCCAAATGCGCAGACTGGTAGCCCATTCCCTCAAGAAACGCGCGGGCGTCATCTACGAACGTCGATGTCTGGGCTGGCATACATCCACCTTACCTAGCGGTATCGTAGCAAGGTGGATGCGAGCAGAACAGAGCAAGTCTCGCCAAAAACGAACCGCTGTCAATGGCAACGTGTCCGTTGCCAGTTCCGGGAGAGCGGCCCGCGTCTTGGCGGCGCAGTGGCCCTATAAACCACCGGAGGGAGTCTTCAATGACTGGGATCGTAACCCCTGCTCTCCGCTAAAGCTGTCTGGCGACAAGCCCCCGGATGGCCTCCGTAACCGCTTGCGAGCGGTTCCATCTCGATTTCTTCGCCAGTCCGTCCAACTGCTCGACCAGTTCAATCGGCACGGTAACGGCCACAAGCATCGTTTTCCCCTCCGGGTTCGTTGGCTTGCGGCCAGACCCCTTGCGCCGCCCACCGTGCGCCTTTTTTTTCGCCATTTTCGCGTCCTTGAGACGATTATATTAAATCAACCGTTGACGGCAACGAATAGATAGGTATAATCGTTTCAAGTTGGGCCGGCAAGCCCAACAAAAAACCCCGACTCAACCCGGCAAGGCTGAATCGGGGCCATCAGAAAATCAGGCCGAAGCCCGAATCCCTGAGTCGCATCTGGATTCTAAGGCGAACCGGCCGCAGTGGCAAAGGTCGGTTCGATGATTGGCTTCCCCGAATGCAAACACCACCGCTGCAAGAAGTGCGGCGTCACCAAGGCAGGCACCCAGCGTTACAAGTGCTTGGACTGCGGCAAGAAGTTCACGGCCGGCACCAAGGCGCTGGACGGCATGCGGATGGGGATTGAGAAGGCCGCCCAGATTCTGGAAATGCTTTGCGAAGGCAACAGCGTGCGGGCGACGGCGCGGCTAAACCGAATCGACCCCCATACCGTCATCGACGTACTGACGCTGGTTGGCTGGCGCTGTGCCGAATTTCTGAAGCGCACCGTCCGCGGCGTCCACGTCAACGACGTACAGGTCGATGAGGTGTGGCAGTTCATTTACGCCAAAGAGAAGCAAGCAGCGGACCTGCGCATGGATTCGTTCGTGGGCTACGGCCAGCGGATTGGCGATTCGTGGACGTGGACTGCCGTTGACCGGGAAACCAAGATGGTTCTCGCCTGGCACTTCGGCAAGCGGATGCAGGCCGACACTGACCAGTTTTGCGACCGCTTGGCGGAAGCGACTAGCGGCCGATTTCAGTTGTCGAGCGACGGATTGCAAAACTACCTGTACGGCGTCCCCGCCAAGCTGGGAAACCGGGTTGATTTCGGCATGGTGGTCAAGACGTTCGGCAAGTCCACGCAAGAGGACCAGCGGCAGTACAGCCCGGCGAAAATAATACGCTCAGAGAAAAAGCGGATTTCTGGCAACCCGGATAACGACCGGATTTGCACGAGCCACACGGAACGGCACAACGGCAGCATGCGGCTGTTTATCAAGCGGATGAATCGGCTGACCTACGCTTTCAGCAAGAAGTGGGATAACCACGAAGCGGCGCTCGGCATGTACTTCGCGCACTTCAATTTCTGCCGCCGCCACAACTCGCTACGGATCAAGGGCGAATGCGATCAGACGCCCGCGATGGCCGCCGGGCTGAGCGACCACGTTTGGACGGTTGAGGAATTGCTGGCCGCGGTCAGTGCGTAGATTGT
>Ga0184625_10000403_pt1 | contig 16026 bp, 10 predicted proteins | sample PLM3_30_b1_FD_133151 | JGI IMG/M metagenome (GOLD analysis project Ga0184625, IMG submission 133151) | Groundwater sediment microbial communities from an aquifer in East River, Colorado, USA - PLM3_30_b1 | ecosystem: Environmental > Terrestrial > Soil > Riparian zone | place: USA: East River... | reverse complement strand
CCAATGCTTCTGGTTGGTCAAACTCAGTAGAAGAAAAAGTAAACGAAATAAAGTTTTTGTCGTGGGGCAGTTTTAATACTTGCAGATACTCCGGCAACGTATCCGTTTTATATGAAAGATCAAAAAGGCGTATATCCGACAGGTAACATCTTCTTTCAGTTTTTTTATTGATAACTGAAGAAAGGGGAATGTATTGAAAATAATGATAAGCGCCTACAAACAACATACCGTTAACACATGCAGTGCTCCAGTTTGAATATGAGTTCAGGCCATCATTTATAGTTATTTTATATTGCTTATTGTTTTTATAGTCATACAGATCATAACTTGTGGAATTTAAGTAACACATGATTCCCTTGTCTTTAATATTGTAAGCCTGGTTGAAATAGGTATTCTTTTCTCTTTCAAACATCTTGATAACTTTGAGATTAACAGGTTCAAATATCCATGTCTTGTTTATGGAAGACACCCACAGGTTGTCATCGTCGTCCACATTATACCAATGAAAGTTAGTCCAGTATCCGTATGGCTTGTCTGAATCAGTTAGTTCTATTATCTTTCTTGTTTTGCTTGTTATAAGATTGTATTGAAATACTGTATTCTTATTACTGATATATGCATTTTCTCCGCTGTTATCCATTTCCAGGGTGCCTAGTTGATTCGGAGGTTGTTTTTCTGCTACCGGTATTGCAGAAAGAAGAAGAGAATCACAGGTAAGACTATTAATATTTATACGATAGAGATATGACGATGAAGCATCGCCGGGCAGGGCGTAGCACCAGTCTCCCCTAAATACAAAATTTCTAAATTGCTTATACGTTGACGTTAATCCGGGGAAAACAGTGCTGGCAGGAACGAACTGTTGCTTTAGGCTGTCATATACGCATAGTATATTACTGCACATCCATAACCTATCGTTTTTATCAAGGGCAATATCTATTACAAGCGGCTCAATAAGGCCCCATTCCGGATCGTTAGTCCGCGGAGCGGGAATCGTTTTTATAAATTGCATATTTTCATCAAAAATAAAAACGCCATCACCTAATGAAACACCGACATAATAGAGCCTCCTTTTTTCATCCCATATAACCGTTTTAAAAGTATTCTCCCTCCTATCCGTATAATATTTATCATAAATGGTTGCGGCCTGAAGCCTTATTTTCTTCGGGGTTGCTTTATATAATTTTCCATAGAAGAGGCACCAGATATTTCCAAAATCATCTATAACACTCTGGGAAAAGTACAGTACTGGAAATGCGGGAGTGATTTTCGAGTGAGAAATATATTTGTGTGTGGTTATATCAAATATCCACGGGGTGCGGCCGGTCATCGTTATCAAATACTGATCTTTATTTAAGTACTGAAACCCATCGGCATGAAATCTGTCTTCTTCATAAACTATTCTGCCTCGCTCTTCATTAACCCTTCTGCGTGGAAAAATCGTATACTGTCCCGTTTTGATATCGTAACACCCTAACCCCCGTATATAAGTAAGAAACCAGATCGTATCCTTGTTTCTTACATGAATATCCATTATGTTCAGGTCTAAAGTCGTTGAATCTTTTACGTTATTGGACCTGAAGTTCCTTTGCAGTTGATTTGTTTTACTATTGAAAGAGTAGATACCGTTATTGGTAGCAAGCCAAGCTAAATTATGATCCCTGGTATCTTTGTGTATGCTATATACAGTGTTGAATGTAGTATTTGAAGCTGACCGGAGGGAATAACTGACGGCCTTTCTATTTAAAAGATTATACCGGATAAATCCCATATTGGTCCGGCCTGCCAGCAAGGTACTGTCACTATCCATATATACAATTAAAAAGGGATCAATTGGATGATATCCTGATGAATCTTCATTTTCAATTCTTATCTTAAAACGTTCGGTCTTGCCGGTCTTCGTGTTGAAGTAGTTTATTTGCTCATTGCTATTTTGTTTTTCTCCTCTTAATACTACAAATAGATTTCCTTTTCTATCAAGAAATGAATTTGAGATATTATGATCGCTCAATGATGTACTGTCACTGGCATCATGTGAATAAATACGTATGTCGTTGCCATCATACGCTATTAATCCGTTTCCTGTACTCAGCCATAATTTACCGTCTTTTGTTGGTGTTATGTTACGAATATTGTATTGCTGTAGCAAGGAGTTATTAACAGGATAAAATGTAAGAGAATCATCTTGGGAAATACAAACCAGGCTCCATAAAAAAAATATTGAGCTGGAAATAATCCGCAGCCATCGATGGTAGCTCATTCACTGAAATTACAAATTCTTTTATCACTTTTAGTTACAGGCTAGATAAGCTGGCAGTTTCAGTTGGCAAATGGCTTACCTGAAACTACAATCCCCTTTACCACTTTCAGTTCAACCAGCTATAAGGTTTAAACCAAGCGATTTATCACGCCTTAACTTAAGCAATTAAACTGTCAATCGAAAACATCTAACTGCCAATCGTCTATTGACACGAACTTCTCAGTAACATAATTTGTCCAAAATCAGTTTATGAAACTTTTCTTATTTATTACAATGTTCTTTATTGGTTATACCTCATTCGGTCAGCAAAGCAATCCTTCACCGGCTCGCACCAAACAGGATTACCTGAAAAAAAGTAAAGCACAGAAAACCACCGCCTTGATATTGACTGGTGGAGGGCTTGTAATGACGACAGCGGCGTTATCAATTGTCGTAGTGGAAGGAATTGAAACAACAAGTGATCTTTTCGTAAATATTATTGCGGGTACCCAGGTTAATCCCGATCCAAACGATGATAATTCTTCTATTACCGGGGCCCTGTTCTTTTTTGGATCAGCAAGTATGATCGCCGGTATTTCGTTGTTCATCTCAGCATCAAAAAACAAACGGAAAGCAATGAGTATATCTTTCAATAACCAGTCATTGCCACAAATACAGAATAACAACTTTGTGTACCGGGCTATTCCCTCCTTAAAATTAAAAATCAGTTTATGAAACTATCTGCAGAAATAATTAACACTATAAGATTTCTTGTAATGATGGCAATATTTTCTCTTATTCTGTTCCTGGTCTTTTCGGCTGAAAAAAAGATATTGGAAGGATTTTAAAAAGGATCGTGTATGAAATAATGCCGAATTCGAATGCCTTTGGCAACTAAAAAAAGTTTTACGGGACTGCACTACTTAGACATTTGGGATTATTAATGCCTGCAGAAAAACCGAAAGTTGTTCTTAAATGAATTATATCTCCGTACAATAAAACAGTTTATTCCTTTAAGCTATTGATTTTCCATAATCGTGATCTGTCAGAAGGAAGTTTCAGTTTCAATAATGAATAAAACAAAATGAATTTTATAACGAACCTAAAATCAAACATTATGAGACCTTTTTTTTCTATTCTAAAAAGACAATGGTATCTCCAGTTAATTTTACTTGTTGCAATGCCTGCTCTCTCATTTTCCCAGGGCTTTTCTCCGCAAACAAACGGCCGCCTTCAGCATGTAATTGATAGTTTTCAAAACAACCCGGCCAATCCCTATGTAGGAGGAATGTCTGCAGCAATAAAAGTAGATGGACTTGCATTCTGGCAAGGCGCCACCGGGCACGCAGCCCGTAATGTGGATGCTGACAACAACCTGCTGCCGGGCGGTACATCTTTTGAGACTTCAACACTTTCACGTATGTATAGTGTTACCAAAACCTTTACGGCAGCTTTGGTTATTGAGTTAGCAAAAGAAGGAGTCTTCAGTCTTCAGGATCCTGTTAGCAAGTTCATTCCTTTTTTAAATGCGGTAAATCCAGAATTGAATAGCGCTGTTACTATTCACCAGTTACTGGCACATGAAAGCGGGTATTCCAGTTATTCTGATGAACAATCGCTGCAGATAGCCGTTGCTTTTCAACCAACTCATCAATGGACCGTTTTTGAAATGCTGACTTTTGTTCACCAGGTCGATTTACCAGGGGCGGTCCGTAAATATTCAAATACAAATTATCCTGTATTGGGGATCATTATCGAGATCGCAACCGGCTTACCATTAGAACAACATTTCCGGCAGCGGTTTTTTACTCCGCTGCAATTAAACTCCATTTACTTCGATGCAAGGGAACCGCAATGGCCGGGTACTGTATTAGCTTCACCACATGATAATATCAGTCCTTTCAATCCAATTTTTTCATTTACAGGTCAACCAACCTTTCCCAATGCAGTTACAAATATTTCAGCTTTCCCTTTTACTGCCATCAGTACTCTTGAATATGCGAGCGGTGGTCTTATTAGTAATATAGCCGACATGGCCGAATGGGGCAATTCACTTTTTGGCGGCAGAGCCACCAGTCAATCATCATTGGATGAAATGATCAACTCGATTTCATCTGCGCCGGACCAGGACGGTGATTTTCTTGGCTATGGGGTTTTCAGAACAACAAGGATCAGTGCAACCGATGTTTTTATCGGCCATGATGGGAATGCGCCTGGCTATCGGTCAGTTATGTTTTACCAACCCGACAGAAAAATGACGATAACCATATTGACCAATTACAGGGGAGCAAGACTTTACGATGTTGCCAAAGTATTATTCGAAGCCTTACCTCCATTTATTTGTGGTAATAAAAACAAAAAAGAAGATAAGATCATTGTATGTTTTAATGGAACTAGTCTTTGTGTAGATCGAAATGCAGCCGCAGGGTTTATTGAACGAGGCGGTTATCTTGGAGCTTGTGTGGAGGCACCTTCTACTAAACCAGCAATTAATACATTAGAGGTTGAAAAAAAATCAACTATTCCCGGGCAGGAGTTAATTAATGTTTTTCCCAATCCATCCTCAACTCATGCAAGCATACTTTTCAAATCATCGCAAACAGGTAAGGTAAGCCTGCGACTCTATGATATGAAAGGAAACCTTGTGAAAACTTTTTATGAAGGAATACTTGAAAAAGGGATGATACAAAAAGTAAAAATAGAAACCGGCAAGTTTCCGGCAGGGCACTATATTATAAGATCGCAAACTGCTGCTGGTATAAATGAAAAGAAAGTTGTAATTATAAGATAATAATTCTTCTTACCCCGAAGAGCTAGTGTAAATAAATTGAATAATAAAAAAGAGCACTTTCAACTACACTTAATCTTTTTTTAAACCCAATCTTTCCATTAGCCCTTCTTTCTTTGATTTTGAAACCGCCAATTTTTCACCGTTATCCAAAACAATGTAACCTCCATCAGACTTAAAAAGATGTGTTACATGTGATAAATTAACAAGCGTACTGTGATGTATACGGTGAAAAAGATCAGCTGGCAGCATTTCTTCTATATCACTTAGTGTTTTTGAAATAACCAGTTTTCTTTTGTCGTTTAAAAAAACATGAGTGTACGAACCTTCTGCCTGCGCATAGATAACTTTACCCGCTTCTACAAATTCAAAACCTTCTCTACCGGGAAAAGCGATGCGCTGGTTACCTTCCGGTTGTTTTATATTTTGCAAAAGATTAGCGATGTTCTCAACACCTGACTTCTGCTGAATTTTTTCTGAAGCTTTTTTTACCGCTTCCTTCAGATCATGAACATCAACTGGTTTTAATAAATAATCGATTGCGCTGATGCGAAATGCTTTCGCGGCAAACTGATCGAATGCAGTTGTAAAAATGATGGCGAAATTAATTTGATCCAACAACTCGAGCATTTCAAAGCCATTCATCCAGGGCATTTGAACATCCAAAAAAACAAGTTCGGGCTTTTGCTTTTTGATCGCAAGAAGTCCTTCTTTCGGGTTAGTGCATGTTTCAAGTAATTCTATATCCCTGCAATTTTTTTGAAGATCGAATGCAAGACTATCGATACAATGCTGTTCATCGTCAATGATAATTGTCCGTATCAATTTCTAATTTCTTTAAATGAAATAATTACTTTAGTTCCACCCGGTTTTCCATTGTCCCCTTCTTTGTCAATTATAATTATTTTGTCTTCTCTTTCATTTAATAATTTATCCAACTCAAGCCTTGATTGTGTAAGCCCGATCCCTTTTGATTGATGGGCGGATTCATACTGAGGCTTATTTTTCATAGATAACTCTCTGCCAATTCCATTATCGTCTATAATGCATTGGATCGTATCATCAATTCCTTTTACCTGGATCGTTATTTTGCCGCCTGCTTCTTTGGGCATTAGCCCATGCCAGATCGCATTTTCAATAAAAGGCTGTAGTATCAATGCCGGCACTTTGAAATCTTTCAGATCAATTGTTTCATCCACATCGAAAACAAACTCCACTTTATCTCCAAACCGCATTTTTTCTAATTGAGTATAAAGCTTGCAGGTTTCAAGCTCCTCGTACAGGCCGACCTCTCTTTTATCAGAATTTTGAAAAAGCGTACGGATAAGTTTTGAAAATGTAGAAAGATAACCGGCAGCTTTTTCGTTATCATTTTTATTAATTAATGATTTTATCGAGTTCAGGCTGTTAAAAACAAAATGGGGGTTCATTTGGGCACGAAGTGCTTTTGCTTCCAGCTCCACTAATTCTCTTTCGTGTATTACTTTTTCTCTTTCTTTTTTTCGGACCGAAGAAATATGACGTTTATAAAAAAAAGCAACTATAATAACCAAAGACGCGACAACAATAGCCCAGAACCACCATGTTTGCCAAAATGGAGGTGCTATAATAATGATCAACGCGGCTTCTTGTTTACGCCAGGCTTCGTTACCTACTTTTGCTCTTACCCTAAAAACATATTCACCTGGTGATAATGGGGGAATAAATTTTGCTTTGAATTTTTCGGGATCAGGTATTGGAGGAACCCAATCCATATTTAAACCATCAAGCTTCCATTCAGTAACCGTTTGGGCTTGGTTCCAAAACTCAAGCAACGAATAATTGAAATCAAGTTGGTTTTGATCATGATCTAGTCTTATTTCTTTCGTGCTTGATAACGCTTTTCCTTTTATCAACTCGAAATAAGGTCTATGGTTTATCTGCATATCATAAATAAATGGAGCATAAGCCCCGCTATCCAACTTTATATTGACATAATCCTTGCTTGCAGAAAATGAATTAGTATAAAATAGTGCCCCTCCCTTTATTGTAAATAAATTTCCAAATCCATTGACCTTAATATCTGTCGTATTATTTTTTGACCTGTTGAAAATAGTGTCTGTTATGAAAGTGAAAGAGTGATCCGTTAGATTAAAAATAGCAGGCAATGAATCAGCAACAGCAACAAAAAATTCGTTACCAGATTTTCTGCAAAAAGAGTTTATGGTCAATCCCGTGTTTGCTTTTGTAGCAACATCATAAAAAAAATATTCATTCAGTTTCGCATCATATTTTCCTATACCGTATCCCGCAGTGCCAAACCATATATTCCCATCCAGGTCACTTTGAACATTTGTCGTTTTTATTTTATCATTCCAATTCCGGCCTAAAAATGTTATTTCTCCTGTTTTCTTATTCAACCGGGCCAATCCTTTTGATGTTGCCAGTATAACAGCACTCTCATTGGCGATGTCGCTTGTAATGGTGTATACATCAGGGTTGCCGTTAATGAAAATCTTTCTGGTATTGCTTATTATATCTTTTAATATAAAATTCCCTTCTTTATTCATTTCTCCATCAGATGGCGAACGTTTTGCAATGCCGGGGATAATAATGATGCTATCGTTTTTTATTCCAACAAATAAATCGCCCTCTTTATCTGCCCAAATAGATGATATTATTTTGTCTTTGGGAATATTTACAGGAATATAAAGTGGAGGGGTTGCCCACCCGGTCAAAGTGATCAGGTTTTCGTCCATGTAATATATCCTGCCGCCAGCTGTAAGAAAGAAAAAATTCGAACCAGTCCCGGGACATATTGATCTTATTCCATCTTCAGTATGGGGATCTTTCACTTTCTCCAGGCGTTCCTTGTCATTCGCCAGTATACTCACCGAGGGAAAATTTATCCTGAATCCTTGAAAATCTATCAGGCCGTGTGTGCTGCTTAAAATCAATGATCCGCTGGATGAACATAATACCTGGTAGAAAAGGGGCCTTTTATCAGGAGGAAGTCTTTCAATAGGCAATACCCGCCATTCAACATTGTTTGTTTGTGAAAATGCATTTATAATCAAGAAAGAAAAAATTATAAGGTGGTTTAATTTCTTCATATTAAGGAGCCTTGACGGTATTTTATAAAGTTACTGACTGCAAGAACAGTTTTAATGACTCTTTTGTAGTTGGCCAATTTCAGTCAATAACCTGTCTTTGCGAATAAAACTGATAAAAAAACCCGGCTAGTGCCGGGTTTAAATATTGTATTCGCAAATCTTATTTGTTTAACTATTTTCCTCCAAATACTTTCTTCAAAAGATCAGATGTCCTTGCTGCTGGGTTACTGCGGATATTTGCTTCCTCTACTGCGATCCTCTCAAATAAGGCATATAGTGTTCTATCAGCAACATAGTCTGCTATATCAGGATTCATTTTTTTTACCAAAGGAACCTTATTATAGCGGGTCACTGCATCCCCATAATATTTTGTAGCATTTGTTTTTTCAAGTGATTTATTTATCACAGGCATAAAAGCCTCTTTCAATTTTGCGGAAGTCTTTGATCGAAAAAACTCCGTAATAGAATTCTTGCCTCCTGTTACCAGTTTCAAGGCATCGGTTACTGTCATTTGTTTAATGGCATCAACAAAAATCGGCGTAGCATATCCTACTGCATCTTCGGCTCCGCGATTGATCGCTTCAATTGCATCATCACACATTTTGCCCATCCCCATATCACGCAAAGTTTTTTCCATTTTTTTAGCGTCGGGAGGCAACAAAACTTTATAAAGCTCGCTTTTAAAAAATGCATCAGGTTTGTTGAGAAAAGAAACAGCGGAGCCGATCCCATTATTCAACGCTTCCTTCACACCTCTTCCCGCTTCCTCTTCAGTAATCCCGGAATTTGTGTTAAGCTTCTTTTTTACTTTGTCTAAAATTGATTGGGAGTTAACAGTAACAGCCAGGCTAACTGACAGTAATATGAGTAAGAATTGTTTCATAGTTACTCAAAAGTAGTCAAAAAATCTGCCGGGAAAAGGTATAGTTACTTCTTTTGAAAATTATAACATTATACTTCCAAAGCTTCTTTGCGTTTTTGGATTCTTTCGCGGATAATCCTGAAAAAACGGGATCTTTCCTTTTCACTTACCTCGCTGATAAGGGTAGAACGCTTCATTTGGGTTTGCATGTGATTGTACATATTCTCCGTAAAAGCCACATCCCTGGTCAACATAAAGTTAAAAGTGGTGTGGGTCATAAAAGCCATTTTCGAATTATCGGTAACTGCCAGTATAGAGTTGTCTCCCAATAATACTTCATTGAAATACATTTTATACTCTCCCAGTCGTTTTTGTTCCGGATCCTCCATTTTGAATTTATATCCTAACGCTGCCTGCTTTTCCAGGTGATCCCATGTTTTTTCCAACGCTTCATATAGTATTAAAACATCTTCGTCTGATTCAAACACATCAGCATCCTGGTAAAATTGGACCTGCCGGAAAAAAATACTCATGCTTTCAATATTCCATATTTCCCTGCTGTCGATCTGGTTGTACATTCCCAGCACCTGCTGATCCAATTTAAATACATCATCCGGAAAATCTGAAAACCTAAATTTTCTTTTAGCAAAGCCGGGAAACTGAAGATATGTTTTGAGCCAGAAGAACCACTTGAAAGCTGCAAACTCTCTTATATAAAAATGATGAAAGATGGGCATGTCCTTGCAGGAATAATACAGTTCTTTATTCTTAAAACTATTAAAATAAGCCATTGTATGCAGCATGCCTGTCAGGTATTGATCAAAGCCATAGGTTTTATCATTAACAATGTTTCCCTGGAATAACATTCCTCCTGTATTAATGCTCATTAATTGATCCAGTGAGATCTTAAAATGGCTCGCCAGGATATATACCTCTTCAAAAGTAATTTGCTTTTCACTGCGCATACGACGATAGGCACTGTCGCTGCTTATTTTCAAAAGTTTACCCACTTCATCAGCTACCGAAGTTTCAGGGGGCATTTTGTTTTTAATGATTTGAAAGAGTTGTTGCTGAATTTGATTGATGTCCATAGCTGTTGCGTTTTATTTTTATAACATGACCTGTTTATTGATCACAGGTTCTTTTTTCTTTCTCTTATCTTATTCAACAGGATACCAAAAAAAATATTTCGCTGCTTTTCGCCGGTTTGACTTATCAGTGTTGATTTTTTCATGAGGTTTTGTATATCATCATAATAGGGATTGCAAAAGGATTCGTCTCTCGTGGTGACATAATTAAGGGCATCATAATTTAGAAAAATTTGTTTAATGCGATCCGTTACAACTATAATAGTGGTTTCGCCAAGCATTACCCTGTTGTAAAAAAATTTGAAATTAGTTTTTTTTGACTCCGGGTTTTCTCCTGGCATAAACTTGCATCCATACTCCACCACATCTTTAAGATGAAGAAAGGTTTCTTCTAATGATTCATATACGGTTTTAATATCCGCTGAAGAAGAAAAATATCCTGAGTCTTTATAAAATTCTATTTGTGAAATGGCAGCATTAACTGCCTCTGTGTTCCATATCTCTGTTGAAGGAATCTTATTATATTCGACAGTAAGTTCACGGCTCAAAGATTCAACTTCTGGAGAGATACAATTGAATTCAAAATCACGGTTTGCAAAATCAGGATGTTGAATAATAGACTTCATCCAGAAAAAATAACGGAATGCTATAAGTGGCTTGGAATAAAAGTTATGAAAAACCGGCATATCCTTTGTCCGGTATATGACCTCCTTATGTATAAAGCTACCAACATACTTAAGCTGCATTATTAGGTCCTTCAGATACTGCTCATAATTATAATTATTTGTATTTATGCGAACACTCTGGAAAAGAGTAGACCCACCCTTAGCATTCAACAATTGATCAAGTGAAATTTTATAATGCTGGCAAAGCACTCTTGCTTCATCCAGCACAAGCGGGGTTTCGCCACGAATACGACGGTAGGCGCTGTCGCTGCTTATATGTAATGTTTCGGCAACCATGTCAACCAATGAGGCATGCGGTGGTAAAAGTTCCTTAATCCTTTGGAACAAAAATTCCTGTGATTGGTAGTCGGGCATTGTGGATTTGTAGTTGGTGGTTCTGAAAGTGCAATACGCTTTATTTCAGGTTTTAAGTTAGGGCATTTCCGTTTAAAAACATACAGCGGCCAATATTTGGATATAAATTCTACAACTGCCCTGGATTTAATACCCCTTTCGGGGTATAAAATAATTCCCGTGATAAGCTGGTAGCATCAGTTGCAAATTCTGCAAATCAGGGAAACGTTAATGCAAAATTCAATTATAAATGGCCTGTATGTGGTAGTAGCTTGGCTTTATGAAAAAATAAAAAGTTATGAAAACAACAAACAATCACCACGAGATCCTTTTTTTCACCGGCACAAGTTTAGCAAGCAGGCAGCTTGCAGATACCAGGGAGAATAGCAATGGTAAACAGTATTCACCAATTGAAGAATTAGAAAAAGCCTGCTGGAACGGTATCATTCATGAAATGTTCCCGGACATCCTAAGTAGCTTTTATCCCAGGTGCCAATCCTTTTTGTGGCATGTACTTGCCGGAAAGAACTTCTTGTATATCAATATAGGCCCTAACCCCGTGACGGCTGAACATGAAACATCAATAGACCCCTACTTTTTTTTGATGACTGTTTCTGAAAACTGAATTGTAATTGATCAGTAAATAAAAAAACTGTCTTAATAAATAAATCAAACAAAATTATATAAACTAAAAACCACCGATCATGAAAAAAGTAATTCTAACAACAATGTTGTTTTGCATTCTTGGCCAGGTTATTTTTTCACAGGCCCAAACCGTGACTGTAAAAGGAAAAATAACGAATGACAAAAATGAACCGCTTGCCGGCGCCACAGTAAGAGTAAAAGGAGATTTATCTGCGGGAACTCTTGCTGATCAGTATGGCCGGTTCAAATTGACCGTTACATCCCTTCCTGTAACAATTGAGATCTCAGAAGTCGAATCTGAGTCCAAAGAAGTATCCGTTACAGGCACTGAAGAATTAAATGTCACTTTAACTGCAAAAGGAACAACACTTGAGGCGATCGTTGTTAATGCGCCTGATATCCGGTTGAAAGGACCTGCAATGAGCAAACTTTTTACAATTGAAACGATTTCTGCAAGAGATATGAAAATCTCACCATTACGACCCTACGATAATCTTGGAATAAAGAAAGGAGTCTATGGCACTACTTCGAGTCTTTTATTTCCTACTTACAGCACTCGTGGATTTAATGGCAGTGGTAGCACAAGAGTAAACCAACGCATTGACGGAATGGATAACCAGGCACCAGGTTTGAATTTTCCTGTCGCAAATTTTGTTAGTAATGGAGATCTCGATATTGAGAGTATAGAATTATTGCCGGGAGCATCTTCCGCGTTGTATGGCCCCGGAGGCATGAATGGAACAATTCTCATCAACAGCAAAAATCCATTTAATCCTAAATACCAGGGTTTAAGTGTGTTGATCAAGCCGGGTATCATGCACGTTGGTGATAAAAGTCCGAGAGAAAATTCTGCCTTGTACAATGATTATTCATTCCGCTATGCTAAAAGTCTTAATAACAAATTTGCTTTCAAAATTGGTGCACAATTCATCAGTGCGGATGACTGGCTCGCAAATGATTCATCCAATTATGCTCGCAGCGGTACTAGTGGAAAGCTCACCCCCGGTACCAGGATGACCGATCCCAATTATGATGGTGTAAATGTTTATGGAGATGAAACCACTTTTAACATGCAATATATTGCTAATGCTGTTATAAAAAGTGGCACTGATCAATTCAAACAAGGGTATTATAATGCCACTGGAACATACCCTTCGCAGGCACAAATCAATGGTTTTCTTTCCACTAATCCCAAGACGGCCCCTTTTTATGTGGGGATGAATAATGGACTGATCCCAAATCAAAATGTTTCCCGTACTGGTTATCATGAAAAAGATATTATTGATCCGCAGACAAAAAATATAAAACTGAATGCCGCATTGCACTATAAACTTACCGACAAAATAGAAGCACAACTATTGGGATATTGGGCTACAGGAAATACTGTTTACACAGATGACAATCGTTATGCATTGAAAGGAATAAAACTTGGCCAGTATAAACTTGAGTTGAAACATAAGAATTGGTTTTTGAGAACTTATACCACCCAGGAAGATGCAGGCGAAGCTTACAGTGCTACTGTAGCAACACAATATTTCAATGAAGCATGGAAATCCAGTGAACAGTGGTATCCACAATATGTTGGTGCTTTTGTAAATGCAAAAGGACAAAACCTATCCGATGCCGACGCACATTTTATTGCCCGTGGGTTTGCGGACGTTGGGCGTCCCGAAGCAGGATCTGCACAATTCAAACAAATCTTTGACCAGGTAAGAAAAATACCCATTCCCAAAGGAGGTTTGCTCAAAGAAAAATCACAGCTCTGGATGACAGAAGGTCAATACAGCTTTGGTGATGCTACAAAAAATGTGGAAGTGATCATTGGTGGCAATTATAAAAAATACATCCTGAATTCCGAAGGCACCCTGTTTATTGATACAGCTAATGCAATTAACATCAACGAAGTTGGTGGATATGCGCAGTTGACAAAAAAGTTGTTTAATGAAAGTCTGACACTATCTGCCTCTGGCCGTTTCGATAAAAATGAAAATTTCAAAGCTCAGTTTACTCCAAAATTTGCGGCATTGGTCAAACTGGCAAAAGACAATAACCTCCGTATGTCCTATCAAACCGCCTATCGTTTTCCCGGTAACCTGGCGCAATGGATACGTCTAGATGTTGGTGGTGACTTTTTATTGCTTGGCGGACTCCCATGGGTTCAGGATTATATGCATGTTGATAAAAATCCTGTTCACCAGTTTAAGGATGATGGAACAATTGAAAGTACACCGTACTTATCTAAAGAATTCAAACCAGAAACTATGAGTTCTTTTGAAATAGGTTACAAAGGACTTATCAAAGAGAGATTGTTGATTGATGCCTATGCTTATTTTGGAAAATACGAGGACTTTATTGGTAGAATAGGATTATACCAACCAAATACAGGTGAAGCATATTCCATTACTGTGAATAGCAGTAACAACGTTAAAACTCATGGCTACGGTCTTGGTATCGATTATCTTATTGGGAAGAAAAAGAGCTCTTCCATTTTCTTCAATGTGTATTCTGATGTGATCACAGATGTTCCTTCAGGATTCAAATCTTATTTCAATACGCCGAAGTATAGAATGAACGCTGGTTTTGCCAATACAGGATTTGGAAAAGGCGACCGAATAAGTTTCAGTGCGTTGATCCGCTGGCAGGATGCTTTTCAATGGGAAGGAGAACTGGCTAACGGCCCACTCAATGCCTTTACAACTGCAGATGCCCAGGTGAGCTACAAGTTTCCAAAAATAAAATCAACTATACGGCTTGGTGGAACCAATATTCTCAATCACTATTATAAGAATGCTTATGGCAATCCACAGATTGGTGGAATGTACTATATGAGTTTTGCTTACAACCTGTAAGAGAATTAAAATTCAGCTCATTCAATTACAACAATAACTATCCCGCAAACTCAGCAAATACCGGGAACGGGATAGTTATATCTAAAAAAAATTAAAACTCAGTTTATGAAAGCAAATAATCTAACACTGCTTGTTGCTCTTCTCATCACAATGATCAGTATAAATGCACAAGAAAAAAAATTAGAGTACAACATTAAAAGGAACGGCGATGTGGTTGGCAACATCCATTTTATCCAGGGTACCGCCGGTAACAGAACAGTTCTCACCATGGAATCAGAAGTGAATACCCGTTTCATTTTCAACTTTAAAGCAAAGGCAAAAGAAGAAGTTATTTATGATAACGGCATCATGACATGGTCATCCATTTTCCGTAAACTAAATGGTACTATAAAAGTTGATAAAAAAACAAAAGCCAATGGCAGTGCCTACACGGTGTATAAAGGAAGTAAAAAAGAAACCCTGAACAATTATCCTATACGCTACAATATGCTGAGTGTTTATATCATCGAGCCCGTAAATATTACAAAAGTTTATTCCGATAATTTCCAACAGCAGATCGACATTCAAAAGATCGCCGATCATCATTACAAAATAAAATTCCCGGATGGTAATTACAATGAATATTTCTATACAAACGGTGTATGCTCAAAAATAGAGATCCACCACAGCCTGTATAGTGCAACTATTGAACTGAGATCTTAGTATAATACATCATCAGCAGGTCACCAATAAAAAAATGATCATGAAAATATTAATAACAGGCGCCACCGGGTATATAGGTTATAAACTGGCAATGGAAGCGGCCAGGAGAAACTACATCGTCCACATTCTTGTAAGAGATCTGCAATCACCGCTATTACCAGCCCATCCCAACATTATAAAATTCAAAGGAGATATTACTGATAAAGGATCTGTAATGGCAGCAATGATGAATTGTGATAAAGTGATCCATGCTGCTGCTATTGCAAAACTTTCGGCAAAGGACAATAATATTTTTTATTCTGTAAATGTTGAGGGGACCCGCAACATGCTGGATGCTGCGCTGGCATTAGCCGTAAAGAAATTTGTTTTCACAAGCTCCGGTGCAGTCATCGGTCCATCAGGTAAATATCCAATGAGTGAAAACGATCCACGCATTGTTGCATTTGAAAATGATTATGAGATCTCAAAACATTGGGCGGAGGAATTAGTGAAAGAATATTGCCGCAGGGGATTGTTTGCAATAATTGTAGCAGCACCACGTGTATACGGCCCAGGGCATGATTGCAATGGTAACACGATGAATGTACTGTTGAAGAACATTCTTTCTATGGGTCTTGCGTTTGTTCCCTCCTGTGATAATGTAGTCGCTAACTATGCTTTTGTAGATGATGTGGTGACTGGTCATTTCCTGGCGATGGAAAAAGGATTGGGCGGTGAAAAATATATTCTCGGTGGTGAAAAT